>Ga0209550_10005834_pt1 | contig 11522 bp, 17 predicted proteins | sample LauGreSuBDMM15SN_2_FD_187567 | JGI IMG/M metagenome (GOLD analysis project Ga0209550, IMG submission 187567) | Freshwater lake microbial communities from Lake Michigan, USA - Su13.BD.MM15.SN (SPAdes) (version 5) | ecosystem: Environmental > Aquatic > Freshwater > Lake | place: Lake Michigan... | reverse complement strand
ATGATGAATTGTCTCTTCAACAACAATCAGACCGTATATATGGCGCCAAAATAAAAATAATAAGGAGTTTAATTGCACAACAAACAAACCAATTTAATTTAAGAGAAACTACACAACCACCACCACCACCAATCGCACCACCAATCGCACAACCAATCACACCTACAATTTCTTCCAAATCTAGTTGGTCTTTTATACCAAAATCAACACCACTTGTTATAGCAAATGGTTATTACTTATTACCAATAGAATCACACAAATTACAGTTAAATTTAGCGTTTGAAAGATGTAGGGATTCAGCTAAAAGGGTTCCTTTGTTGAATTTTTTTGAGTCACCACTCTATATACCCAAAAATTTTGGATATAAACATATATTATATTTTTTGAGAATTCCATATAAAACCAACCAAACATTTGGTACACTAACTATAGAAAGCGGCACCAAGACAATAGGTGAGGTTGTTGATAACTTTATAAGTAATCAAAACACAACAATAATGCATATACAAAAAATGTTAGATGATATTCATCTATATATAGATATTTGTAATTTAATGTATACGGAATTTTATGCTTATAAAAGTCCAAGATATCAAAGCAATTTTTTATATGAAAATATTTACCTGTATGATAGAGCACTAACAGAAACTCCATATTTTGTTTTATCACAACAAGAAAAAGATATTCTTGATGAACAACTTTATTTTGCTCTATTAAAACCATATGCAGATTTAATAACTGAAAAACTAAAAGAAAAACTAAAAGAAAAACTAAAAGGTGGTAAACTTCAAAATAAAATAAAAAGTAAACGAAAGAATACTAAACATATAAAAAGAAAAAATTTTCGTAAATCAATGCGGAATACAAATCAAACTAGACGCCGATTAATATAATTATAATGCAACAAAAATGTTGTTTATGTTTTCAAGATGTTGATCTAGACCTATAACAAGATCAAAAAGAACAAGTAAACGATCAACCCCACGATATTCAACAACTAGACCCACTTATTCATCCAATAGGATGAGAGCCATTGCTGCATAATTATGTAAATCAATTAACGTATCTCGTATTCCTTCGTCTTTTACCAAATTTACACCATTTTTGGTAATAGATATAGATCTTTGTAATTTATCTTCAATTCGCATTAATACACCAATAACACCATATTTTGCAAATGCATCTCCATAATCTACATTTTTTCTAGTAAATAATTCTAATCCTTCTTGTTGTATTTTGTGCATTTGTGCTACTCTATTACATTTTTGTATAGCTAATTGGTATCCAACATGAATTATTTTAAACTGACCCTTGTACTTTTCTAAAAAAGTATTCATTGTATTTGTTATATCAGGTGTACCTTTATAATCATCCATCCACATTATACCATTTTGGTCTAATACCCGAAAAGAATTTTCCATATCTCTTGTTATAAAATCTGGTTCATGACATCCATCAATATATATAAAATTATATGTTTCATTATTTGTCGCAAAAAAAGAATCAGATGTAACTTTATTGATTTTGATTTTGGTTGAATTCTTACAATTTGAAATGTTAAAATCAAAATTCAATTCTTCATTATTTTGCAAATATGTACCATGATCATTCGTATCAATTGTTAAAAATGGATCTACACATGTTAATCTTGAAATTGGATGATCCATGACATGATCTGCAAAAAATACGCTGGATAATCCTTCAAAACAACCTATTTCCAATATCTTATTTTCTTTTGAACTATTTAAAAAAAAACTCAATTTATTTTTGATTTCACTACCTAAAAACCAATTTTTTGTATATTTATACTCCATTATATTATACACATGTGTATTATTTAAACCGTTGATGAACAAATCTTTGTTTCGTTGGATCATAATATAAATATAAATAAATTGTATCTGTGCATTCCTTTGTTTCTTCTGTAAACACATCTAACATATGTTTCACTAAATTTTCTATTTCAAGCGTACAATATTTACCTGAAAATACACTTCTATATGTATCATTATCATATACATTTAATTCATATCTAGTCTTTCCATCTTTTTTGATAAGTTTGCATTCTAACTCATCGTCTATAAATGGTTTATTTGTAGTATCAATACATAGTGGTTTGGTGAAACACTTGCTTTTTATGATTTGGTAGATTGAAGGAGTATTCATAAAATAATTCTATATATGTTATTGGGAATAAATCAATTTTATAAATTTGAAATGAATTGTTAGACTAATTCTAGTTAAAACCATGACTACCATATTTGTGCATACTGCTTTGTTTAAAGCCGAAAAGGGTGGGTTTAATGAACTTCATATAAAAATTACGGTTGATATGGCGTCAACTTATACACTTCAATTTACAGAAAATGGACCTGATTATGAAAAAGAAGAAAAATCATATATTCATAATATACATTATTTACCGTATTCATTCATGAGTATGATTTCTGCTACTGGAGAAAATGTATTTACGAGTCCATCTCAACTTTGTCACCGTATAACAAAAATTTGTACAACTCTTGATACAGAAAAATTAGAAATGGATAATATGCTAAAATCAAAAATACAAGAAAAAAATATGCTACAACAAAAATTAGATGCTGCTATGATAGAAATAGATAATTTATATATTGAATTATCAACACGTCAAGTGCAAATAAATCAATATAAACTGTTTATTGAAAAAAATTTATAATATTTCTCGCAATTTTTCAATCTTGTCTGCTGATAAAGATGGAAATATAATATTAAATGTAATAATAAATTGTCCTTGATTTTTATCTCGTTTCATTCCGCCATTTTCTACGATTTTTTTATACTGTGGTGTAATAATAAAATCGTTATTTACAATTTTAAACTTTTTATTCTGTAAATATTCAATTTCTATCGTAAATCCACACAAAGCTTCTTTCAACGTAATTGATTGCGTATAATATAAATCCAATCCTTTTCTTTCCAACTTTGTATTATTTTTTACATTTACAATTACCTTTATATCGCCTACTCTCCCATCTATATGATTTCCTTTATTTGATATTATAAGAGATTCATTGTTATCTACACCATATGGAATATCTATATACATTGTTTCTATTTCAGTATGGCGTACACGATTAAATTCCAATTGGCGTTCAATTTCTACCGGAATACAGCATCCTGAAAATGCTTGATCTAATGTAATTTCTACAATTGCTAATATTGGAGGAGGTTTTTGCATAACCGGAAACTGAAACGAAAATGGCATTTCTTTTTGATTAAACATGTGTACTTCTGGATTTCCACCAAAAAGTGCATCAAATAAATTCATAGGTGGATTCAAACTTTGATCATACATTTTTCGGTTTCCATCATCGGATAATTGTTGATATGCTTCAGATATTTTTTTAAACATTTCTTCATTTCCGTTACATCTATCTGGATGATGTTCTAATGATAATTTTCTATATTGTTTTTTTATTTGTTCGGGTGTTGCATTTTTGGGAATTCCTAATGTATCATAATGTGTTGACATATACTATCATATCAATATTGTTTAAATCAACATTTCATTTATTTTCTATAATTCGCGATATTCTTGTGCTAACCCACATGTTGTACAACACGTCGTTGCCATACATGTATGTGAATCATATTCTATTTCTTTTTGTTGTTGTATTTCTTTTCTTACACGCATGTGCATAAACCATAAACACGTATATAACATACTTGTTACTATAATTATGTATAACTCAATTTTGCTATATGCAGTTTCAGTGATACACGAAGTATCCATTGTACATAATTGTACATCTGGGTGAAATATACATCTAGTTGGTACAGAATTTACTATCATATAATATTGATTACAGTTAGATTCATTTAATAATATACAGTATGAAATATCTGTAGAAGGACAGATATTAGTGTATAAATAATAATTCCATGAATATAAAAAATGAATTGTAAACCAAAGACTTATATATAACATACAATGTATTGCATAATTGACTTGTTTTAATTTTGCATATACATGACATGGTAACATATGACTAACAAAACAAGATTCACAATCATAATGTAATAAAGATGTTTTCCAATTTGTTAAAGGTCTATACATATTGTATACATGTAAAATAGTTTTTAATATTTCAATTTTCTAGTTAATTTTTTTACGAGATTTTCCGCCATTATAAGATGGTAACACATTTCTAAGCATTAAAGTTGTAAACAAAACACCACTAGTTAATTTTTCAAATACGGTTTCAATCATTAATTTTGAGTTAGGGGGATGAATGTTTAATGGTTGTGATTTTAATTTTAAATAATTAAGTATTGTTGATATTCCGCTGCAGAGCATCTAGAATAATTCTTTTTACGATTTCCCCTTTCATTTTTTATTTAACATTATAACCATTAATTCAAGTTGTTTAAGGTCATCACATTTAATTTTGTCTTTCGTCTGCCAAATAAATTAAAATTTTTAAACATAATTTATATCAAGTTTTAATTTTTAATTTTGTTGCTAATAAATAAGCTTTTTTGGTATGGTCGCACCCTTTATCTAATATATTATAATCCACAAGAGATGCTTTTCCTGCAGTAATTGAACTTGCTAAACGAGCTAATCCCCAAGATTGTGGAGTTTGATTTGGTCTAGATCCAGATGAATAATATGCTCCTTCACCTTTTTTTACAATTTGATTCAATGCATTTATACTGCATCCAGTTTTCATCGCCAACTCTTTATTTGGATAAATTTTTTCCATATTGTATATTTTACGAGCATTTAGGATATGTTTAGATACCTTATGTGGATAGTCTATCTGTTTACGTGTATAATATTTATGTTTTTTGTATAATTTACGCGATTTTAAAATCATACTCATTTGCAACTTTTTATCTTTTCTAGACAAAGTCTTTGGAATATATTTTGTTGGTATCATATAAAATTGAAATAAAATATTTTATTATTACAGATAATATGGATTTACCAATGATTGATGCATTAATGATCAACATGTACATTGCCGACGAGGACATAATTGAACCCGAAATTCAAATTGAAGACTTACAAATTACACCGTATACTTATAATATTACAAACAACTATTTATATAACATGTGTGTTCAATATGTAAACAATATGTTTTATCATGACACGAATCAAATCACGAACATTCAATATTATCGTATCATCAACTTTTTAAACGAATTTAATTAATTTTTAAGTGTTAAAAAATGACTCCAAAATGATGACTGTTGTGTTTTATTTTTTTCAGTTTGTTTTACATATTTAAATGCTTGTTCTGTTGCTATTTTGCTTTCTTGTTCTTCTTGATATATTAATTGTTGATTTGCTTCTTGTGCATTCAATGGAGTAAGATTTATATCTCGTTCTCGTTTTAATTCATGTATATTTTTATACTTTTGTACATAATCTTCTTCTGATACTCCTAGTACACTATTGACTGTATATGCATTTTTCAAATCTGTATAATTCTCTTTAGGACATTCTTCAATTGTACTTACTACAATTGCACGCGACTGTTTTTTTCTGTCTGCATAATTTGTATCCATATCGTCATTTGATTGTAGCCAATTTCCGTGACCATTATCATCTTCTTTAATGTAATACGTATCAAATAATTTATTAAAATCGTGATTAAAATTTGGATTTACAGATAATGAATCTACAATTTGTTTTTTATCATTATCTGCCATTCCATCTATAATTTCATCAAATGTTAAATGTGCATCCACATTTTCCTCTATTTTATGTTTAAATGAATTTACTGATTCTAAAAGCGAATATGCTTTTTTAAAAAATAAGTAATATTTGATATCTTGTTTACATTTATCCGGATGCAATGCATGCACAATTCTTTTGGCATCTTTAAAATCAGCAGGTGTGAAATTTTCGTGTAATTTGAATAATTTTAATAACTCGTGTAATGAATAATGATCAATGTTCAAATCCATACTTTATTGAATATTAAAATCATTTTAAATTATTTATATAGTATATGAAACAATATAAATGCAGAACTGCTACTCCTTATCCATTTAATACTGATATACGTTCTAAAAAAATAAGACAGGGTATAGTACAAACATTAAAACAAATAAAAAATAAATTACGTAAAACAAGAAAAAATCAAAAAAACATAAAGAAAAACATAAAGAATAAAAAAGTTAGATATAACAGTGCGGCAAATAAGGTGTATAATAATGATTTATATTAGATTCCCATAAACAATAATATTTTCCTTTGTTTTTTTCAGTTAACCAAAATTCAGGACTATTGTAAGATGCATATGTACACGGTTCTAATGTATTAATATAGGTTGATGATGCCCACCAAAAATTACCAGAATAGTGAACAGCTGGTTCTGCATGCAAATTTACACCAACTGTATCATATTCGTGGAGTGCTTCTAAACATTTTTTGTACTGATATATATTAAAATAACACAAATATTGAACCCATGCCTGTACATTTATATCAGTTGGTTTTGTAACTCCTTTTGTATGCAAATATAATACATTCATTCGTTCTGTTTTACAATCTTCATATATTTGATTAATTGTAAATACTTCATACAATGTAATATTGCGAGATACTACATGAATTTTAATTTTTGGATCTTTAAATATATTTTGATCATAATTTCCCAAAATACAACACCGAATTTCATGTATTTCTTCATACAATCCACTTTGTTTGATACACAACAATAAATACTCAAATACTTCTTTATAGTTATTAATACAACAGATATGGATATAAATAATATTCATATCTTTTGTTCATTATTCTATTTAAATTAGTTGGTTTTATATTTAATAATTTTCAAGAGTTCTAGCACTACAATCTTTGCTGTTCGTATATTTTGGCATCCACATATAGGGTACCACATTACTCATATTTGGATAATATTCATCAAATAACATTCTATAATATCGTTGTTCTGCAGTTACAGGAGGATTGTGCATAGATTCTGTATTTGTATTTGTATCTGGAACTTTTTCTTGAATAATTTGGTACCATGACCGTTTCAAAGAACTAACTCCATCACTAAATGCTTCCTTTGTACGGTTTGCAATACATGGTGGCAAATAATTTTCAAATGCTTTTCGCAACAATAATTTTTCACAATGGGGTGTAAACCGTATAGTTGGTTCTATAGTAAGATACCAGTCTACAAATTCCGGATCCAAAAAGGGCGTTCTAGCTTCTAATCCGTTAGAGGATGGTCCTTTATCACTTCGTAGTGCATCAAATAAATAAATATCTTTTACAAGTCGTCTACATTCTTTATCAAATTCTTTTGCATCTGGACATTTCTTCATATACAAATATCCGCCAGCCACTTCATCTGCTCCATCGCCATTGAATAGTACTTTAGCTTCACTTCGTTTACTAATTTCTTTACAAACTAAATAATTTCCAACACTTGCCCGAACTGATGTAGTATCATAACTTTCTATATTATAAATTACTTCTGGAATTATATTAAAGAAATCTTCCTCGGTTACAATAATGTTGGTATGCTTTGTACCTAGAAAATCTGCCATAATAGTTGCATATTTAAGATCTTCTGCACCTTCCAACCCAATACTGTATGTTTCCAATGGTTCCGTTATTCCTGCTTCGTCTCTTACTCTTTTCACCAATGCAGTAACAATACTGCTATCTAGTCCACCTGATAACAAACACGCAATTGGTCGTTCTGTAGTTAATACACGCTGTTTTACACAATTATATAATTTATCATGAATTGTTGTACAAGGAACGGCTAGATCATGTTCTTCAAAAAAAGTAAATTGTGTATATGATTTAGTATCTACTAATTGCCCTTTCTTAAATGTAGTAATTGTTCCTGGTAAATGATGATGAACTTCTGTCATATTTAAATCATTTACCATTTTTAACTCGGATGAAAATATGTGCATATTATTTAATGTAGAATGGTACAATGGTCTAACTCCATATGTATCGCGTACTGCATAAACATAATCTCGTTTTGAATCATAGAGTACAAATGCACACTCAGATGCATTTATACATTTCATTGTATATTCTATTCCATACAATTTGTATAAATGTACAATAATTTCACAATCAGATTGTGTTTGAGGTTGAATGTTTAGTTTATTAAACAATTCTTTGTAATTATAAATTTCACCATTGCAAACCAAATAAATTCCATCTATACAAAAGGGTTGATTAGATGTAGAATTTAATCCATTAATGGCAAGCCGATGAAATCCCATCCAAACTGAATTATCAATAATTTTAAAATCAGTATGATCTGGTCCACGATGTTCGCCCTTTTTAAAATTATTGCTAACAATAGTTGGACCAATAGATGGATTGATGACAGCTATAATACCGCACATGTAATATAATTAAATAAGAAACATTTAAGTATTTTGATTTAACCAAATATTTAAATTAACCAAATAAACTATTATAATATTGATCCCCTTCTGATACAGAAGTAGGACTATATTCTTTTAATTTTATAGATTCAAATCCATCCATAGTAGAATACACAATACGTTTTATTTTTAATTTACACAATTTATGATAACAATCTCTGCACGGATGCGAATCAACCCATTTATGATTTGTTTGATTTAAACGAACAATATATAATGTCATACGATTAAACTTGGGAGCGGTGAACTACTTTGATTGCATTGCGTACTGCATCTATTTCAGAATGACATGAACAACATTTTTCAATAATATGATCTTTAGAGTAATTACGATTACTATTGTATCCAAAACTAATTGGTTTACCATGATATACAAGTACTGCACCGTGTTTATAATGCATTTGCGATTTATGCGCACATGAACTTGCAATGGCCAAAAATCGTTCTTCTTTTCGCATACTTTATAAATGTTTATTTCTTTACATTTTTTACATATTAAATATATATATGGATGAAAATTCTAAAACTCAAAAATCTGTTGCTGTCGCTGGTGGCGGAGGAGGTATGTTACTTTTTTCATATTTTAGTGGTTCAAAAAAATACGGTAATTTTTATACCTTTTTAAAAGATGAATTTAATTGTTTATTATATGTAACATGGTTAGGATATTCAGGTGCATGTTTTTTGATTTTAATCAAATTAACACAACCAACATGTGAAGAAGGAGGAACACTAGAACCCATGTTGCCTACAAATTTAGACAATGCTCCATATTGTGGCGATATAGAAGAGATTAAAAAATTATCATGGTATGATTATTTATGTACAAATAAATCTCATTTTCCATATGGATTACGATCTGGAATGCCTAGTGTAGATATATATGTTTCCTTTTTTACAGGAATGTTAGCATTTTTGATATCTACCATTCGGTTTTCTATAAAAACTAGTTCACACTACTTGAATAAATATATAAACTGGGAACCAATTCAAGGTATATCACCTGCTGATACATTTTCTTTTTATATATTGCCAACATTTATATATTATGTTATTGGATTTCTTCCAGTTATATTTATAGTTATTAATTGTATTTCGTGTTATAAACAAGAGCATGCAAAATTTGCTTACTTAGTTGCACTAGTTGGTATTGTTAATATTTTTGTATACCCTAAAGGTGGTAATTTTATTACGAGATTCTTATGCTATATTTTATACATTATAGTTGGATGTATGTTTACATTTTGGTTATTACCAACTATAGTATTTGCAATGTCATCTGTTGGATGGTTTTATATTTATGCCTTTTTTAAATTATTACCATTCTTTTTTGTATATGGTGCAGGAATGACATGGAAAGAATTTATCAAACAAATATTAAAAGAAATTTCAGGTCATGCACGAGGATTGTGTATTCTATTTTTATATTTTTCTACTAAAATTGCTTATAAAAATTTAGATGAAAAAATAGCTTTGGGATATTATATTGCTAGTATGTGTATTATTTTATATTTATTGTTAACTTCGGTTGGTCCTGTAAGCAATGCAATGAATAATATTGGTAAATAGAAGAATTTAAACATATCGTTGTATAGACATAATGTTAGTATCTATTTGCACACCTACGTTTAACCGACGACCATTTATACCAAGCATGTTTAAATGTTTTCAACATCAAGATTATAAAGGAGCGGTAGAATGGATTATTGTAGATGATGGTACGGATAAAATAGAAGATTTGGTGCAAGCTTCCAATATTCCACAAATTCAATATTATAAAATAGATCAAAAATTAACTCTTGGAAAGAAACGTAATTTAATGCACAGTTATGCCAAAGGCGATATTATTGTATATATGGATGACGACGATTATTATCCACCTGAACGAGTTTCACATGCAGTACACATGTTACAATCTCATCCATCTGCATTATGTGCTGGATCCAGTATTCTGTACACTTATTTTAAAGAAATAGATAAAATTGTACAATTTGGTCCATATGGTCCTAATCATGCAACTGCAGGAACGTTTGCATTCAAACGCCAATTATTAAACATTACGTCTTATGAAGAAGATGCTGCACTCGGCGAAGAAAAACATTTTTTGAAAAATTATACAATACCAGTTGTACAATTAGATCCCAAAAAAGTTATTTTAGTTTGTGCACACAATCACAATACATTTGATAAACGAACTTTATTGAAAGATCCAGATGCACGAGTGGTACATTTTACTACAATGAAAATAAAAGAGTTTATTAAAGATACAGAATTACGACACTTTTTTAAAGTTAAAATGCATTTAGATTTAGATGCATATAAACCAGGAGATCCATCTATGAAACCAGATGTTATTGAATATATGGAAAAACGGAAACTAGAAAAATCATTTTGTATACAATTTGGTAATAAAATATTACAGGGAAATGAAATATTGCAACAATTAAATCAGCAACAACATTATATTAAACTTCTTACTGAAAAAATTGCAAAATTAGAAGCAGAAATTAAAGACGTTGAATTGGTGGCATAACAGATTGCTCTCTTTCTGATTTAATTTGTTCTAACGTTTTTGTTCCATTATTACCTATTTTATCCGGAACGTAATCTTCTGCTGGTGTATTGATACTAAAATTTTGATCTAAAGTTACAAAGTTATGCATTTGCCGAGTTCCACCCATTCCTTTTGTAGATAATTCACTTGGATCTTGGTCCCAAAAACTATAAGAATCAGACATACAAGACATTTGATTTATACTATAACATTCTGGTTCTCCATTTCCAGATGTTGCTAAAGTATTAATAGTTGTTTCTTTTGGCTGCAAAAATTGATAAATACTATCTTCTGTCAATACTTGCTTATTATCTAGTAATAACAATGCAGGTACACTTGTTATAGATTCTGGCAACAATACTTGATGTTGTTCTAATTGAAGTATTGTTTGCCCTTTAGAATTTCTAAATCGTTTATCAATACATATAAAATGAACTTCATGATTTAATTTTGTTTTAGCAAATAATTGTAACAATTTTTTGCTAGGTTCACAGAAATTACTATAATAACATATTGCCATATTCACTAAAAATATTAACAAATATTA
>Ga0209550_10005831_pt1 | contig 11527 bp, 9 predicted proteins | sample LauGreSuBDMM15SN_2_FD_187567 | JGI IMG/M metagenome (GOLD analysis project Ga0209550, IMG submission 187567) | Freshwater lake microbial communities from Lake Michigan, USA - Su13.BD.MM15.SN (SPAdes) (version 5) | ecosystem: Environmental > Aquatic > Freshwater > Lake | place: Lake Michigan, USA... | reverse complement strand
TTTTTTTATTATGCGTTTAACGACTGTTTCGTTATTTATTACAAACTCAATCAAGTAGGTTCCAGCGGTAATGCTACCTACATATACTTCGTTGTTTTCTAAGGTAGTCGATTGGGTATTTTTTACCGTCGATTTCCAAACAGGGCGGCTTGTTTGCGCGAAGGCTATTCCAATCGATGCAAAAAGGGCCAAGGTGAGTACAACTTTTTTCATATATAACGTATTGATTTAGTTCAATTACCTAATATAAAAATTTCTGCGAATGAATTGCAGTTTGAGTGCATAAAATCGATAAACGGCAACATTAAGACGTTGTTTGATTGTCAAAACCCAATCCAATCCAAATAAAACTTATTTTTATGCAAATTTTAGCCGATGCGTTTAAGTTATTGGGAATACAAAAGCTGGTTTTCACAGCTCGATTTCACGGTGGTGGGCAGTGGAATTGTAGGTTTACACGCGGCCTTGCGTTTGCGCGAACGCTATCCATCTGCCAAAATTTTAGTATTAGAAAAAGGCGTATTACCCCAAGGCGCCAGCACCAAAAATGCCGGCTTTGCATGCTTTGGAAGCCTTTCTGAATTGCTCGATGATTTGCGCTCACACTCCGAAGAAGAAGTGATTAACTTGGTGCAAAAGCGCTGGAATGGCTTGCAGTTGTTGCGCAAAAATTTGGGTGATGCAGCCCTTGATTTCACGCCCCACGGCGGTTACGAATTGTTTTTGCAATCGGATGAAAACAGCTATACCGATTGCTTAGCCAGAATGCCATTTATCAACGAGTTGTTTCGCCCTTTTTTTAAGGCAGACCTTTTTACCAAAGAGCACAACCGATTTGGTTTTAATGGCCTTTGCGAACACCTCATTTTTAATCCGTTTGAGGCGCAGATTGATACCGGAAAAATGATGCAAGCGCTACTCAAAAAAGCCGTTTCAGCAGATATTCTTATTCTGAATCAACAGGAAGTAGTGGGCTATACCGAAAACGATTCTGCAGTCGAAGTACAATTGCCCGATTTTTCATTCACTACCCAAAAGTTGTTTTTTGCCACCAACGGTTTTGCCAATCAAGTATTGGATTTGCCCGTAAAACCCGGAAGAGCACAAGTGTTGGTTACTGAGCCCATTCCCAACTTGGCCATCAAAGGCACCTTTCACTTGGATGAAGGGTATTATTATTTTAGAAATATTGACAACCGCATCCTGCTCGGTGGCGGCAGGAATTTAGATTTTGCAGGCGAAACCACCACCGATTTGGGTCAAACCGAATTGATTCAAAACCGCTTGGAGCGTTTGCTAAAAGAAGTAATTTTGCCGCAGCAACCGGTACAAATTGCCCAGCGTTGGAGTGGCATCATGGGCTTGGGCGCTCACAAAAGCCCCATTGTGGAGCAGTTGTCCAACCGCGTGTATTGCGGCGTACGTTTGGGAGGCATGGGCGTTGCTATTGGAAGTTTAATTGGGGCCGAGCTGGCCGATTTAGCCTAACAGATGAAAAACAAAATAATTCGATTTTTACGTAAAGTGGCTTTGTGGTTTTTTGGAATTTCCCTTGGTTTGGTCATTCTTTTCAAGTTTGTTCCTGTGCCTTATACGCCCTTGATGCTCACGCGAAGCATCGAAAACAAATTGGCCGGAAACGACATGGTTTGCAGTCATAATTGGGTGCCCATTGCCCACATTTCCAAAAATTTACAAAAAGCAGTAATTGCCAGTGAAGACGGACGATTTCTCACCCATCACGGCTTTGATTTTGAGGCCATTCAAAAAGCAATGGAAAACAACGAGCAAGGCAAAAAACTCAAAGGCGGCAGCACGATTTCCCAGCAAACCGCCAAAAATGTGTTTTTATGGCAAGGCCGAAGCTATTTGCGCAAAGGACTTGAAGCCTATTTTACCGTTCTTATTGAACTCATATGGGGCAAAGAACGCATCATGGAAGTTTACCTGAATAGTATCGAAATGGGCGATGGTGTATACGGCGCACAAGCGGCTTGCGAATATTGGTACCGGAAAGACGCCACAAGCCTCACCAAAATTCAAGCGGCCGGAATTGCAGCCATTTTGCCCAATCCCCGCAAATACAAAGCGACTAATTCGTCGGGCTATATTAACCGACGAAAAAGCCGCATTGTGAAACACATGGGGTATGTAGGAAAATTGGACTATTGATTAAATCGTAAAATTTATCCCCAATACAATTGATCGTCCTGGGTTGGGAATTCCATCTGATTTTAGTCGAGACAAATGTGGGATGTAGCGCACATTAAATAAATTGTTCGCATTTAGGCTGCAATCCATTACAGTTTTGCCAAATTTTAGCGTTCCTCCCAGTCCTACATTTACCAACGAATAGCCTTTTGAGTTGGTTTCAAACGTACTGCGTTTGGTTTGCGCAAAGGTTGTGTTGAGCTCCACAGAGCCATACCCTTCTTTGAGCCATTTGCCCATTGTAAATTCCGAACGCAAGCGGTTGTTCCAGCGGTTGGCGGGAATGAGTGGCAAATACTCCCCGTTGGCTTTTTGTCCCGTAACTTGTTCGATCGAACTTTCCAAGTGCAACCAATCTAAGGGATGCGGATGCAAATGCAAGCCCAGTTCGCCACCCCATAATCGGGCTTGATTTTGCTCGTATTGATACACATCGTTGGCTGCCAAATCAATGGCTGTAGGCGAAATATAAATGAAGTTATTGATGTGGTTATAAAAGCCATTTACAAAAAATTCAAAATGTGAGATTTTATATTCGAGGTTCAAATCCGTTTGCACATTTTGCTCGGTTTTCAGGTTGGGATTGCCAATTTCATAGCGGTTGGATCCTTCGTGCACGCCGTTAGAAGTAAGTTCGGCCAGATTGGGTGCTCTAAATCCGGTAGCTACATTAAACCGCACAACTACCGGATCACTGAGATTGGTTTTATAACCCAAGGCTGCATTCCAACTGCTGTAGTTTTTTTGCAAGGCAGGAAAATAGCCCATTTCGTTGGGCGTTCCTTGTTCTTGCGAATCTAATTTTCGCTCATCCCATCGAAAACCCGCTTGCACTACTTGTTTTTTCCAGCTGTAATTCCAGGTTCCAAAAAACCCTAAATCGCGCGTATGGGCATTGGGAATTAAAAATTCTTGGCCCGAATTGGCATTCGTTTGGTTCATGCCTTGCAGCCCCAAGATTGATTCAAACCTTCCTTTTTTCGGTAAAAAATAGGCGGCTTTGTAGTTGAACGTACTTAATTTCATCGCCAAATTGGGCACTGTCGAATCCTCAAATTCACTGCGAAAATTCACCCCATAGCCCAAATCGGTTTCAATTTTCCCCTGTGGCAAATACCAAGTGGTGTTCCAACTGGCCAAGTGATTGCCCAATTCTTGTTTGGGATAAAGTGGCGTAAACCCCAGTTCAGTTCCGTATTCGCCCTCCGGAATCCCAATGTACATGCTGTTAAACGAATACCGAAAAGCGGTATGCATTTGGCGCATTGTAAAACCCAAACCAGTTTTGAAATCGAGTTCCTGAAAACGCGTATTGGTTACCCGATCGCCTGCAGGAACTTGGTAATCGGCGTGTTGATTTTGAGTAATTCGTACCAAAAATTGGCTTTTTTCGCCCGATAATTTATAGCCCAGCGAGCGGTTACTTCCTTGGGTATTGGAAAAATATTTTTCACTAAAGTTCCATTCGGTTTGGTTGGCTGAAGCAAATTTCTCGGGGTTAAAATACAATACGCCGCCAATGGCATCGGGTCCGTATAGCAAAGAAGCGGGCCCTTTAATCACCTCGACACTTTCTATGCCGGCTTCGTTGATACCCAGCCCGTGTTCTTCCCCAAACTGCTGATTTTCCAAACGCACACCTTGGGTGTAAACTAAAATTCGGTTGCCACTCAGTCCGCGAATTACCGGTTTACCAATAGCTGTTCCGGTGCTCAGTTGGTCCACTCCGGGAATACTACTCAGGCCATTCATCAGGGTGGGTTCGCCTTTTTTTTGCAGGCTTTTCAAACTCATGTGCGTAACTTTCATTACATTTTGGGATTGCATTTTTCGAAATCCTGTAGAGACAATTACCTCGTCCATTTCAAAAATGGATGGCGTCAATTGTACTGCTAGTATTTGGGTAGTTTTGGTGTCAATGGATTTACTCATCGATTCAAAACCCAATTTAGAAAAGCTTAGATTGAGTTGGGTGTTGGGTAAATTTGAAAAGTAAAATTCGCCCTGTTCGTTGGTTTGGGTGTCCAAATGCAATTCGGGAATGCTCACGATTACTTGGTCTTGGGCTGTGTTTTGGTCGTCGGTCACTTTTCCCGACAGGCGTTGTTGTGCAATAGCACAGACATTCATCCCCATAAAGAGGACTAAGAAAATAGATTTCATCTGGAATGATTTTGGTTAAATAAAGAATTAGCAGGATATCCTGAATAAACTAATTTAACACAAGGGCGGTCCACGAAGATAAAGGGGGCTGCCTGAATAATAGGCGAAGAAGGCTGTAGGAAAAACAACTATTTTGGCAGAAACAGCCCGCAAATTAGGCTCAAAAACAAAGCTGTCTTGTGCTTGTGCAGGACTCAAACTAAACGCACAAACCGCACAGGAATCAAGCTGAGCATGCTGGTGGGTGAGTTCGTTTTTTTGGGTTGATTTTTGGTGTAAACAAACCGCACGGGCCTGTTCTTCATGGAAATGTTCAACTGCATGAAAAGCCGGAAAGAGCAGCGTAAACACAAACGCTAGCCCCAAGCAGACCGATTTCCATGAAGTGTGATTTTGCATCTTATACCAAGTGATTTTCTACCAAATATTCGGCAATTTGTATGGTATTGGTTGCTGCTCCTTTGCGTAAATTATCAGCAACAATCCACATGTTTAGTGCATTGGCCCGGCTTTCATCACGACGTAAACGGCCCACAAACACCTCGTCTTTTCCTTGTGCAAACAAAGGCATCGGATACACATAGTTTTCGGTGTCGTCTTGCACCAGTACGCCAGGTGTTTGGGCCAATAGCCCGCGCAGTTCAGCCAAGTCATAATCGGTCGCAAACTCTACATTAACGGCCTCGCTGTGTCCGCCTACTACGGGAATTCGGATGGCAGTTGCGGTAACCGCGATGCTGCTGTCGCCCATAATTTTTTGGGTTTCGCGCACCAATTTCATTTCTTCTTTGGTATAACCATTGGCTTCAAATACATCACATTGTGGAATGGCATTGCGGTGAATGGGGTATTTATAGGCCATTTCACCTTGTATGCCTTTGTACTCGTTTTCCAATTGTTGAACAGCTTTTACACCAGTTCCCGTAATGGATTGGTATGTAGAAACGATCACGCGTTTGATGCCGTATTTATGGTGCAATGGCGCCAATACCAAAACCATTTGAATGGTTGAACAATTCGGGTTGGCAATGATTTTGTCGTCCTTGGTTAGTTCGCTTGCATTGATTTCGGGTACAATTAATTTTTTGCTGGGATCCATGCGCCAAGCCGATGAATTGTCAATTACGGTAGTTCCTGCAGCTGCAAATTTGGGTGCCCAATCAAGCGAAGTTTGTCCACCTGCCGAAAAAAGCGCGAGGTCTGGTTTCGTGGCCACGGCGGTTTCCAAGCCCACCACTTTGTATGTTTTTCCGTTAAATTCCAATTCTTTCCCCACCGATTTTTCGGAGGCCACGGGAATCAATTCGGTAACCGGAAAATTTCGTTCAGCCAACACCTGAAGCATCACTTCGCCTACCATACCGGTAGCTCCAACTACAGCAACTCTCATATATTTTCTAGTTTTAAGTTCAAATTTATGCGCACAAAAGTAGACAGATTTTCTAATTTATGGCTACTATATTTGGCGAAATCTACAGCCTATTCGCGGTAAAAAATCCGCTTCACGCGTTGGGAAATCCCGGTGATGATTTCGTACGGAATCGTGTTCAATTTTTGTGCCATCTCCACCACGGTAGGGCTGTCGCCAAACAGCTGCACCCGATCGCCTTCTTCGCAGGGAATATCGGTGACATTCACCATGAGCATGTCCATACAAATACTGCCCACGATGGCTGCTTTTTGGTTGTGAATGAGCACATAGCCCAAGCCGTTACCCCAATGGCGGGATATTCCGTCGGCATAACCTATAGGAATGGTAGCGATTTTCAGGGGTTTATCGGCTACAAATCGGCGGCCATAGCCCACACTTTCGCCTGTTTGAATGGTTCGAATTTGCGAAATCACCGATTTGAGTGTGCCTACCTGTTCTAAAGCGGGTTGCTCAGTCGGATTGTTGGAAATGCCATATAAACCAATGCCCAAACGCACCATATCAAATTGGGCTTCCAGATAATTGCTAATGCCCGACGAATTGGCCAAATGACAAATTACGCGATACCCGAGTTGGGTTTGCAACTGTTCACTTTGTGCTTTGAATTCGGCTATTTGTTGTTGGGCAAAACGTGTGTTTTCTAGGTCATCACTGGTGGCCATATGCGACAAAATACTTTGCACGCGCACGCTTTTGGTGGCGATAAGTAGCCCGATAACTTCCGGAAGTTGCTCGGCAATAAACCCCAATCGGTGCATACCCGTATCGAGTTTCAGGTGTATCGGAAAGGAATTGAGTTGCTGTTCTTCGGCTAGTTTAATAAAGGCACGAAGGCCTTTCAAGCTGTAAATTTCGGGTTCTAACTGATGTTGTATCAAGGCAGAGAAACTGCTGCTTTCGGGATTCATCACCATGATGGGCGTTTGCACCCCAGCTAGTTTCAGGCTAATCGCTTCGTCGGCAAAGGCCACTCCCAAGTAATTTACTTTTTGGTGGTCGAGCAATTTGGCAATTTCTACTCCGCCATTGCCATACCCAAAGGCTTTGACCATGACCATCAGTTTGGTGCCTGGAGCCAACTTTGCTCGGTAATAATTGAGGTTATGCACCAACGCATTCAGGTTTATTTCCAACACCGTTTCGTGGGTTTTTTCTTCGAGGGCAGCCACTATTTTTTCAAATTCAAAGGCCCGAGCTCCTTTAACGAGGATCGTTTCGTTGCCCCAATCCAATTGATCGATTTGCTTTAAAAAATCGGTAGTTGATGCAAAAGCCGTGCAATTTTTGATATGCGATTGAAAGCGGTTAATGCTGCTGCCAATGCCAATTACCCGATTGATTTTATGGGTTTCGATTAGCTGTGCCACTTGTTGGTACAAATCCTCCTCGCTCAATCCGCTTTGGAAAACGTCTGACAGGATCACCGTTTTTTTGGCGTGATTTTTTTGGTGCTCCAAAAAGTCTAAGGCAATTTTTAAGGAGTCCAAATCGGCGCTGTAACTGTCGTCAATAAGGGTGCTGTTGTGGATGCCGTTTTTTACTTTCAGTCGCATTTCAACCGGGAAAAGCGAAGACAGGCGTTGAGTAATTTCAGCAGGGGCGTAGTTCAAATAGAGCAGGGTGCAGGCGCAATTTATGGCGTTTTCAATCGATGCCTCATCAGTGAATGGAATGCGGCAGTCCAATTGAGTTGTTTGCGTTTGCATGTGCAGCACGGTGTCAGCTGCGTTCGTTTGTCTTTGCACAAAAACGGTTGCTTGTTTATCTGATTCACTCCAACAAAATGGGGTGATTTGTGCCGGAATTAAGCCGTCAACTTGCGGATCTTTTTTGTAAATCAAAACCTTGGCCGATTCAAAAAGGTTTAGTTTTTCGCTTAGTTTTTCGGTCAAGGATGCAAAGCCTTCGTTGTGCGCCGAACCGATATGCGTGAGGATTCCAATGCTAGGCTGAATCATTTGTTGCAAGGCAGCCATTTCATGAGTGGTCGAAATGCCCGCTTCAAAAATGCCCAAAGTAGTTTGCGCATGGAGCGCCAAAACCGAGAGCGGGACTCCTACTTGCGAATTATAACTTTTGGGACTTTTGGTGATGCAATATTCGGGACTCAGCAAATAGTACAGCCACTCCTTCACGATGGTTTTTCCGTTGCTGCCTGTAATGCCAATCACGGGAATGTCAAACAGATTGCGATGTGCAGCGGCCAATTTTTGCAAAGCGACCAAGACATTTTCAACTACAATAAAATGCACTTGTTGCGGTAAATTTGTTGGGATTTTGGAAACCACAAAATGGCAAACGCCTTTTTCTACCAACTCTAGAATGTAATCGTGGCCATCATGTTGCTTGCCTTCAAGAGCAAAAAACAAGGTATTGGCACCATTTTGAAGCGATCGACTGTCAATAGAAACAACATCAAATACAGCAACACTGGGCGGACTGAGCCAAGGAGATTGAAGATCGTTTGCTATCGGTAAACTGGCTATCATCAAGGCGTATCTGGAGATTTTTTAGTTTTGTTTGCCAATGCAGATTCGGAATGCATGGCGTGGTAAAATGCCGCTCGACTCAGCGGCTCGTATTCTTCTGTTTCGCCCAATAAAACGAGTTTATCCCCCGCTGCTTTCCGGAAGCTATAGTGAGCCAAATTGCCTGTTCGGGTGCACACAGCATGCACTTTGGTCACGTATTCGGCGGTGGCCATCAAGGCAGGCATAGGCCCAAACGGATTGCCTTTAAAATCCATATCAAGGCCGGCTATGATTACTCGAATACCGGAGTTGGCCAAGTCGTTGCAAATTTTTACAATTTCGTCGTCAAAAAATTGAGCTTCATCTATCCCTACCACATCGCAACCTTGAGCCAAAATGGCAATATTGGCCGCAGCCGGCACAGGCGTAGAACGAATCTCATTGCTGTCGTGCGAAACCACCATTTCGTCGTGGTAGCGGGTATCGACGGCGGGCTTAAAAATTTCTACTTTTTGTTTGGCAAATTGGGCGCGCTTCAATCGGCGAATCAACTCCTCTGTTTTACCCGAAAACATCGAGCCACAGATCACTTCGATCCAGCCAAATTGTTCCTTATGATTTACTGTATTTTCTAAAAACATCTTTTAGTATTCGGCCATTAAATGGGTTCAATTTTTTTAGCGCAGCGGCGCACAATCCGACATAAAATTTTGTTACTTTTACGTCGCTGTCAAAAGTAAATAAATTTTAGTTACAGCGGTGAAATAGCCGTTGTAAATACCCACAGCAAGGAACGTGATTTTATCCAAGTAAACCAAAATAGTCGACCAAAAATCCCAAGCAGATGAAAAAAAAGTTGGAAGCCGAATTAATTAGCATTGCCCACCGCATATTACAATTAAAAAACAAATCGGATCTGGAGATTTTATTCCAAGAAACCCAAAACTTATTCGAAAAATTGGCGGTGATGCGCTTTGTAGAAAACCAACTACTCGACGCAAAGCCAACTATTGGTCAAATGGATTGGGAAGCCTATTTTGCAGCTGCTCCAGCAACAGCGGAAGTAATTGCGCCAAAAAAAGCAGCTAAAAAAAGTAAAACTCCCCTCGATCTAAAACAAGAAAATCCTGAAATTATTGCTGCTTTTGTGGCCGAATCAGAGAAAGAAGAAGATTCAGATGCTTTTCAAATAACCGAGGCCGCGGCACAAGCACAGCACGAAGAAGACACGACTGAATCTACTTTTGAAGCAGATATGTTTGAAGACCTCGTTTTTGAAGCTGCCCCAAAAGACAATATAGAATTAGCTGTTGAGGAAACTGAATCCGCTACAGTTTCACAAATATCCTTTGAAGATTTATTGGGAGCTGATTATGCCGAACCCGAATTTGTAAAAACATCGACTCCAGATGAGCCAATTACCGAAGCTGTTGCAGCCGAAGAATCCACTCAATTGGAAGAAACTGAAGCAGCAGAAGAGGAGGAAGAAGAGCCTCTTGAAACCCCTTTCTTTTCTTTGGATGAAGAACCCGAATTGGCAACAGATAGTGAAGAAACGGAAGAAAAAGAGATAAAACCTCTTTTTTCATTGGCGTCTGACGAGTTTAAATCGGAATCAAAATTTGTAGCAGAAGCACCAGCCAAAGGTTTTGTGATTGGACTTAACGACAGAGTAGGGTTTATTCATCAATTGTTTGATGGTAGCCCAGAAGACTACAACCGCGTACTTTCGCAACTCCTGACCTACCATACTTTTGAAGAAGCCGAAGAATTTATTCGCAGTATGGTAAAGCCCGATTACAACAATTGGGAGGGTAAATCCGAATACGAAGACCGATTCTTGGATGTAGTGGCGCGTAAGTTTCAATAACCTTTAGCTTTCATGTCAAAATTATACATCGTTCCTACACCCATTGGCAATCTGGAAGACATGACCTTTCGTGCCATTCGTGTGCTCAAGGAAGCCGATTTAATTTTGGCCGAAGACACCCGCACCAGCGCAAAATTGCTCAAGCATTTTGATATTGGCACGCACATGCACAGCCACCACATGCACAACGAGCACAAAACCATCGAAAATTGCATAAACCGATTGAAAGCCGGAGAAACCATCGCTTTGATTTCTGATGCCGGCACGCCCGCGATTTCGGACCCCGGATTTTTACTCACCCGCGCTTGTATTGAAAACCAAATTCCGGTAGAATGTTTGCCGGGTGCGACAGCCTTTGTCCCGGCTTTGGTGAACAGCGGTTTGCCCAATGATAAATTTGTGTTCGAAGGATTTTTGCCCGAAAAAAAGGGCAGACAAACGCGTTTTTTGCAATTGGCTGAAGAATCCCGCACGATGATTTTTTATGTTTCTCCCCACAAATTAGTGAAAACCTTGGCCGAATTTGTCCAGTATTTTGGTGCAGAACGACCGCTGAGTGTGGCCCGCGAATTGTCCAAACTCCACGAAGAAAACGTACGAGGAACCGCCGCTCAAGTACTGCAGCATTTTGAAGCGAAACCACCTAAAGGTGAAATTGTGGTGGTTGTGGGAGGAAAACCCCAAACCAAAGAACCCAAAAAAACGGCCTAATCTTAGTCTACTTCCAAGTCGACAAACGCAAACGAATTTCCACTAAACAGGCCTTTGTCCGAGAGTTTTAAATCGGGAATTACTAGCAATGCCATAAACGAAAGGGTCATATACGGCGCTTTTAATTTACTCCCTAAGGCCTTGGCTAGCGCATCGATTTCTTGGTATTGGGCCGCTACCTGCACCCCGTTTCGATCACTCATGATGCCGGCAACCGGCAAAGGCAACACCAATTCTTGCTCGGCAGATACTGCACACAATCCGCCTTGTTGGGCAATGACCAAATTGACAGCGCGACACAAATCTTCGTCGGTAACGCCCACCGCTACAATGTTGTGGCAATCGTGGGCCACCGAACTGGCAATGGCGCCCGATTTCAACCCAAAATTTTTGATGAACGCCACCGCTACTGGCGCATCCTGATACCGATTCACCACCGCGAGTTTAAGAATGTCTTGCTCAGTATTGGCACACAATTGTCCGGCTTTTATGGTGGACGGCATATGCAATTCGTTGGTAATTAATTGGCCTTCGAGTGCCTCAATAACCCGAATGGTTTTGGCCGAACTGTTCACCGCAAAATCAGCTGGGGTTTTGGGCGAGCAATTGAAATTATTTGGGGTATCAAACGCAATTTTGGGGAGTTGGGCTTGTCTGTTTTGGGCCACG
>Ga0209550_10005829_pt1 | contig 11528 bp, 7 predicted proteins | sample LauGreSuBDMM15SN_2_FD_187567 | JGI IMG/M metagenome (GOLD analysis project Ga0209550, IMG submission 187567) | Freshwater lake microbial communities from Lake Michigan, USA - Su13.BD.MM15.SN (SPAdes) (version 5) | ecosystem: Environmental > Aquatic > Freshwater > Lake | place: Lake Michigan, USA... | reverse complement strand
CCCTCCTCCTACCACAGGAACACCCTCCCCGCTCGGCTCGAACGGCGCGCCGAGCCGAGCGGAGTTGCGGTAACCGGTAAAGTACGCCGTCGTGTTTGTTGTTGTTGTCGTGTCCCACCCTCCCTACCCTGGGGGTTTCTGAGGGGAACGTCAACGGACCCACAACCGAGAACTGTGATGCTGAGCACACGTTCACAGCCAAAGGTTGTTCACACGGCGGCCGACCTTCGAGCACTGCGATGTGTGCCACGCCTCACGTATTCATCGCGGCGTAGCTCGATTCACGCCAAGGAATCATTCTTCTCGAAGGCCGAGGAATGGAGGTTACTCGTCGACGTCTCGTCAATGGAGTTACAAGCAACAGCAGCTCAAAAGTACCGCTGGACCAATTATATGCGCTCGACTTGTGCGAAGTGCCGGCGACAGATGAGAAATTTGCGGGCTACAAGGGATGCAGCGTCCGTGCCCTTCTCGGCGCGGCCAAGAGTGGCACTGGCGTATTCATCGCAGGCGATGGGATGCAGACTGAACCGATCGCATTTGAGCACTTGGTGCTCGGCATACTGATGCACACAGATGCCATCGGCAACCAGCCGCTGCAGCAAGGTGGCCCACTCCGCGTCTGGTTCCCGCCGGAATGCGGGCTACGCTGCGGCAAGGGGAACAACCTGTCCGTGAAAGATGTTAAGAACCTGACGCTAACAATCACGCCAGACGCACTATAGTAGCTCGGCTGACCGTGACCGGCGGACGCGCGTGATATGGTCGGCTGCCGAAAGCTAAACTGGCCGCGTAAAGAGTCTGTACGTCTCTTCTCACACTCCTGAGACATCGACACAGTACCACCGCAAATTATCGGGGTAAGCCGCGTACGAAGGGCGTCGCTCAGAATTTGCGAGTTGGGCCCCGCGGGCGTGCGGGCTCAAATGTCGCCCGAGAGCTCAGCGAGCGTGCCGAAGGTGCCGAGGGTGTCGAGCGGCTCGGGGCAGATAGACGTCGCCATGCGCATGAACTCTTCGCGCACGATGCGGTAATTGTACTTGCCGACGTTCGGCAGGCGCTGGCCGCAGTAGTGCATGCGCAGCGGCCGCAGGTTTTGGTTGGGGATGTAGAAGAGCCGAATGTTGATCAGGCGGGCGAGCTCCGAGGGCACGTCGCCCTGCAGCGGGTTGTCGTACAAGTCGAGCGTCTCGAGCTTGCGCAGCAGCCCCAGCTCTGATGGGATCGTACCAGAGAGACGGTTTGCGTCGAGCTTGAGCGAGGTGAGCTCTGTGAGCCTTCCAAGCTCTGTCGGGATCGTGCCCGAGAGGCGCGCGCTCCCGAGGTGCAGGTGGCGCAAACTATGGCGCATCTCGGGCACTGCGAGCCCCAGGTTGAGGCCCACGTACTGCAGCGACGGCGGTAGCGTGCCCGAGAGCCTCGCGTTGTTATGCAGCTCGAGGTATCGAAGGTGCTGCAGACCACCCGGAGGTGCGGGCGGCGCGTCGTACATGAGGCCGTCACCACCGTCCCCGCCGCCAGTTGCAGGTACCAGCCCAAAATCGACGGGAATCGTGCCCGAGAGGGAATTGTTCTGAAGCTGGAGCGCCTCGAGCCGTTGCAACTGGCCTACCTGCTGCGGTATTGTGCCACTCAGCCGATTGACCTTAACGTCAAGCAATTGGAGAGAGGCTGCGTGCAGCCCGAGCTCGGAGGGCAGCATGCCACTGATTCGGTTGAGATTGATCGACAGCTCGCGCAGCGAGCCTACGCCGTTGGAATTCACTCTCGCCAGCTCAGGAGGTAGCAGCCCGGAGATCTGGTTGGCGCGAAACGAGAGCAGTTCAACGTGGTTGATGCGTCCGAGCTGCGTCGGGAGCACGCCGCTTAGCAAATTGTGGGACACGTCCAGATGTGTCAGGTTGGTCATCTGGCCGACGCCGTGCCAGCCGGTGAGGCTGCCGCGCAGGTTGTTGTTGCGTAACGCCAGTCCGGTGACACGGCCAGCAGTGCACCCCGGGCCGTCAAGGTAGTCGTCGCACGGGTCGATGCAGCCGACCCCATGCCAGGGCGTCGCTTCGATGCGTGCGCCGGGAACGAAGGGAGTTGTCGCGTAATCATTGAAGCGGTACTGCAAGCGTTTGGAAAATGCCCGACAAGGATCGCCGATAGCGTTGTTGGTCGTCCAGTGCTCTTTCCGTAGCCAGCTGCCCCCGTCTGTGGCAGCATAGAGTGCGACGAGCGCCTCGCGCTCGGTCGGACGCATTCGTGCACAGCATGTGTGTAGGAGCTGCAGGAGGAGCAGGGCATGCGAAGAAAGACGCTTTGGCGTCGCCATCATTCCGCATCCCGTCAAGGTCATGCACGTGTGGACGGATGAGGGGCGAGGGTGGTGTGAAGGCGAGTCTCAGGCAAATCACGCGTTCCGTATGGAACTGACCTTTTCCACGGAGCGCATGCGGTCTTCATCGAGTAGCGGCGTTGCGCCGCCACGGGGCGCGCTCGAATGGTTGGCGGAGTCGGACACGATTGCGAAGCAGTCGCGCCTGACGCGGCTCAAGGACGGTTCGTCTACATTGCTCGACCAGTACAGCGAACTGTTGCGTGGGGGTCAGGTGGAGGATGAGGTGAGGCAGCAAATCGGCGAGCTACGTACCTCCGTGCTGGCCGCAGGCATCGTGCAGCTCACCGACAATCTAATGCAGCTCACCGACGAGCTGAGGCGAGACACAGTAGTCGGGGATCACAAGATCATACGCACAGAAACGCAGGCCGTCGCTGCCGCCCATAATGCATTCGCCTCAGATGGTGAGCAGCGGCTTGCACGTGTGGAGAGCGAGATGCGTGCGGCGTTACGCGAGCTAGAGGACAGCTACAACAGTACCGGACCGATGTAGTCTGCCGGCCGTGTGTTGGTAATCGAAGTCGTGTACTATGCGCACTGTCACACAAGAAGCTGATAAAAGAGAAGCTAAGCGCCGCGGGCCGCGCCGCCGCGGGGGCGGCCCCGGGCGCGCGCTCTCCCGGTCTCGCGCCACCCGGAACGCGCCGGGCGCCGGACGCGGGGGCTCTACCCCCGCACGCGCGCGCGGTACTATAGCGGGGCCAGTTCGCGCCGCGACGCGGCCCGACCGTCTCGACACTCGACCGACACACCGTGCGGTGAAGTGCCGGGAAGAGTCAACATTCGGAGAGCGCCCCGCGACTCTACCCCAGTACCACCAGCCTCGCGGCCTGCACGCGCTGCATCTGCTCCTCCTCGCGCGCACGGGCCGCGCGCAGCTCATGAGTGAGCTCGTCCAGCCCAATGCGCACTTCGGAGAGGCTCTCAGAGCGCGAGGCAGCGAGCGAGCTCGACAGGGCTCGCTGCAGTTGCGTCTGCTGCTGTGCGAACTCCCTACTGAGCTTCTCGCGCTCGGATTGTTGCAGCTCGCGGTACGAGGCGAGCGTGTGCTCGAAGTGCGGCTGCGTCGTCTCGAGCTGCGAGAGTCGCGCGAGCGAGCGTGCCGCCTCCAAGCGGTAGCCCTCCGCCACCTTGCGTTGCGCCTCGAGAAGCTCTTGCAATCCCGCCGCCGCCGACGTGCTGTCGGCTACTTGGGCTAAGAGCTTCTCCTTCTCTGCACGGTGCGCTTGTGCGGCTAGGTCGGCGATGCGACGCACTTCGTCCACCTCGGCGCGCCCTCGCGCGATGGCCTCGAAGTTCTCGGCGTGCGCCGCATCGACGGCTTCGCTCTTCTGCTGGAGGCGCGCCCCCATCGTGTCACGCTCCACCTCCGCTTGTGCGACCGCGCGTCGTCCGCGGATCTCAGCGCGCTCCACCTCGGCGCTCTTCGTCTCCAAGGCGGCCTTGAGGCGCGTCAGCTCGTCCCGTGCGGCGCGCAGCTCGGTGAGCTGCTGCTGCTGGAGCAGGTGCGCGGTCTCGGCGCGCGCCTTCGCACTCATCGCCTCCTCCACGAGCGCGCGATTGCCGCCCGCCGCCGCCTCACCCACCTGAGCCTTGGCCTGCGCGTGTGCGCTCACGGCGGCGTCGAGCTGCGCCTGCAGCATCGTGACTTCGCGACCGCGCCGTTCGAGCGCCGCCCGCAGCTCGTCCGCGACGCCATGCAGCGCGAGCTCTCTCTCGGCTGCGAGAGTCGCCTCCTTTTGGGCCGCCTCGTGAGCCTCCGAGAGCGTGCGGGAGTGTGCTTGGACCCTTTTGGCGACCTGCTGCTGTGACGCGGCCGAGTGGCGCTGCAGCTCGTCCGCGTGGGCCTCGAGCCGGCGCGAGAGCGCGCCCACTCGTTCCTCGAGTTCCGCCTCACGGCGAGCGCCTAGCGCAGCCGCGCGTCGAGCCTCCTCAGCCACCTGCGTCGCCACACGAGCCTCATCGCGTGCGGCGTCCGCAGATGCTCTCATGCGCTCGGCCGCGGCCGCGTGCCCGTCCGCCTCGCCCCTCGCCTGAGCGAGCAGCTGCTCCAGCTGCCGCTGCTGCTGCTGCTGCGCCACGAGTTGGCTCCTCAGCTCCGTCACTGACGCTCGGGCGTTCGCCGCATGCTCGAGCGCCTTGCTCTCGGCCACGAGTGACGCGGTCTGCAGCCGTTCGAGCTGCTGCCGCGCCACCGCATTCTCGGCGAGCGCCTGGTGGAGCTCCGCGCGCACCGCGGTCAGCTCGTTGCGAAGGTTCGCGAGCGCGGCCTCAGAAGACGTGGCGAGCACATGCGCCTCGCGCGCCGCCTCGGACGCCTCGCGCGCCGCCTCACTCTCCTCGCGCGCTGCCTCGTCGGCCGCATGGGCGGCGTCCGCCGCCTGCTTGGCGGCGCTGATCGCCTCGGCGTGCGAGACCAGCAGCTTGGCCGAGATGGCCTGCTCGCGCCGCAGTTCCTCAGCTGTCTGGCGCTCACGCGCCTCGAGCAGGTTGTTCTCGGTGAGCAACAACTGCAGCCGCGCCTCGGAATCTTCCCACTCGCGCCGCGCTCCACTGGCGTCGGCGCCCGCACTCGCGCCGGTGCGCACGCGCCACTCGAGCTCCCTGTTGGACTCGAGCAGGCCCAGGCGCATGGTGCGCTCCTCGCTTAATGAGGCGCGCAGCGCCTCATTCTCCTCGGCCAGCTCCTGCACGCGCGCAAAGACCGAGGCAACGGCCGTGGCCGCTGCATCGGGATCGTCTACGGACTCCGTCTCAAGAAGCGTGGCCGCAAGCATGGCAGTCTCATCGGGCGCGGCGACGGACTGCATTGGCGGGTCGCCCCACCCGTCGCCCGAGGCGCCGCCGTGATTTCACAACGGTGTTCACACCTTTAAATTCCACCGCCTCGCTGCCCGTGCAGAGTCAAATTGTCCGCCGGTCGCGCGGGCGCTGGCGCGGTCATGCCCTCCGCCCAGCCGGTGCCCTTGGCCGCGACCGGCAGCGCACGCACGCCGTGGGCCTCCATGCGTCCGAGCAGCTCGGCCTGGTGCGCTTTAATCCCATCGTACCAGCGACCCCAGCGCTCGATGTCCTCTTCGAGGTTTGGCTCCTCGAGGACGTAGCAGACCGCCTCCTCATCGCCCTCGAGTGTCTCGCTCTCCTCAAAGCCGAGCGCGAGCAGCGCCTCGACGCCGCCCGGGTAGCGCGCGACAGTCTGCTGGAAGGAGGCGTTGAGGAGCCGCACCTTGCGGAACAGCGCCTCCTCGGGCCGCGCGACGATGTTCGCGCAGAGCAGGTGCAGCGCCTGCAGCGCGCTCGCGAACTCGGCACACTCGCAGCTGCCCTCAAGAAGTTCAAGAGACTGCGTGAGCGACAGGTCGGCTATGAGCTTGCGGCGGCCGAGCGCGTCGACTGTGTCGGCCGCCTCCAAGCGCTGGAAAGAGGCATCGCCGCTGCCGCTGCCTAGCGGGCGCGCGATCGCCGCTGCGCGCTCCACCGTTGCGCGCTCCGAGGCCAGCCGCACCTCCTCGTCGAGCTCGGCCTGCTCGGCGGCGGCGGCGGCCAGGGCCTCGCGCTCCGCCTGCGCGACGGCCTCGGCGGCCGCCGCGACCGCCGCGGCCGCCGCGACTGCCGCGGCAGCCAGCCGAGCTCGCAGCGGCGCTAACGCCTCATCAAGCTCCTCAGCGTGCTCGCTAGCCGCCTGCAGCGCGTCGATGAATTCGAGAACCTTTTGGGCCATCTTGGGGCCGTAGATGCGCTTATCGGGATCCGGCTCGCGCGCGCGCTTCTCGAAGACGCCAGCGCGCTCGCTCATCTCCTGGATCAGCTGCTTCGCCTCGAAGTGCGCCGCCAGCGCATCCGAGTCTGCCGAGTCGGGTGCCACGCCAGCGGCCGCGCGCGCAAGCAAGCCCTCGACTTGCGCGAGCGTGTCTTGCAGCCGTGGGAACTCACCTTTGCCAGCGGAAGGCAACACGACCTCGGAGGCCATTTTCGTGTGAAGGGTCTAGGTTTTTCGATTGGCTGTGAAGAAGTCAAACAAGTCAAGTATCAAGTCAAGTCTCACTTGGGTAGAAACAACTTCTCCGCATGCACAGAACAATTATCGTTTGCATTATCCGTAACACAGAGCACAGATCCCATTTCTTTTGACTTTGTGTGTGCTTTGGAGACTTTGGACGAGCCTAGACGGAGCCCCTGCTGGCTGCCGGGCCGCTGGTTGGCCGCTGGCAGACGAGACGACGGCGCACGCATCGTCTGTTTCACACATACACACACACACATGCCGACAGCTTAAGCCGACAGACATGGATTATTCGGCAGTGTCTACTACTATGTACATGTCGTCAGCGGCTCGGCTCTGCGCGCCGCTCAGCAACACGAGTGCCGTCGCAGCGTCTCACTTCGTCGACGCCAGTGCATGCGAGCCATATTGCACACTAGACGACTGCCATCGCTGTGCGTGCCGAGCCTGCTCTCAGTGTGCGTGCACGGATCGGCTCGGGCATCCCCTGCCCAGCGGCGTATGCAACCAGCCACGAGAGGGCGAGCAGGTGGCGTTGGGTCATGCGAAAACTGCGTTGGATTGTCGGCAGGCTTGCGACGAGTTCGACGGCAACGAGTACCGATGGCTCGACGGCTACGAGTATCGACCCGGCAAGAGCTCCTGCACAGTTTGGATGCACGACGCCTCCAATGGCATGTGCTTGGGACACCTCGATGCCCAGACGTTCGAGCCGGACTGGGCTCTTGGGCGCGGCCTTCAGGCTGGGCTTGCGCTCTGCGCCGCGCCAACTCGACCGACCGCGATGAGCAATCACAACTCGCCAAGGGCGGCGCACCGCACGACGACGGCAATCGCCTCGTTGACCAACACGGCCGCTCGTCCCATGCTCGTGCTGCACACCGTGGCCTCGTACGCGGTGGATCACAAGGTCGCAGCTCGAGTAGCGCGAGCTCATGTGGCTCTCTCACGCGACGGCCACGTCCATCGCGTCGTGCTCGCAACCGAGGTGTGTCTGCGACAGGAGACCTGTGGAGGTACGTCCTTGGCGATCGCTCGGCGATCCGACGAGAAAGCGGTGTCCACGATCATGGCTGCCGTCGCGCAGGCCATGAGCGGGCGCGCCGTGACGGGCGCTGCTCTCAGCGCTGCTAAGGACCATCAAGGCGAGAGGGGAGGGCTGGTGCACCGTGTGGGGCTCAGCGACGTGAGGAGAGCCTTCCCTCTTCTCCTCTTGACCAAGCACGGCCAAGGCTTCAAGTGGGCCGACCGCCGACGACCCAAATGGCTCTCGAACGGATGCGACCTGGTCGGCCTCAGCTGGCTTGCCCTGCACGGCCGTGCCATGAGCGGAGTCACTCCGCATGCCCACGTGTGGGTCTTACAGCACGACGTGGGCTGGTCAGGTGATCTCGCCGCCGTCCTGAGCGCCGATGTGTTCAACAGTTTGGCCGCACGGATCGGTCCATCACACCAGCTGCCCAACTCAGCGCCTCATTCAGCGCCCAAGACCAACGCGCCAACGTCCGGTCTCCCTGCTGCTGCCCTGTCGCCCGATCTCGCGTCGCCAGATCTCATCTGCCTCGATCTTGCGGAGCAGAACTCGAGCTGGGTGCACTCTGGCGCACGTAACGGACCGCACCAAAAGAAGTACGCCCGGCAGGCGTCGTGCCTGATACCCGCGGTGCGCTACAGCCGGCGGCTCATCTCTCATCTCGTAGAAGAGCTACGCGAGGGGCTGACGACCTATTGCGAGGCGCGCGCAGCCACCGCGTGCGCTTCACAGCCGTGGTGCACGGCCGGCGAGCTGCGCGGCTCTGGCCTGCTGGGCCCCTTCTCGTACTTCACCCTCCTCAACGAGAGCGCTCAGATCGAGAGCCGCGAGCGCGAGGCGAATGAGCGGCAGTGCGCGGGGGGATTGGGACGGCTCTTTCATCGGGTTTCGTGAAAACGCGAACGGCTCTTTCAGTAGACACTAGGCTAGTGGCTATGTGGTAGAGCGCGCGCGCACACGGGTCGTATACATCGGTGATCGAGCGAACTGCGCAGTAAATCAGAACTGCGACAACAGTCCACGCCAGACACCTAGCGCGGCTCATAATACACCAAAAATTTTCGCCGATATACGTCACCGCTCTCTGGACGGATGATCTTCTCAGATCTTACACGGGTGACGGGTCCATGCGCCATTGCACCTGAGTCAGCACACGCGTACACTGTGGAGTCTGGAACGCGGTCACGCTACGCGTCCTCATCTTCATCAAAGCCCTGCACGAGCGTCTCACAGCCGCCACCCATCATGGGGCTGGGCTCGTCAACATCACGCTGTACCTGGGTGACGCCGCCGAGGTCACCAGGGCCCTGGTGGCCGCCGTGCGCCGTCTCACCAGCGTGGATCACCTCGTTGATCACCTCCACGTGCTCGCCCATGGGGTCGTCGTCCTGCTCGTAGAGCGTCTCCGCGTCCGCCGCCGTGTTCGCGCCATACAGGGCGGCAGCCTCCGCGCCTGTGTTCGCGCCATATGCCACCTCGTGTTCCGCCTCGTCATCAGTGTCGTCATCAGCGTCCTCTCGGGCGGAACCCTGCGTGCCGAACGGTGTGACCTGCTGTTGCTCCGCCATCTGCTCGTATTGCTCCTGCAGGTACGGCGGCAGTGAACCGCTGCTTCTGGCCGCAGCGCTCGCGGCTGCGCTCGCTGCGGCCGCGCTCGGCGCTCGGCTCCCAGCGACGCTCGACGAGGCACCCGTACGGTTGGCCGTATGAACACCTCCCGCAGAGGAGGTCGCGCCACCATCTGCATCGCACGCCACGCCATCGCCCTCCTCATCGAGCGTCTGCGTTGGCGCGGCGCGGTGGTGCCGCAGTGCAGTGTCAAGAGGGTGCACCCCCTCTGCGATGGGCTCGAGTGGCCGCGTCGTGCTGCTGCCGCCCCGGCCGAGCGCCAGCACAGGCGTGGGCGCCATGGCGTCGTCGTCGGGCTCGCACGCTTCGTGCTGCGTAGGCGCCGGAGTGGGCGCCGGCTCGAGGGCTGTCTCGGCGTCGGGCTGCTGCGTCGCGCCCACGTCGTAATCCCTGCCCGCCCGTGGCGTCAGGCTGGACTGCGGTGCGGTTCGCCGCGGCCGATCGAGCTGCGTCGGCCCTCCTTCGGAGGAGTGCTGCGAACCAGCATAGAAGGCGTAAGGGGCAGGCGCCCCGAGGACGGCACCGAGGCCTCCCGCCACGCGGCTAGGCTCTGGCTGAGTCACACCCGCGACGTCCTCGTTCTCGCCGCCGTCGCCGCCGTAAAGGCCGCCATCGCCGCCGCCGCCGCCGCCGCCACCGGGCGAGGCTCCGACTTCCGACGATACGCTCGAGGCCTCGGCGGCGACGGCCTCGGAGGCGGCCTCCTCCTCCTCGAGCGCCGCCGCGTGCGCGATCGCGACGGCGCGCTGCATCTCGGCCGCTGTTGCGACGAGAAACCCGACGGCGGCGCGCGTCGTGCGTGCGCGCTCTTGCAGCGCACTCGCGCGCTCCTGCCCTGCCTGCAGCCGGCGAAAGGAGGCGGCCAGCTGCGAGTGGTGCGAGCTCTCGTGCTCGCGCAGTGCCGCCACCTCCGCCTGAAGCCGCTCCACCTGCGCCTGTGCGCTGCTGAGCTCGCCCGCGCTGCGTGCGCTCCATTCCTCGTGCTTGCGCTTCCACCCTTCGGCACATATGCTCGCTTCAGTGCGTGCGCCCTCGGCGGCACGCAGCGCCTGGGCGAGTTCGCGCTTCGCCTCGTGCAGGGTGCCGAGCTCCGCACGCGCCGCCTCGAGCTTCGCGCCCAACTCGGCGAGGCGAGCTTCGCCCTCGGTACCCTTCCGTCTGGCCGCCTCCACCTCCGCCCGAGCCAACGCGACCTCACGCAGAGCGATCTCTTGCGCCTCGGCAGCCGCCGCGAGCTTGTGTTGGAGCTCGGCATTCGTGTAGGTCGCCGCCTCGAGCGCCTGCGCCTTGGCGCGCAGCGTCGCCTCGAGCTGCTCGCGCTGCTCCCGCTCGACGACTGCCTGCTCGCGGCTCAAGGCGAGCGTCGCCGCGTCCGCCGCCGCCCTCTCTTCTGCCGCCGCGAGCCGCTGCTCGAGCGCTCGCAGCGCAGCGGCCTGCTTGTCAAGCTCGGTCTCATGGCGCTCGGACACGGCGCGTGCCTCGTGCTGCGCCTCGCGCAGCTTCGCGCTCCACGCCTCTTCACGCTCGGCGAGCACGCGCGCCTGCTCCTTAGCCGCCTCGGCCGCACTTCGTTCCACCTCCTGCAGCTTGGCCTCCGTCTCCTGCAGCTGCCGTTGGGAGCGCGCGAGCTCCTCCTGCATGTCCGCATGCGCCGCGCTGCTCACCGACGACGGAACCATTGCCATGCCGATCTCGGGAGCGACGGCGTCGGACGACGCCACCACGGCGGACGCTACCACGGTGTCCGCGGCACAGGCCCCACGAAGCCTTTTGAGGTTGGTGGAGGGAGCCACCCATCTCGCGGCCATCCCGGTCGCCGCGTCGAGGTACTCGCTCAAACCTTCTCCACTACCCATGCCGCCGCCCATGCCGCTGAGGTTCGGCAAGAAAATGCCATAGAACGGATTGGCCCGGTATAGCTCACATGGCGATGCCATGCGGCCGCCACCTATGGGTAGCTTGCCTCTTTGGAGCTGCTGCCACTGCTGCGACGGCGGCGGCTGCTGCTGCTGCTGCAGATCGTGCTGATGCTGATGCTGATGCTGCGGCGGCGGCGGCGGAGGCGGCGGCCGTTGCGGAGGCCGGTGCTGCACATGCTGCTGCTGCGGATGCTGCGGCTGCTCGTGCTGAAGCTGAAGCTGATGCTTCGGCTGCCGCTGTTGCTGTCTGAGCGGCGGCCCGACACCGAGGGCCTGCAACGGAGCGATCTGCTCGGGGGACACCCGCCAATTCATCAACTTGCGGTGGCACCCAACACAGTGGGGTCCTAGCCGCGATGCTTTGTGACTCGTTGGCAACGACTTCGTCGCGGGTCGGGCATCTTGCCGCTCGAATATATGGCAGTACACACACATCGTTGCCATTTCTCCGTGTCTTGAAGAAAGACTGAGCTGAGACCTTTTTACGCCGCAGGACCGATTCCAAAATAGGCGGCGGATGACAAAAGACCCAATCCCGCAAACCCCAAAATGCCGCAGGAC
>Ga0209550_10005827_pt1 | contig 11529 bp, 9 predicted proteins | sample LauGreSuBDMM15SN_2_FD_187567 | JGI IMG/M metagenome (GOLD analysis project Ga0209550, IMG submission 187567) | Freshwater lake microbial communities from Lake Michigan, USA - Su13.BD.MM15.SN (SPAdes) (version 5) | ecosystem: Environmental > Aquatic > Freshwater > Lake | place: Lake Michigan, USA... | reverse complement strand
GCAGGAATCATAAATACTAACGCTAGGGTGAAGGGTGGTGTTTTTTCCAATTTTCACATTATCTCCCAAATATACATTCGGATAGATGGTGCAGTTATCACCAATTTCTACGTTTTTTCCCACATAAGTAAAGGCCCCTAAATAGATTCCTTCTCCTAATTTAGCGCTTGTATCAATATAGGAAGGTTGTTCAATAAGCGCTTGTTTCTTGGACAGACTATTATAAACTTCCAAAAGTTTAGCAAAACAAGCATAAGCATCAGCTACCTTAATGATGGTGAGCGTTTCTGGTAAGGATTTACTTGGTTGAAAGCTTGCATTAACGATGCAAATACTAGATTCGGTGGTATAAATAAAACTTTCGTATTTTGGATTGGACAAAAAAGACAAGGTGCCTATTTTTCCATCTTCTATCTTAGCTAAACCGTTTACGATAATGGCCGGGTTACCAATGATTTCGCCATTTAATATACCTGCGATTTGTTCAGCCGAAAATTCCATGTAACAAATGTATTAATTATTGAATTATTGAGCCATCCCAAGGCATTAATTTATTAACATGAATAGGTTTAATTGCCTACGGATTTTCTTTTGGCGTTTCTAAATCGAAAGATGTTAATGCGATTTTTTCTTTGTACCAAGATGTTTGAATGGAAAATTTATTTATTGGCTGGTCAATGACCCAACAATGCGATGATTTTTCACTATTAAAGGTGGTATTCGCATAATCAAGGTAGCCATTTTTCTTAATTAACTTTAATAATTGCTCACTTTTAATAATCCCGATATTTTTTAAGCTAGAAAGTATTTCTTTGTCGGTACCTAAATAGAATAGTTCTTTGTTTTTTTGAAAAAGAACAGGATAGCCTTTTCCTTTGATTGAATTTTTTACTTGACCGATTTTAGTGGGTTTAATTTTTAATTCACTCACAAAACTCCTATCCGGTAATGTTAAGATGAAATTGATTGCTTTGCCGTTCGGTAATTCACCAGTTAATTTGTAAGCTTTAGGTTCGCCTTTTTTTTTACTTTCTGAAAAAGATACGGAGGCATTTTGAATGATTTTGTTGAGTTGCACATCCGTTAAACCTAATGCTTTATAGGCTAAAATTTCATCTTCATGAACAATAATTACGCGCTCAATGATGGATGATTTTACCCGGTTTTCAGGAAGCCAATTACAGCCTCTGTTGCGAAAAAAAAGAAATACGCAAACCAAACCAATGCCAAAACCAATCCCATAAAGTTTTAATCGGCGAAAGAAATTATCCATTTTTAAGAAAAAATAAGCAGGTTTTAATTGCTAATTGGTTGTTAAGACAACAAGGCATTTAATTTTTCAGTAAGTGTAGCTTTTGGAACTGCCCCAACTGATTTATCAACGACCACTCCATTTTGAATAAAAAGAACGGTAGGAATACTTCTTACACCAAACTTAGCAGAAACTTCAGAATTAGCATCTACATCAACTTTACCTATGATGGCTCGCCCTTCAAATTCTTTTGCCATGTCTTCAATAACTGGACCGATCATTCTGCATGGCCCACACCATTCTGCCCAAAAATCTACCACTACTGGTTTAGTTGAATTCATAACTAACTCATCAAAATTCTGATCTGTAATTTCTAATGCCATTTTATAAAGATTTATTTTTTATTTGATTGTAAAATTACTTCAATTTTTTGTCTAACATATAATTGAAGGCAGTTTTTAAAAATTATTTTTTATTCGGCATTTCTTTTTTTAAGTAGTAAGCCGTATGCGATGTCGATGCATGTTTTTTTATGATTAGTTCTGGCGTTCCTTCACAGCAAATTTTACCGCCACCTTTTCCACCTTCAGGTCCTAAATCAATTATGTAATCAGCCGTTTTTATTATGTCCAAATTATGCTCAATCACCACTACCGTATTTCCTTCATCAACTAATCGTTGAAGTACTTTTAATAACATTTTGATGTCTTCGAAGTGCAGGCCTGTTGATGGTTCATCAAGTAAATAAATGGTTTTACCCGTTCCTTTTTTTGTTAATTCACTGGCTAATTTTATGCGCTGTGCTTCTCCTCCGGAGAGTGTGGTAGATGACTGTCCCAATGTGACATACCCGAGTCCTACACTGTTCAATGTGCTTAGCACTTTATGGATTTTTGGTAAATTCTCAAAGAAAATAACGGCTTCGGCTATGTTCATGTTTAATACATCGGCAATGGATTTACCTTTATATTTTATTTCAATGGTTTCTCTATTGTAGCGTTGTCCTTGACAGTTTTCACAACTTACATAAACATCCGGCAAAAAATTCATTTCGATTAAGCGCATGCCTCCACCATTGCATGTTTCGCATTTCCCACCTGAAACGTTAAATGAAAACCGACCTGGTTTATATCCCCTTATCTGCGATTCCGGCAAGGCGGCAAATAAACTGCGAATGTCATCAAATACTTTTGTGTAGGTCACTGGATTCGAGCGCGGTGTTCTTCCAATGGGACTTTGGTCTATTTCAATGACTTTGTCTATGTTTTCTAGTCCTTCAATACTTTCATAGGGGAGTGGTTCACGAACTCCATTATAGATATGTTTTAGTAAAATAGGGTAGAGGGTATGACTAATTAAGGATGATTTACCGCTCCCTGATACTCCAGTAATACAAGTAAATGTTCCCAAAGGCAAGCTCAAGGTTACGTTTTTTAAGTTGTGGCCAGTTGTCTTTCTGAGAATTATTTTTTTTCCGTTTCCAGCGCGTCGCTTCAGCGGAATGTCAATTTTCTTTTCTCCGTTTAGATACGAAGAGGTAAGACTATTGCATTTTAACATTCCGGCATAATTTCCGGCATACATTATTTCTCCACCGTTAATGCCCGCTTCGGGACCAATATCTACGACGAAATCCGCTTCTTCCATCATCTCTTTATCATGTTCTACTACTAAAACACTATTTCCGGCATCTCGTAATCTTTTTAGAGAGGATATTAATTTCGCATTATCTCTTTGGTGCAATCCGATAGAAGGTTCATCCAAAATATAGAGTACATTGATTAACTCAGATCCAATTTGAGTTGCTAATCTTATTCGTTGCGCCTCACCTCCCGATAAACCTTTAGAGGAACGATTCAGGGTAAGGTATTCAAGTCCTACCTCTAAAATGAATTGCAAACGAGCGCGTATTTCTTTGACAATTTCATGCGCAATAATGTTTTGTTCATTTGATAAATGCGCTTCAATATTACTGATCCACAAGGCTAGTTCTTTTAAATCCATCGATGCTATTTGCCCGATGTGAAGCTCACTAATTTTAAATTGTAGGGCTTCTTTTCTTAAACGAAATCCGTTACAGGTGTCGCAAGGTTTCTTATACATGAAGGTATTTGCCCAACGTTGAATTCCTGCTGTACTTTCTTCTGAATGCCTGGATAAAAAATTAATGACACCTTCAAATCGAAGATTAGTATCTTCACTAGGGAGCTCCATGTCCTCATTACCATAGAGAATTAATTTTAATAATTCCTCGTCAAAGTCAGCAAGTGGCGTGGAAAGTGTCAGCCCATTTGTAATGACAAGCTGCTCGATTTTATCGTAGATCCAGCTTCTTTTATATTCTCCTAATGGCACTAGTCCTCCTTTTCGAATTGATTTTGAAGGATCCGGAATTATCTTTTCCATAGAAGCTGCGCTAACTTCTCCTAAACCGCTGCAGGTTTGGCATGCGCCATAATGGGAATTAAATGAGAATAAATTTGGCTCCGGCTCGGGGTAACTAATCCCACTTGTTGGACACATTAAGGAGCGACTAAAAAACTTGCTTTTATTCGTTTCTAAGTCGAGCACCATCATGCTGGCATCTCCGTGTTTCATAGCGACTTGTACGGCATCTTTTAGTCGTTGTCTATCTTTTTCATTCACAATTATTCGGTCAACAACCAATTCAATATCATGAATTTTATAGCGATCCAAGCGCATACCTTTCACAATATCTTGTACTAGTCCATTCACCCTAACTTTCGTAAAACCAATTCTAAGTATTTGTTCGAATAATTCCCTGTAGTGGCCTTTTCTTCCTCTCACCTTTGGTGCTAAAAGTGCAATTTTCTTCCCGTTGTAGACTGTTAGGATGATGTCTGCAATTTCGTCATCAGAATATTTGACCATTTTTTCGCCGCTGGAAAAGGAATAAGCCGTGGAGGCCCTGGCAAATAAAAGTCGAAAGAAATCATAAAGTTCAGTGATTGTACCTACGGTAGATCTTGGTGACCTTGAAACTGTTTTTTGTTCTATGGCTATAACGGGGCTAAGCCCATCAATTTTTTCAACATCCGGGCGTTCAAGTCCACCGATAAATTGACGGACATAGGAAGAGAATGTTTCGATATAGCGACGTTGGCCTTCAGCAAATATCGTATCAAAGGCGAGTGAAGATTTTCCGCTACCACTTAAACCTGTAAAAACTACTAGTTTATTCCTTGGAATATGTAGATCTATGTTTTTAAGATTATGTTCTTTTGCACCATAAATAGAAATAAAATCGTCTTCCTCTTCGTTCGTTTTCATTGTTTATATTCGACGTAATTTTTTAATTTATAGGGTGGTTTTGGAAGGGTGATGACATAGTTTATTGGTTTTATCGTAAGGGAATTAGTCAGCAACCATGGATTTAATTTTCTGATAATTTTTAAATTCACGTTGTTGTTCTTTGCCCACCAAGCCAAATCAGGTATTGGGGTGTTAATCGTGATTGTTTTTGTGTTTCTTATTGGATATAAATCAAAGGGTTTAATATTGAAACCATAAGCTTTTGGATTTTCTAGGATTAACTTCATGGCCATAATTCTAAAAACATAGCGACCGGTTTCATTGTTCATTTCAGTGTCAAAATAATTATTGGTGTATTGTGCTTTCATATCGGATCGAACTCCTCCCATTCCTCTATTGTATGAAGCCGCTGCTAAAATCCAATTCTTGAATTCAGCGTGCGATTTTTTTAAATAGGCACAAGCGGCCAGTGTACTTTTTTGAACATTCAGTCGCTCATCTATTTCTGTAGTTACAAGTAAATTATATTCTTTCGCTGTTTCTGGCATAAATTGCCAAAATCCTCTCGCTCCTGCAGGACTGATGGCTTGTGTTAAATTACTTTCAATAACACATAGGTATTTAAAATCACTAGGGATTTGTTCGTCTTTTAGCAGTTGATCTATAACAGGAAAATACCTATTTGCTCTTTTTATTATCAAGCTAGTAGAACTATGAAGGTATGCATTTACAATTAGTTCGTTGTCTAAACGCTCTCTAATATCTTCATCTCTAAGGTCAATTGTTTCTCCAAAAAGCTCCATTGTTGAAGGAATAGGAGGGAGCTGGTTGTATTCTTTAGTTGAATAATGAGTTGTATTCTTTTCCTTTTCCTCTTTACAGCTTACCGAAACAAAAATTAAAAGAAGTAGGCACCAATTTTTCATCGTATAAGATTTCTGCTTAATTCGAACTTTTATTGTTTGTATTTTACAGTATTCCGGTAAAGGAAATAAAAGATAAAGATAAACCAGATCGAACAAAGTATAACTACCCAAAATATTTTTGTTGGATAAGATGAAAGCAACAAAATTGTTAGTATGCTTGAGATGCAACTAATCAATAGAAAGATTAGAAAAACTTTTTTCTCAGAGTTTCCGGCATACACTAAATGATGAGATGTGTGATCTTTTCCACCAATTAATGGAGATTTTTTGTTTCTTATGCGATTCAATACTACCGTAAATGTGTCAATACAAGGTGCAGTGAAACAAATCATTACGGCTAATGTTATGTGCCAAAAATTTAGTTCCTGTATTGAATTACTAATTCCCCAAAGAAATTTAATTGAAAAGAAGGCGGATATCAAACCTAAGAACTGACTTCCCGAGTCACCCATAAACATTTTTGCTGGTGGTACATTAAAGAATAAGAAGCCTAGTAGCGCACCGATCAGTGCGATCAAAATTAAATCCAAAGCTCCGTGGTTATCGATTTTAAAGACAAGATTAGCCACAAGGCATGTTGTTAAAATAAAGAAACAAACGATACTCGTTATTCCATCCATATTATCAAGCATATTTAATGAGTTCATAATAATTACTACCCAAAGGGTCGTAATTATTATGTTAATCGATAATACATCTGTCATTTCAATGTGTGTCCCACCGAATGAAATTAGGAGCCCACACGCTATTTGCACAAGTAATTTAAGAGTCGGCTGTGTATTATAAGCGTCGTCTGCTAAACCCATTAAAAAGCTTAGCGATGCGGCAATAAATAAATAAACGAATTCTTTTTGGCTAAATAAATTAACTTCCGGCGTAATAATCATGTAAACGATTATCGCTGCAAAAAAACCAATAAAAATACTGATGCCTCCTAAAGAAGGTTTGGAGCTATTGCTCCATCTTACTGTAATGTCATTTTTTATTCTAATCCCTAACGATTCCGAAAAACTAAGTAATAGTTGATTTATTATTATGCAACATATTAATCCAAGCAAAAAAAATAAAAGAAAGTGTATTGGATTTTCCATGAATTAAAAAGGACTGTTAAAATCAGTGAAAGGAATTCCTTGTGTGTCTTTTGATGACACGATTGGTTCAGTTTCTTTCCAATCTATGGCTAGTTGTGAATCATTCCATAGAATTGTTTTTTCATGGCCGGGTGAATAATTATTGGTGCATTTATAGGCGAATAGGGTATCGTTTTCCAGTGATAAAAATCCATGCGCAAATCCGGGTGGTATCCAAAATTGAATCTTGTTTATTTCGCTAAGTTCAACGCTAAAATAGTGTCCGTAAGTTTTACTGTTTTTTCTAATATCAACAGCTACGTCTAAAGCACGGCCTTTTATTACTTGAACTAATTTCCCTTGATCAAATGGTGGCAGTTGAAAATGAAGCCCGCGTAAAACATTTTTATGTGATTTTGATAGATTGTCCTGAACAAAATTTACATCGGGAAGTTGTGAAGCATATTTTTCATAATTATATGTTTCAAAAAATTCACCCCTTTCATCCTTGAAAATTTTAGGATTAAATAGCAACAGTCCTTCTATTCCCACGGTTATTTTTTCCATTTATTTTTTATTTTTTTTATCCATTTGTATAGAAAAAAGTCACTTTCATCATCCGAGTAATAGCCAGAATAGGTATAGCCATATTGGTAGCCATATCCGTATATAGATTGGTGGGATTGAACCCCGTTTAATATTACATTCAGGCTTTTTAGTTTTTGAACCTTAAATAATTCGTCTACACGTTCAGCAAAAACTCGTTTTGAATAATTAGCCTTAAAGACATAAATCGGGATGTCTGCTTGTGCTAAAATATGGATGCCATCCGAAACAATCCCAACTGGAGGATTGTCAATTAGAATTACGTCGTATTTTTCTTTTAAACTGGATAGTATCGCTTGAAAATTTTCACTTTGAATCAATTCGGATGGATTTGGAGGTATTAATCCGGCGGTAATAAAATCTAAGTTAGTTATTGATGAATGCTTAATTACTTCTTCAAAGCTTGCTAATCCAGAAATGTAATTACTCATTCCATTTTCATTACTGGCTTTAAAGCCATGATGAATCTTGGGCTTTCGTAAATCTAAATCGATCACGAGCGTCTTTTTTCCACTTGCTGCAATTAGGCCGGCAAGATTAAGTATTACAAATGTTTTTCCTTCGCCCGATATAGACGATGATACGGCAATTACTTTGGAATCTTTATTAATGAAACTCATATTTGACCTAATATTTCGGATTGATTCTGCCAATCTAGATTTGGAAGATTCATTCACGACAATTTCCGAATACTTTAATTTTTTATTGTAAATGGGAACTGATCCAAGTATGTTGGCTTTTTCAGGAAGTAGTGTTTGAAGGTCTTGAACAGTGGTGATATCATTATAACTTAAGTACTTAAATACGATGAATCCGAGACCTACTAATAGGCCAAACAAACAACAAAAGAAGTAGATAAACTTGGACTTTGGATACACCGGTACAATCGGTAAAGTTGCTTCATTTAAGATTCTGTTGGATGAAGAATAACCCGCATTGGATAACTCGTATTCAATTTTCTTTTCCGTAAATAATGAAAAATACCTGTTGTTTAATTCTTCCATGTATTTTAAACGATCAAATTCCATTTTCTTTTCTGGTAAACCGTAGTATTTTCCTTCAATTTCATTGATTTTCCCTTGAACCATTGCCTTGTCGTTTTTAAGGCGGTCATCGATTATTTTGAGGCTTCTTTTTATAGAGGTTATTCGATTACTTATTCGTTCGTTTATGACTTTATTTTGTTTGTTTTCTTGCGTCACATCCCTCAATAAGTCTTCTTGGGTTTCAAGTAATTTATTTAAATCTTCAATCTGTCGCAAAATGGTCCCTTCGAAACTTTTTTTACCTACCATTTCTGGGATGAGGCGGTAAATTTCCAAACGATTTGGATCAACACTTATCTTATTATTTACCATGGCTAAGGTTGAAATTTCCTCATTTATTTCCAGCAATCGTTGAGTTAGGTCATTGATGTTATTCGATAATTGGGTTTCAACATTTTCGATATTCGGTAATCGCTCATTTCGTTGAAAATCGCTCAGACTATCTTTTGAATTTTTTAGAATTCGAGAAAGTGAATCTAATTGCTGGTCAATAAAATTAATGGTGAGGTCCGTTTTTGATTGTTTATTTCTTTTGTCGAAGTTTAGGTAGACAGCCATTAAATTTTGAACAACATTTAAGCAAATCTTTGGGTTGTTATGGGAATAGGAGATTTGAATTGTTTTTGCATTGGGATCTAAAGGATTAACTGTCAGACCACTTTTCATCTCATTGAGAAGCGTGTATTGATTGTTAAAGTTGAAATGGATCTTGTTATTCTCTATGGCTGATTTTGCCTCAGAAAAATCAGTCGTGCGTAGCACAATTTCAAAATGTTTATTGTTAATTTTTTGATTGAAATCTCCAAAAACATCATACTTTTTACCTTGAAGCTGGTAACTTAATTTCAGTTTATTATTATTTTCTATACTAAGATCTATTCTAGACCCGCATAATGAGGAATCTTTTAATTCGTAGGCTATAATTGTAAAAGGGGAGAAGCCATAAAGATCATTTGAAAGTAATTGTCCTTCCGAAAAAATACTAATGTTTAGATTTAATTTCTTTAGCATTTGACTAAATAGAACATCTGATCGCAATAATTCAACTTCTTTCGATATATCAGTTGATTGTTGAGAAATGCCTTGCTCGCCTAAAACATCTTTTACTCGATCTTCTTCGACTACTTGAATGGTAGAGGTAGACTCAAAGGTTTGCTTCGTATATCTTAAGTAAATAAAGGATGTAATTAGACCAATGCACAATAAAACAAATGGTTTATACCAATGCCTTTTTATTACATTTTTAAAAATGATAGGGTTAAATTCTTTATTAAGTATTATTGATCCCATTTTTTTAATATCTATTTAGTAATAAGGGCAAAAATGGCTAATGAGCTTGAGAAAATACTCAACCAAGGTGTAACATCTTTTAATATTTCTCTGCCAATTCTTTTCTTAGAGTTAATGTAAATGTAGTCATTACTTTGTACTAGCATTTCTCCTTGTTTTAATCCTTCTATGGTAGATAGATCAATTTTATAAACCGCTCTTTTGTTTCCTGTTTTACGCATTAGCTTAATCGCATTAGCAAATCCATCTTCTCGAATTCCATTTGCTAATGCTATTACTTCTATTAAAGAGGTATTCGTATTTTGTAAATTAATTACTTGAGCACTATTTTTACCGGGAAATATTATGACTCGCTGGTTAGTTACTTTTATTTGTACAAAAGGAAGTAAATAGTCTTTTGATAGTAATAATTCGAGCTTTTCTTCTAGCGCTCTTGTTGTCATTCCTGCCACTGGCAGTATACCAATAAGAGGTAATTCAACACTTCCGTCTTGTTGCACTAAATAATCTTGTGCAATAGTAGTGTTGTTTGATTGGATGGTATTTGATGGGTTGGTGAGGCCTGAAGAACCAAATATTATTTTTTCTCCATTGTTGGTTGAAAATAAAAAACTAAATCGGTCCCCAGCGCTTATCTTATGCTCATCTAAAGGACCTAGGGGAATAGAATCATATGTAAAATTGCTGTCTTTTGAAATGTGAAACATTTCGTTAGTAGTTATTTGCGCACAAGACGATAGCAGTAATACAACTAATCCAATAAATCCAACTGATTTCATCACTTTATTTAAGGCCATATTTTCATCTCTTTAAGGAGTGATTTGTAGTATTCATCCATGTTTTTTATCAAATTTGGATATTGAAATTTTTCTTCTACGAATGACCAACCATTTTGTGACATTAATTGACGTTTATTTTCATTTTCGATTAATTCCCATAATTTTTCAGAGAATCCATCAATATCATCCTTATCAACAATATATCCGGTCTTGTCCTCTAAAATAATATCTTTAATTCCACCTACATTGGTGGCAATAATGGGAATTCCAGTGGCTTGTGCTTCTATCAAACTCACTGGCGTACCTTCATTTTTTGAAGTTAAACAAATTATATCCATGCCTGCATTAAAGGTAGCAATATCTTTAATCCATGATGTCATTCTGATGTCCATTCCTTTTTCTTTTAAAGGCTTTATCGATTCTTGGATTGTTAATGATTCTTCGCCGTCTCCAACAATAAAATAGACTACCTTTTTACTCGTCTTTTGATTTACTTTTTCAATAATATCTAAAAACATTTGATGATTCTTTATGGCTACCAATCGTCCTATTATAGCTACTGCAATGTCTGAACCTTCTAATGCGTAACTGTTTCTTGTATGTTCTCGCTTTTCTTTTAGATTTTCGTTAAATGGACTTAAATCAAACCCTAATGGAATTAGTTGAATTTTCGATGGATGACAAATTTTATATTTTAAGGAAAGCTCGTTTTTTTGAATCGCTGAAATAGCAATTATTCCGGTCGTTTTTTTTGAAAGTCTTCGTTCAATCAGCTGGTATAAACTAGTTTTCCACCAACTGAAATAAGAATGAAAAATATGTCCATGAAATGTATGTATCACAATTGGAACGCCACAATCAAAGGCCGCTTTTCTTCCTAAAGCCCCTGCTTTCGATGCATGTGTGTGAACAATATCTGGTTGGAATGTTCGAATGATTTCCTTTATTTTTTTTAAGGCGCTGTTATCATTCATTAAATTAGGTTCCCGTTGCATTTCTGAAATCAACACAGGACTTACGCCATACTTTTCTGCAATGTAAAGTGAATTAGCTTCATTTTCTTCGGGCAGTCCACCAATAAGCAGTGTCTCATATTCTTCCGGCATAAAGGCACTTAATAGCACTGCATTATATATTGGACCACCAATGTTAAAGCGATTAATAATCCTTAATACTTTGATCTTTCTATTTTTAGACATAAGAAATAGTAAGCATGTGTATTTACTAATATGTAAAAATTAGATAGTCTTATTCATTTTAAATATCCAATTTTACATTAAAATAAAG
>Ga0209550_10005825_pt1 | contig 11531 bp, 9 predicted proteins | sample LauGreSuBDMM15SN_2_FD_187567 | JGI IMG/M metagenome (GOLD analysis project Ga0209550, IMG submission 187567) | Freshwater lake microbial communities from Lake Michigan, USA - Su13.BD.MM15.SN (SPAdes) (version 5) | ecosystem: Environmental > Aquatic > Freshwater > Lake | place: Lake Michigan, USA... | reverse complement strand
ACGTGGGCTGGCGCCGTGGCCGCCCACCGAGACAAGCACACATACATTGTATCGAGATTCGCGGGAGCGGACTTGAGCGGGGGGAACCGGGGGGGTGGATGGTTGCGGTGCTGAGAATATCTATGTTTTCTTTGCACGTAGTAAGGTAGTTCAAGTACGCGCATTCCGCTTACGTAGCATTCCGTAGGGTATTCCGGTCACAAGTGTGATCCGTGTGTCCCGTGTGTCCCGTGTGTGGTCCCGGCTCTCCCCGGTGTTTTTGAACCTGTCAAAAGGTATGCCCGTTGTACGGACCGGTAGAAGTAATTGTCGGTTCAAGTTCTTCATTAGTACAGTACCGGTAAAGTTTGCGGTTTTGGTTTGTCGGTTTTGCGTTTTGCGTGGCCGACCCTCAAGAAAGGCACTCGGCGACGCGGAACGCAACGCACGCGGAAACAACGATGCCGAGCAAATTTGAGAATGACTTCGGACATGGAAACAACAGTCGCTCTCCCGTCGACTTCAACTTCTCGTCGGTATTGCATCCGGACCGCATTGCGAAGCGTGATGGCCGGCGTGACGTGACATGGACCGGAACTGGTCGTTCATGCGCCGAGAGTGGCACAGATGCACGCGCTAGAGGCGACTTTGGCTTCATTTCTTCTCCACGGTTGCAGCGCGGAATGGCCCTCGAGAAGCTCGACAAATTCTTTGAGAGACAGCCACGTGGCTGGGCCGAGGCGCCGAAATATGTCACGGAGAGTCAACGTGCTCAGCTCGCTGAACGTGAGGCGGCGGCTGAACGACGAGCGGCATTGCGGCGTGTAGCAGCAGCAAAAGCAGCAGCTGAAGCAGAAAAGGAAAAGGCTGCTCGCGAAGAGGATGAGCGCATCGCAGCAGAAGCGAATCAAAAGATCGCAGAAGATCTTCGACACGCTCGTGAGCAAATCTTCAAATGGGCCCCTGGAGGAGCAGCGATGATCCCACTGGCCGTGAGCGAAGCAAACGATCGAAAAATGGCATCTAATATGGTGAATTTGGGGAAAGTGTAGAAGTTTTGGAGGGCCGGCTCGGCCATCAAGATAACGTATACATCGTGAACATTCAAGCAGCACGGTCCGATCGGCGCTAAGCGCTCCGTCGGCTGGCCGCGCGAGCCCGCGCCGCTCGCGCCAGGGGTTGGTCCGGAGCAAGGACGTGGTCCGCGGCCGCCAAGCTCGTCAGGAGATCCGCCACGCCCTCGGGCCCTGCTGCGGGTACCATACTGCTAACACCGACCACATCTGGCAGCTTGTCAGCTCATCCCCACAGCTTCCATGTGCGGTCCATGGCCGCCGTTGCAAAGTGCTTGCCGTCGTCGGCAATGTCGCCGCACATGACGCGCCCCTCGTGCCCTTCCATCGTCTTAAGCAGCGCGTAGTCGCGCGTCGACCACAACTTGACTTTGTTGTCGTACGAGGTGGAGAGCAGGAAGCGGCCGGCGCCCGGCTCGTAGCGCACGTGTGAGATGAGCGATGAGTGGGCAGGCAGCGTATACAGCGATTTCTTCTTGCGCAGATCCCACAGGCGCACCGTGTGGTCGTCCGAGCCGCTCGCGAGTGTGAGGCCGTGCGGATGGCAGTCCAGGCCCAAGATCTGCTTGACGTGGCCCTGGAAGGTCTGGACAGCACGGCCGGTGCGCACGTCCCACAAGCGCACGACCGCGTCGAGCCCCGCCGAGGCGACGAGCGAGCCGTCTGGGTGGCAGCACACCGCGTACAGCGCGCGCGTGTGCCCCTCCTGAAGAAGGAGCTCCTGGCAAGTCTGAGCATCCCACAACCGCCATGTAGTGTCGAAGCCCGCGGTGACGACAAATCTTCCCGATGGGTGGAAAGCGACGCGCGAGAGGCGACCCACGTGCCCCTTAAGTTCGCCCAGCGGTTTCCCCCCCTCGAGCGGCCACAGCTTGGCCGTTCCGTCGCACGCGGCAGAGACGAGGTGCGCCGTTGTGGGCGCCAGCGAGCCGCCGCCAACGAGCGGATGCCACGCGAGGCCTGAGATGCGCTCAGTGTGGCCCTTGAGGGTGGAGATCTGCTTGCAGTCGGGCACAGACCAGAGCTTGATGAGGTTGGACCACGAGCCCGTGGCCACCAGCTGAGAGCCTGGCGCGAAAGCCACGAAGGAGATGGGCCGTTCGTCGGCAAAGTTGGACAGCTGGTTCGCGACCCCTTTGAGCCGCCGACCGAGCTCGCTCAGCGAGTTCTCGTACGCGGCCACGTCGGAGGCCTCACGCTCGACGCGCGTGCGCTCCGCCTCGAGCCGTCGCGCCGCGCGCGCGAGAGAGTCGCGCGCGATCCACGAGCGCGCCGTCTTGAGCTCCTCGGGGCCCTCGGTGAAGAAGGACTCCTTACGCTTCTCCTCTACCCCATCTGCCACGGCGGCCACCGCCTCGTGCATCGCCGGTCGTTTGGCACGCTGCAGCGCCGTCTCCGCACCACGGGCAGGCTCAAAGGGTGCGTCGAGGTCGAGGTTGGCCGCCATGACGTCGCGAAGACGCTCCCGACGCTCCGGCGCCGCCTCACCGAAGAGGGCAATGGGCTCGCCGAACTCGCGCAGCTTGAGCTTCACGGCATTGTCGTTGGTCGGCACGGCCAGCTCGCGCGCACGCTTGCGTATTTCGATTGTGTTCTTCAGCTCCTGCTGCCTTGCGACTGCCAGCTGCGAAGAAGCTGACAGCTCATGCTGTTCGCTCGAACTGGCGGCATTAGCAGCTGCCACCGCCTTGAGCTTCTCGAGGCGAGCGTTCGTCTCGCGCTCCAGGGCCTGCAACCGCACATCTGACATGGCTGCGCCGGGCCTCAACCGCGCCGCTGCCCGCGCGCCACGCACACCGCGTGCGAAGCGCAAAGCGGACACGGTCACGAGGCGGAGACGCGCCTGGGAAAGCCAGGCGGGCGGTTGAGGACAAAGTTACAGGCTCAAGGGTTTCCCATGTTTGTCAACTTGACCGCGGCACAACTTTGTTGCCGGGTCCTCGGAGATCACGAAGTCCTCCGACGAGAACGAGGTCACCGACGAATGCGCACTTCTTCGCTTGGGTTCTGGCTGCTTCCGGCATTCGCAGCCGCCAGCCTTGTGCTCCCCCCATCGGCGGGCCAACGCGCCGAATGTGCCATCGCAGCCGGCGCTCAGCCGTCTGTAACTGTTGTTAGCCATCGTGATGCCGCCACAGCTGCGGCCAGTGGTGCTTGCGTCCGCTCGCTTGGCGAGGACCGCTTCGAGGAGCTGCTCCAGCTGCGTGGTGGAGGCAGCTGGAAAACCTGGGCGTATAAGACGCTCGCTAAGATGGGCATCTTCCTTAAAAAGGGCCGGCTGCTCGTGGTCGGTCTCGACAACGCCGGGAAGAGCACGCTACTCACAGTGTTGCTGCGCAACGAGGTCGTGCCGACCGCACCGACGCACCAGCCAGTGACCGACATGATCAAGGTTGGCCACATGAAGCTCCGCGCAGTGGACATGGGCGGTCACGAGATTGCGCGGCGCATGTGGGTGCAGTACGCCCAGGAGGCGGACGGAATCGTGTACATCGTGGATGCCGCGGACCGTGAGCGCTTTCAGGAGGCCGCGCTCGAGCTGCACAAGCTGCTCGCCTCGCCCACGCTGCCCGCAAGCGCGGCGGTCCTCGTGCTCGCCAACAAGGTCGACCTGCCGCATGCGGCGCAGCAGGAGGAGCTCTACTACTCGCTAGGGCTCGATGAGATCGCGCAGAGCGGCTCGACCCGCCCGGTCGGCCTTTACCTGTGCTCCATCTTCGAGCGGCGAGGATATATGGAGGGCTTCGACTGGCTCGCGCAGCACATATAGAGAGTCAGAGAGTCAGAGAGAGAGAGAGACGGTGGAATGTGGCGATCTCGCTCATTCGCTCCGTCGTGTCCGCAGGTCCCCTGCTACGGCGGTATCCGGTAGGGGGCTGACACCGTCCGCGACACGACACGCGTCCGCATGCCGGTTGGCTGAGCAAACACTTTTCTGGAACTCCTCAGACAGTGAGCCGCCAGTCTTGAGATCTATTAAGAGATCTATTACGCGGCGGGGCCGCATCCGCCGTTGATCCGACCGTCCGATCTTCCCGGACGTAATCCGGACGAAAATTATAGGGACCGGAAGTGCGGGGCGCCCTCCGCACTCGTGAGGTCAGAGGTGGGTCCCACCACGGGCACGGCCCGCTACAAGCAAGAAGGGACTAGGGCCTGCCCGCCGTCCGGCCGCCGCTGCCTGTAAGCCTGTAGCTCATCTTGCTGTACCTGTGCCTGTGCCCTTGCAGCGTAATCAACAGCTGTTCAGCTGGACAACAGCGCAAGTGCACGGCAGCATGGCTCTACGAGCTTACGAGCATCCAGGAGAAGTACACCAGGATGCAAATGAACGCCCTGTCGGCCCAACGTGCGGCCCAAGCAGCTGGTATCGGATCTTGTGGAGCACGCGCTCGACACTCGAAGCCTCGGTCATGAACCGCTGCTATGAATTATTTCAGCATTGGAGTCAAATGCATTTCGTGCGAATTTGCAATGAATGATTTCATGATACACTTCCGTTTCGGAAATTTGCGGAATTCAAATAGGGTCGATGAAAAACCCTCATCGAGTATGTGGCCGGGTGCATCCCTGCGACAGGAGGTCCGACATATGGCCGTCGAGATGTCGGAGCTCCGACGACGCTTCGCGCCGCCCCACGCCCCACACCCCACGCCGTCGCCGCGGGCCCCCCGCCCAACCCCTTTGCCGTACGAGGAGCCCACACAAGTGGCTGGGTTGCCTGCCTCGAAGCATGCTCATCCTGTGGCCCACGCTATCCTGGAAGAGGACGCTGCGATTGAGACTGCATATGCCTCCGAGGTGTTTTCCGAGTCGTTTGCCGTCCACGTCGCACTCCTGTGCGCGGCAGTCGCCGTCACACCAGCAAGCTTAATGGCACGGTCGGTTTCCGTCGTAGCGATTGTTGCACGGATCGTGCTCCATCTCAGACTCGATGGTTCAATGTCGACCAGTGCCGCCGTTTGCTCAGCTCATGTGCAGTCGGTTTGCGAGATCGGCGAGCGATCCCTGACAGGGCTGTTCGCGCTCCTCGTAGCACTTCAGACGCTGCCGGCCGAACAGCCGGTCGCAACTCTATCAGTAGGCGTGCGCTCCGTGTGGCTCGTCCTCGTTGGCATGTGGGCGCACACCTGGGCAAGACCCATCAGGCATCGCCAGCTGCTCTTTTTCATAGCAGCGACGTTCCATGTCGCCGCTGCCGCCGCTGCCATCGTATGGGCTGATGGGGCTCTCGAAGCCTCAGCGGCCGAGGCGCGTATCGTGTCGCTCGGGAGCATCGCCGTCGGGCTGGCGTGCGGCTCCCAGTTTGAAGCAAGTCGGCGCGCCGCTTTCACGTGGCGACAGCGCATGCGCTCGCACTCGGCGTCCGAGGCGTTCGCGGACTCGCGCCTCAACCACATCCTGCGCAACAAGACCACAGCGTTGAGCTACCTCATCGAACGTGTCCAGGGGGAGCTTCGTGTCCACACTGCCCGTCAGATTCCGAGCGGGAGCAGAGGTGCGGGTGGCGAGGGCGGCGCGGCGGAGGGTTGCGTGAGTGATGCCGTCACCGGCGCCGGCCCAGAGAGCGCAGGCAGCGGCAGCCCCGGCAGCGCGTCAAGTCAAAAGAGGGCGAGCACGGCCAGCAGTGTATTCAGCAGCTCGGGGCTCGAGGAAGGGGCACATTCAGTCGCTCCCCTTCGCGCGCCGCTCCGAGAGCCGCTCGCTGTGGGCACATCTGGAGTGGTGGCGACAGTGTCCGCATTGCCCGCGGCGAGCAGCAGCGGCAGTGGCGGCGGCGGCGGCGAGGGCGAGGGCGCTCAAGTGGTGCTTTCACACTCGATGGCCCGCTGGATGCATACGCGTCTCGAGGCTGTGAAGGGCATCGTGCGCCAGAACGCCGAGTGGATCCACATGCGCGAGCTCGTGCTGCAGCTGCAGCGGGGCACGTGCCGCTCGACGATGCTGCTCACCGATGTGCATGCGGTCCTGCAGCGGTTCAACGGACAGACCCCAATGGTTCGTCTCGAAGCGGCCTCGTCGTTGCTGCGCTGGCTTATCGTGGACGCGAATATCCTGCAGCTGTGCCTCGAGCAGAGCTACTCGAATGCGCGCGCGCTCACCGCCAAGGGCTCAACTATCGTGCTCGTGGCCACATGCGAGCGAAAGTCGCCGGCGGCAGCTCTGGCCGCCACGCTCGCGACCAGCGCAGAGTCAGCGGCGGAGGCAACGGCTGCGTCGACCATAGAGGCCAAAGTCGGCCGCAGCGACGAGCGGCTGTATCTGCACATCTGCCTGGATAGCATCAACCGCCGCATCGACGATTCAAACTATACGACACTTTCAAACTCGTTCCAACTCACTGCGCGCCCACTGGGGCAATCTGCCGCCGAGCTGCATGGACCCGCCGTGGAGCCACTGCTTGTCTCGGAAGAGTGGTGCTCATATGGCGACGGGCTCGGGTTCGATATTACGCGTCGCGCCACGGCGGTGGCGGGCGGCAGCGCCTTCGTCACTACCTACGTGGCCGGTGAGGAGACGCACACGGTCCAGCACATCGTGCTGCCTTGCCACGCAAGGGCAGCCGACGGCGACAGCGTCGTCGCCAGCTTCTCTCCGAACGCGAGCCCCGGAAATGTCAGCAGTAGCGTGGCTGCTGACAGCGGCGACGGCCTCACCCCGGAGATGCCATTGAAGCGTCCTCTGATCTATGCGGTACGCCCTCGAACCTCCGCCCTCCACCCCTGCATGTTGGACGCCCACCTTCCGACCACATGTGCCTTCACAGGTGGACGATGACGCCCTTATCCGCGAGATGCTCCGCGAGACCATCCTATACAAGCTGCACGCGGACTCCGCCTCGTGCGTGCTCGGCGAGACAAGTAAAGATTGCCGGGCGGTGCTCGAGCTCGCGTGTGCACCCGCTTGCCAGGCGGACCTCATCATCCTCGACGAGAATCTAGACTACCCGCCGAACACATACTTGAAGGGATCATGCATCGCCAGGCAATTGCGCCAGCGAGGCTTCACCGGGGTGATCTGCGCGTTCACTGGTGGCTCACTTGAGAAGCAGCGCGAACTGGCCGAGAACCATTCCATCGACCGCGTGCTCAACAAGGGCCAGCCTCTCCAGGAGATTGTGGATTCCCTCGCGCATGCACTCAGTTGCACTCACGCGGTGCAATCACGCAGCGGCGACCTGGTCAGCACGCCAGCCGACGACCGAGTGCCGTCGTCCAACTCTCAGTCGTCCAAGCAGCTGCAGGCGCCTGCAGCTGCTTGGAGTACAGGCGACCGGCTCTCTCGGTTTGAGCACGACGCTCGGCACGGCGCTGCTGCCCACAAGCCGCCCACGAGCCCACGAGTGATACGAGCCACCGAAGGCTCAGTGGAGGTGTTGGACCCTGAGAGAGATTCGCGAGCGCCCCATTCGCGGCGAATCCGACCGCCGATGCCGAATCTGCCCAACATGGCGCCGATTCTGCTTCCCGTGCCGCCTACGGCCAACGAGAGCGCTTCAGCCGCTGCAGTGGCATCAGCCGCGTCTTCACAGGCATCAGCGGCGGCATCAGCGTCGGTGCCAGTGTCGCCCCGAGCGGCGACACCACCAGCATCACCAGCCCCTGCACCCGCGGCGGCCCCACCAGAATCACCACCAGCATCACCAGCCCCGACATCCGCGGCGGCACCCTGGCCACGAGCTCGGCCGGATTCCTTGCTGGACATGTCGCCGCTCGATGGCCTGCCGCCCCAAAGTGTCTCGCGGCTCGTGGCTATGTTTCACGACCTACTGCCGGCAAAGCCGGGCGCCCCGCTGGTTTCGGCGACTCAGCAGTTGGATGCGATTGAGGCAAACCTGCTGAGAGGTGGGGCCATGTGGAAAGACCGGGACATTCAGTACAGGCTGCACCAACTCGCTGGCTCGTCGTTACAGGCGGGCGCGGCCGCACTAGGACGGAGCATCCGAGAGCTCAAAGAGGCCATCGCCAATGAGCAAGTGATCGACGCTGCCGAGGGGGTGCGCGTTCTGCGCGAGCTGCTGCGCGACACGCACGCCGAGTTGAAGACGCGCGGCGTGTAGAACCACGGAAGAGAGCGCGCATGCTGGACTTGCACTCTCGCATGCTGAACTTGGACGTGCACTCTCTCGCACTCGTCCTGAACTGCTTGTTGAACTTTCTCGTGAAAGTTTCTGCACGTGTCGTTGCATGCTGAACCGCGCTCGCGCATGATGCTGACGGTGACTCCGCCGTCAAGTTGGTATATTAGCGGGTTCGCCACGCGGTTATCGGTTCGAGGACGCACAATACGCGCAGCATGGAGCATGCTGAAATCGATCGTGCGCGATTGGCCCAGAAGCTTGTCTGAAAACCAAATTTACCAAATAATGGGTATGTTGGTGCTTCCCCACCGCTCCGGTATTGGACCAGGCCCCCTACCCCTTTCATTGGGTCAACGAGTGACGCTTAGTTTCGACCATGTGCGGTCGAAAGATTTTCACCGAGTTTCACCGAGAGCGCGGAGAAGCGGTACTGGACCCGGACGGATTTAGCGTCCCTGGAAGCCTCGGTTGTCAAAAAACCAAATGAACCCTTCACATGAACACAAATACTCTGCCCGCCAGCACGCTCCCAGAGCTCTCCGCCAAGGCCGGCGCCTCCGCTGCGCCGCATGGCACCGACACCGTTCGAACTCGTCGTCGTGGAACCGTACAGGCGCTTGCAGTCCTCGCAGGATCAGGGCGACCTGGGCAATACTGTGCGCCGCTGCACAGCCACAGCGCACGCTGCTGCCCCGCGTGGCTGCCGCACCTTTCCCTGATTACCTAATGCTGCCTTGTGCCAAATGAACGAGACTGATGCTGACAACTGCGCGGCGCGGGGCTGCACATGTATCGCAGCTCGCAATCCTCCTCGGGCTCATCATCATGCTGACCGGCGTCTGCGCCTTCCTTGGCTGGTACTCCCGGCGACGTGGCTGATCGCCAGAGAGCGGCGGGCTGGCGTTGCGTAGGCGCTGCGTAGGCGCTGCGAAGGCCTTGCATGTGCCGTACCTGCCCGTCCCGTGTGCGCTCGGGCAACCCCTTTCCCTTCCTGCCATGAGCTTTATGTGTGCGTGAACCGTCAATAGTTACCGCCACGTGTGTGCTTTCCTCTTGGTGTCTGTGAGGCCTCGGCTCTCACCTAGTAGCGGGGAAGCGCGACGTTGTTCTGCGAAAATACACGCCCATCGACGTTTTAAAAGGGCTTCTATTTGTCATCTATCATGGCTGCTCACGACAGTGTGGCTACGGAAAACGTGTGTGCCGGACTGCGGTTGTCTTCTTGTGTCATATTATCCATCGAAACCCGGAGGCGGCGCGTGCGGTTCGTGGGGCCCGGCGCCCGCCTGCCCGCGGGGTGCCCGGCTCAGCCCTGCTCAGCCGTAGTCGCCGATAGGCGTGATAAACACCTTCTCGCAGCTCGTTGACGTGAAGGTGAGGACCTTGAAGTCGGGGTTGACTTCGGCTATCTTCCTGAGCCACTCCATGCACGCGCCACACGGGTCCAGAGGATTGAGCGCAACCTCGTCGTCGGGCGACGTGGTGCGCTCGAGAGCCTGATCGGTGACTTCATGTTTCGGGGGACTGAGGGTGACGGAGAGTACCGCAACGGCGAGCATGTCGCGCCGGTGTACCGAGTGGTCCCCTGCGAGCGCATTGCCGATGGCGTTTCGCTCAGCGCACAGCGTGCCAGTGGGCATCGAGACCTCGACGTTCATGCCTCGCCAAAAGGTGAGCTCGCCCAGCGGGCTCTTCGTCAGCAGCACGGCGAGCACGGCCTTCCCAGTCTTGCGCAGCCAGAACGTTCCGAGCTCGTGAGTGTTCGAGTCGCGCACCGCCTCGAATTGGCGCTTGTATTGGACCATCTCGTCGACCAGCCCCTTTTCTTCGGCCGACGTGAGCTGCAGCCGATGCACGGCAGGCCGCATCTCGAGCTTCTTGAACGTGTGCGGCTCTACATCTTCCTCGGAGAGCATGCCTGTATCCCAAAACGTCTTGGTACGCCACACGTGTAGGTAGTCTGGCCGGTATGAGCGCATCGCCGCGTGCAGCGCCGAGATGCGCGCAGGTGCGCCGTCCGCCAGGCACACCGTCACCTTGAGGTTCTGAGCCCACTGGTCATCGTGTGACGCGACCACCTCGGCGCGTTTGGCCTCCAGGACGGGAAGCACCTGCTCCTTGACGAAGCGCACGTTGTCATCGTACCGGAAGATGCCATACGCCGATGGGATGTGGACGACCTCGATTTCGGGGTGCACTAAACGCACAAAGCGCTCGATGATTCTGCCGGTGCCCTCGGTTGAGTTGTCGGCTGGGTTGGCCTTCTCGTCGCGCGGCTGGCCGGCGCCGCTCACAATGACGAGGACCTTGCGAGGCGCGGGCGTGCCCGCCGGCCGCTGCAGCGCACGCCGTTTGATCGCACGCACCCACTCGGGGATCACCGTAGCCAGCAGGGGTAGGTACACGCACGCGATGCGCACACTCGACACATCGGGCTCTAGAGGTTTCGGCAGGCTGGAGTCGGTTACCTTACGCCCCTTGATGTGGAAATGGCTCCACGCCGTGCCCTTGAGCGTGCTGCCACGCTCGGACAGCTCCCCATCTGCCTTTTCGAGCTCCCTCGCGTCCTCGCGCATGGCTGTGCGGAATGTGCGAAGGACCCTGCGGGCGGGCCCATGTTCACCGTCGTCGTCTGCGCTGTTGTTTGAGGTGTTCGGATGCAGCAACAGATCGGCGGAGGGTTCGCCCGTCAAGTCGAGGCCCGCAGGGTACTGCACTGTGTACTTTGACGTGACCGTTACGACTTTCGGAGCAATGCCGGCGGAATCCAACGCGTCGAGCTGCCTGAGGATGTGGTTGCTGATGGGGTTGAACGAGTTGAACTGGGGACGTGCAAGGATGGAGGGCGTTTCGCGACTGGGAGCCGTCTGCCCTGGGAGTGCCTCCTGCAGCGCGAGGACTAAGTCGGAGTGGCTGATGTTGTGCACCAACAACTCGACGCCTGGCTCTTTGGGCTTTTGGTGTGAACCGGCGACGACGGACTTGCTCTGCGCAGGTTGCTGCTTCGTCCACCAGCAGGCCGATGCCGATGCCGATGCCGCCGCTCCGGCCGCTGCTAGTGCGAGACGTCGCTGAGTTTCACGTGCGGATAGCACGGACCCGACCCGCATCTCACAAACCCGACACCGGCGTCGGGCTTTAGACAAACCGCAGCGGCTTCATATCCGGATAGATCCCGTGCGGACTTCGACAAGAGATCCGGTAAAAAGACACAGGGGGGAGCCGGGACAAACACGGGACACGGGAGATCCGGTACTACGTTCAAGTTCAAGTTTGAATCCGCCCGCACGCTCGTACAGTTTTTCTCCGTTTGTGGCCGTGTATGAAAATGAAACGGTGCGTGCCGGTACGTTTTACCGGTACGTTCGTGTACTTGTGGGTCCCACACATCATGGTTG
>Ga0209550_10005824_pt1 | contig 11532 bp, 12 predicted proteins | sample LauGreSuBDMM15SN_2_FD_187567 | JGI IMG/M metagenome (GOLD analysis project Ga0209550, IMG submission 187567) | Freshwater lake microbial communities from Lake Michigan, USA - Su13.BD.MM15.SN (SPAdes) (version 5) | ecosystem: Environmental > Aquatic > Freshwater > Lake | place: Lake Michigan... | reverse complement strand
GTTCTCCTGAATGGGGTGGCGACCCTCATGCCGAGTTTTTCCCCGGTGGCGAGACCATTGCCCAGTTTCATCAACGGGTGTACTCGGGGCTGGATGCAATTGTCTCTCAGCACTTCGGTAAGACAGTTGTAGTTGCTTGTCATGGCGGTGTCGTTGACGCGATTCTCCGCCGCACCATGCGCACGCCGCAGACCGGTGCATTCGAAGTGCATACCAAAAACTGTTCCCTTACCGAGATTGCAGAGATCTGTGCCGGACACTGGGCGATATTGCGGTACAACGACCACTCGCACCTCCATGGTCTACCGGTTGCCACAAACATCGATTAGTTGATCAACATGAATTCTCCGAAGCCTCCGATAGTGGTGATCGGTGCAGGAGCGGCAGGTGCGGTCATTGCATCTCGATTGTCGGAAAACGAGAAGCAGTCTGTTTTGCTATTGGACGCTGGGCCAGACGTCGAATCGTCGCACGAACCTGAAGGAATTAGGTCGCCCGATTTCCTGCAGGCGTTACAGGTTGCCGAAAGAACCTTTGGCGATTTGCACGTGCAACGCACTGATCTACAGGGTTTGGTTTGGTATCCCCGAGGCCGCGGAATGGGCGGTAGTACGGCTGTCAACGCAATGGTTGCAATGGTGGGTGTTTCGGATGATTACGACCGTTGGAAGCTTCTTCACGGTTGTGATGGGTGGGGCTGGAGCGACGTTGATCACGTGTTCGCATCATTGCCATTCGCGAAGACAACGGTTGAAGAATCTGATTGGGGTGTGATTGACTCTGCTCTTGTCGGGGCGCTCACCGCGATTGGAGTTTCTCGCAACGACCGCCTGTCGTTTGATGCGCAGGAACCAAATGCAGTGGGTGCGGCGACGTTGCTGTTTGATGGGAAGCAACGATCTTCAACAAATGCCACGTATTTAGATCACGCACGAAGTCGACCAAACCTGGAGATCAGAGGAAATTGTGACGTCGAATCGATCATCATGCATGGCACTCGGGCCGTGGGTGTGAAATTGATTGATGGGACCATCATTGATGCATCGGGGGTGGTGTTGTGTGCAGGTGCAATCCATTCGCCAGCAGTGCTCTTGCGCAGCAACATTCAAAGGCGAGGAATTGGGAAGGGGCTGAAAGATCATCCTGCAATTGCTATGTCCTTGCAATTGCACAAAGAAGTTGATTATCGGTTTGCCATTTCAACTATTTCCCGATTGTCCTCAACGATTGGCTTGAGTGACATTCATGTGCTCCCGATGAACGCAGTTTCCACCAATGACAACAAGAGTGGAGCATTGCTTGCGGCTGTGATGGAAGTAACTTCCACAGGGTCTGTTCGGCTTGGCAACAAACGCCAGCCCGAAGTCAATTTCTCCATGCTGTCGACGGAACATGACCTGCAAGTGATGCGTGATGCAGTCTCTTACTCCCTTCAAGCCCTTGAACAAAAACAATTTGCAGACGTGGTGAGAGCGGCATATTGCGACAACCTCGGCACGCCTTGTGAGTGGCTTGCTTCAGCCACGCCAAGTCAATTTGATCAGTGGATGTTGCAAAACGTAGGCGTCTATGCGCACGCCGGCTGTTCGCTTCGGATGGGTTCGACAGAGGACGAAGACGCTGTTGTCGATACCGACGGTTCGGTGATTGGCTACCAGGCTTTATGGGTTTGCGATGCCTCAATATTCCCCGATTTACCTCGCGCCAATCCGCAGCTTGCAGTGACCATGATTGCGGAGCGGATTGCCCCGCGCATTGCTGGATGGTTGGGTTTGTAGCTAGGCCCAATTCAGCGAACGCTCAACGGCGCGTTGCCATTGCCGATACTTCGCGTCCTCGCCACCATTTGGTTCGGGGCGAAACGTTCGCTCGAGATGCCATGCAGAGGCAATGTCGTTCAGTGATGGCCAGATACCTTCGGCTAGCCCGGCAAGATACGCAGCACCCATTGCCGTTGTCTCAAGTTCTTGGGGGCGCAGGACATCAACTCCAAGTAGGTCGGCCTGCATTTGCAACATGAAATCCATTACCGCAGCTCCACCGTCCACACGCATGTCGCGCACTGTCACTGCGGCAGCGCTTGCCATCGCATCGACTACATCGCGAGTTTGGTAGGTGATTGATTCAATGACAGCTCGTGCGATGTGGGCTCGCGTGGTGCCGCGAGTGATACCAATTATTGTTCCGCGAGCGTGTGGGTCCCACCAAGGGCTGCCTAGGCCAGTGAATGCGGGTACGACGACGACGCCTCCCGAGTCGTTGACGCTTTGCGCGAGCGGCCCAACCTCGTGTGCGTGTTGAATGATCTGCAATCCGTCCCGTAGCCATTGAATGGCCGAACCAGTTACGAATATCGCCCCTTCGAAAGCGTAGGTGGGTGAACCAGTTCCCAAATCCCAAGCAACGGTTGTAAGCATTCCCTCGGCAGGCTGCGGACACGTATTGCCAACGTTCATCAGCACAAAACTTCCCGTGCCGTATGTGTTCTTGCTGCTTCCAACATCGAAGCAGGCCTGGCCGAAGAGCGCTGCTTGCTGGTCGCCCGCAATTCCTGAAATAGGTATGGAGGACGGGATTCCAACATGTTGCGCCGTGAGCCCGCATCTTGCGCTTGATGGGACAACGGTCGGTAGCGCGTGCATCGGAACCTTAAACAGTTCACACATTTCTTTGCTCCAGCACATGTTCTTAATGTCGAAGAGCATTGTCCGGCTGGCGTTGGTTGCATCAGTGACAAATGCCGAACCCTGTGTGAGATTCCAGATAATCCAGGAGTCGATCGTGCCGAAAGCAAGGCGATCATCAATTGGCAGGTTGCCATGTTTGATCATCCACTCAATCTTTGATGCCGAAAAGTAGGGGTCGAGCACTAACCCTGTTGTATCTCGAACCAAGGGAAGCGCTGGCTCAAGTTCTTGACAGCGTTGCGCGGTTCGACGATCTTGCCAAACAATTGCCTTACCAAACGGTTTGCCAGTGTGTTTGTCCCAGGCAACAATTGTCTCTCGTTGATTGGTAATTCCTATCGAGGCGATTGGTTGATCAATCTGCTTGATGACGTCCGTCAAGGTTGCATGAACTGCGTTCCAGATTTCGTTTGCGTCATGTTCGACCCACCCTGGTTGGGGGAAATACTGCGGAAATTCTTGGTAGGAGGAAATGGATTGGCGTCGATCGGCAAAGACGGCTCGAGCACGCACACCAGTTGTGCCTGCGTCAATTGCAATGACGACTGGTGATTGTTCCGCGGTCGGCATGCCTTGATATTACGGCTGAGTGTTGAGTTGATCTTGTCTGGAGGGGTCGATCGGCCTCGGCGCGCGGTCATTTGCGATACCGCACGAAGTGAGAAGCAACGTAAGTACCGAAATTACCAACACGTAATGGCTGCGTTTCACGCCGGTACCTCAATTGCGATCTCGACGATAAAGCGCGCACCCACGATGCCATCCTGCCGATTCTCCGCCCAGATTCGACCGCCATGCAGCGTGATGTGTTCAAGCGCCAGGGCCAATCCAAGACCGGCGCCTTCTTGGCCGAAACGCTTGCCGGCGGCAGCGCCCCTAGAAAATCGCTCGAAGATTTTTTCCGACTCGCCATCAATCAAACCCTCACCATTGTCTTCGACGATGATCCAAATGTTCCCAATGGGTTCATCCTCTTCGGCCATTTGCACGTGCACCGTTGGCCGACCGCCGCTGTGGATCCTTGCGTTGTCGATGAGGTTTGCGAGCACGCGTGCGAGGCGTCGTTTGTCGCCACGAATGACAACCGATTCAACATCGGTAGAAACTCGCACTTCGGTTTTTGGCAAGCTACTCACAGAGATTGCTTGGCGGACGAACTCGTGCGCCACAAGTGGCTCCTTTACGAGACGAACTGCTCCTGCATCAAATCGCGAAATCTCAAGCAGGTCCTCGACAAGTCCTTGGAATCTCGCAACGTCACCAACGAGCAGGTCGAGCGCTGCCTGCGATCTTTCGGACAATTCGTCGCGTCGTGATTCCATCACTTGCACTGACGCCGCAAGTGTCATGAGGGGGGATCGCAATTCGTGGCTTACATCGGAAGTAAATCTTGCATCTCGCTCTACGCGTTGCTGCATTGCCGAGACCATGTCGTTAAATGCGGCAGTCAATACTTGCAAGTCCGGATCGTCAGTTGGCTCAAGTCGGGTGTCGAGGCTTCCATCAGCAATTGCCCGTGCTGCTTGGGCGGCGTTGGCAAGTGGTCTTACAGCGCGCCGTGAGGCGAATGACCCAAGTCCGAAGCCAACCAAGATGGTGATGAATGCGGAGAAGAACAGTGCGATTTGCACGCTTCGCAACGCCTCACGCACTTCGCGCAAATTGTCCAACTCAAAGTATGTTGCGTTTACTCGCTCTAGGCGAATACCAACAACTAAGGCTTGCCCGTTACGAACTGAAGTAGTCATAATGGCGGCACGACGTTGGCTAATCACCTGTTCCTTCAGTGATGGGGGTATCGCCGATTCTGTGAACAGTTGGCTGGTGCCCGTCCACTTCCCATCCATGAATAACAATCGGTGAGAGTCGCCAACTTGGTTGAGCGCTTTGTCTATTGCCGAGCGGTCGGCCAACAAATCATTCTGGACGCGTCTTGCGTTTGCAAAGGCCAAGTTTATTTCGGCCTTTTCACGTTGTTGCAAAAGGCTGGACCGAGTGAAGCTATAGGTAGTTGTCGCAAGAACTCCCGCAAGAATCATCGACCCCACTCCGAAGATGATGAGTATTCGATTTCGAAGACCGATCCGTTTTGGCCTCACTCGTTTGGCAACAGTACGGATGATGCGACGAGCCCTCGTTAGTCGGTATCTCCCTTTGGGTTCGTCGTCAAGGGGATCAATCACGATTGCAGGCGATAACCAAGCCCTCGCACTGTTACTACGTGGGTTGGGTTGGCAGGATCAACTTCAATTTTCATCCGCAAGCGGCGTATGTGCACATCGACAAGTCGTCCATCACCAAAATATCCGTAGCCCCATACTTTGTCGAGCAGCAACTCGCGGCTGAAGACGCCGCCCGGGTCGTGCGCAAGTTCGCACAACAAACGAAATTCGGTCTTGGTAAGAACCACTTCGTTGTGGTCGAGCAAAACCTTTCCTTCATCGGGGATAATCTCAAGATTTCCAAATTGAAGTTTGGAATGGCCAGTCGCTGAAGGCTTGGCCCTTCGCAGCAGCGCGCGGATTCGTGCTGCAAGTTCTTTTGGTGCGAATGGTTTCGTCAGGTAATCATCCGCGCCTGCTTCAAGGCCTGCAACTACATCGTGCGTGTCGGCACGTGCGGTGACCATGACTACTGGAACATCGCTCAGTTTGCGAATGTTTCGACACAGTTCAAAACCATCGATGCCGGGGAGCATGATGTCGATGAGAACTACATCTGTGGTGGTCCGCTGAAAGACTTCAATGGCCTCTTCGCCACTGGAAGCTTCATAAACGGTCCAGCCTTCGTCTTCGAGGGCCAACTTGACTGACGCACGGATTCGCTCGTCGTCTTCGACGGTTAGAACGCTGATCCCCACAGACATCATTGTTACTCGCTGGCAACGCTTGCTGCGGTGATGAGCGCTGAGAGGGGCTCGAATATTTTTGGTGGGCTTACGAGCAGTTCGGCTGGACGTACGGGCCCGCCCGAAAAGTCTCCTGATAGGCAGCCTGCCTCACGGGCAATCAATTCGCCAGCGGCGATATCCCATGGAAACAAATTTTCTTCAAAGTAGGCATCCAATCTTCCGCAGGCCACGAAACAGAGGTCGATTGAGGCAGCGCCGAACCTTCGGATGTCTCGAACGTCGTGGATCATTCGGGAAACTCGCTTTGCCTGAACGGTTCGTGCATCGGGTGAATAGCTAAAGCCCGTGCACACCAATGCTTGCGAGACGGTGTCGATGTCATTGCAATGGATTGGCTGGTCGTTCAGAAACGCACCACCGCCACGCGTAGCGGTAAACATTTCATTGAGTGCCGGGATATAAACAACCCCAGCAAGCGGGCCACTGCTATCGGCAGCGCCAATGGACACCGCCCAGTTGGGCAACGCATACAGGAAATTGGTCGTTCCATCGATCGGATCGATGTACCAAGTGATTTCAGAAGTTCCCGAGTGCGCTGCACCTTCTTCGCCCACCACCGAGTCAAGCGGTCGTAATGTGCGAAGTCCGTCGAAGATCATTGCTTCCGAAGCGCGGTCAAATTCGGTCACCATGTCGGTGCCAGTCGATTTAGTTTGAACATTGTGCAGTCCGGCTTTTCGACCAGCCAGAGCCATGTCTCCCGCCGCTCGCGCCAACTGCTTGGCAACAACAAGGGCTTCGTGTGCCAGGGGGAGCGTCATCTGTCGGAAATCTCTCGCCACTCGCCAACGGCGCGAAGTACAAGTACTGCAACAACGCTCATTCCAATAGCGCCTGATATCGAACCAACCAATAAACCAACTCCGGTACCCAATTGGCACGAGCCGGAACACTGCACGTCAACCAATGAGTAACCAATTGCGCCACCAGTGAGGCCGGCAATACAAATTGCAGCAAAGGCAATGCCGCGTGCAAGCGGGGATGGAAGTGCGGAAAGCTGGCGATCTTGCGAACCGGGGTTTGACACAGGGTTATCGTAGTTGTCACCGTGGTTCACTCTGTAAACGCACCTTCGCGAACGATTTTGCATGTTGACATGGACATGTTTTTTGTGGCGGTCGAATTGCGGCGGCGTCCCGAGTTGCGCGGTCTTCCCGTGGTCGTTGGTGGTGACGGGCAGCGCGGCGTTGTCGCTGCGGCCTCATATGAAGCCCGACGGTATGGCGTTTTTTCCGCCATGCCCGCGTCGCGAGCCAGAAAACTTTGTCCCAATGCAATATTTCTTCCAGGCGACATGGATGAGTACGTGAGAGTTAGTGCGCAGGTGTTTGAAATCTTTCATGACTACACACCCTTGGTCGAAGGGCTTTCGCTTGATGAAGCATTTCTTGACGTCACAGGTTCATTGCGGGCGATCGGATCGGGCACATTCATTGCGGCAGAGATCAGGCGACGGGTGCTTGAGGAGATTGGTCTTCGTTGTTGTGTCGGGGTGGCACCAAGCAAGTTCATTGCAAAACTTGCATCCAAGCACGCGAAGCCGATTGCAACTGCAAGTGGTGTTCAGCCGGGATTTGGCGTTTACGAGGTGTTGGCAGGCGACGAACTTGCCTTTGTGCGGCCAATGCATGTCAAATCATTGTGGGGTGTAGGCCCAGTGACGCTTGAGAAGTTGACTCGGCTTGGCATTTCGACTGTCAACGACTTGGCCGCCATCGATGTCCGTGCGCTTGCCGGGATCGTTGGCGAGTCGCACGCACAACACCTGCACGAATTGGCTCATGCCAAAGACGACCGCGATGTAGAGCCCAATCGCGAATCAAAATCCATCGGCAACGAGGAAACTTTCTCTCACGATATGTATTCAATTGATGATGTTCGAATGCATGTCGTTCGTTTGATCGATTCGTTGTCGAAGCGGTGCCGCGAGGAATCTCAATGGCCTCGAACGTGCACCCTCAAAATCAAGTATTCGGACTTTCAGATGATCACTCGTTCACATACCGAACAAACTGCAGTGACAAGTTCGCAGGCAATGTTGAAAATGCTTGAGCCCATATTAGCGACTATTGACGTGTCGCGTGGGGTTCGACTTGTCGGAGTGAGCGCTCGCAATTTTGATACCGATGGCCATCAGCTGTCGCTGTTTGACGACGGCATTCAAAGCAATGATGCGGCGGTGCTCGATGAGGCATGGGCGCCGGCAACGCAGGCAATTGACGACATCCGGGAGCGGTTTGGGGATAGCGCAATTCGCCCTGCAAGCACGTTGAAATCGACAGAATCATCCACCAGCACCCCGTGGGGGCCGCGAGGCGTACCCGAATAGTTTTCGTGACATTGAGTTTTCGCACAATCCGTGCGAGACTGGGCGCATGCCACTTTCCGATGACGAGCAAAGAATCCTTCGGGATATCGAGGAACAGCTGCAATCCGACGAACGCTTTGCAACTGCCGTTTCGCCTTCGGGGCTGTACCGACATTCAGTAAAAACTGTTCGTTGGGCCGCGTTAGGGGTTTTCTCCTCCCTGGTGTTCACAGTTGTTTCGTTGCAGGTGCATTTCATTCTGGCGTTTGTTGGTTTCCTTGGAATGTTGGCATGCGTTCTCGTGATCGAGCGCCAACTTCGCGCAATGAGCAAGGTTGGCCTGAAAGATGTGGCAGCAAGCATTCGTGGGTCACGAATTGCTGCTCAGGCTATGCGCTCCAAATTCGGCCGCGAATAGTTCGGGTTGGCACGTAAGTGGCCGAACAAAGCGGGTTTCTCGCGGTCGATATCGGTGGCACCAAACTCGCGACAGCAATCGTTTCGCTCAGTGGTGCAGTAATTGCTCGCAGTCAGGCTCCGACACCGAAAACAGATGTGTGGGCAACGCTTTCGTCGCTGATCGCTGAGCAAATGTCGTCCGCATCCATTGCGGTGTCCTCGGTTGGTGTTGGTTGTGGTGGCCCGATGGAATGGGCAGGCGAGAGTGTGTCTCCGTTGAATATTCACGACTGGCGCAACTTCCCGTTGCGTCACCGTTTGGCCGAAATAACACAACTTCCTGTATTCATTGCTAACGATGCGCAGGCAATTGTCTTGGGCGAAGCATGGTGTGGTGCTGCTCAAGGAGCGAGTGATGTGTTGGGCATGGTGGTGTCAACGGGTGTCGGCGGAGGAATACTTTCGCGGGGCCAACTCGTTGTTGGTCGACTGGGCAATGCCGGCCATATTGGCCACATCAATGTGCAACCCGGCGGACGGCTATGTGCATGCGGTGCTCGGGGATGTTTAGAGGCCTACGCGTCCGGGCCATCAATCGCCAGCATCACGGGTGCGCCAGCCGAGAGCGCTTCAACCGAAACGGTCCTGGCAACTGGTCGTTATGTCGGTCTGGCAATCGCGTCCGCCGCGGCCTTGCTGGACTTTGACTTGGTCGTGATCGGAGGGTCGGTTGCGCTTGGTTTTGGGGAGCCGTTCTTTGCTGCGGTTCGCCAGGAGCTAGAGCAATCGGCACAATTAGACTTCATCCGAGGGGTGCAAGTGAAGCCGGTGGGGTTGGGGGTCGATTCTCCTCTCGTTGGGGCTGCAGCCGTGGCGCGGATGGCGACTATCGTTTAGAAAATGCATCCCTCTTACAGCCCCGAAGCAGAGCAGTACCGAGCAAAGGTTCAAGAATTTCTTGCAGACAACTTGCCAAAGAATTGGAAAGGCACCGGTTCGCTTGAAGGTGAAGAACTAGAAAGTTTCGTTCGCGATTGGCGACCAGTGTTGGCGAAGAGTGGCTATTTGGCCCCGGGCTGGCCGGTTGCGTATGGCGGTGGCGGACTGTCTGCGTTAGAGCAAGTGATCGTTGCAGAAGAATTTGAGCGTGCGGGTGTTCCGACAGGCGCCCCCAACGATGTGTTCAGCATTCAGATGCTTGGAAACACTTTGTTGATGTTTGGAACCGAAGAACAAAAGAAGCATTTCCTGCCGCGCATCATTTCCGGCGAAGATACATGGTGTCAGGGATATAGCGAACCCAATGCTGGCAGCGATCTTTCGAATGTTGGTTTGAAAGCTGTGCTCGACGGCGATCAGTGGATTATTAATGGTCAAAAAATTTGGACTTCCGCGGGGCATCTAGCCGATCACATTTTTACGCTTGCAAGAACCGACCCAGACTCGCCGAAGCACAAGGGAATTTCATTCCTGTTGGTTGATATGCGCCAGCCAGGAATCGAAGTTCGCCCGATCAAGATGATTTCGGGCGAGAGCGAATTCAACGAAGTCTTTTATACAGACGCAACAACACCAAAGGACCAAGTTGTTGGTGGTGTAAACAACGGTTGGGCCGTTGCCATGGGTTTGCTTGGGTTCGAACGGGGAGAGGCCGCAGCAACCGCACCAATTCGTTTCGCTGCAGAGATCGATCGCCTGTTTGCTCTTGCGAAAGAGCGAGGCGTAAACAACGATCCGCGCATCCGGCAGAAGTTGGCATGGTGCTACTCGCAAGTGCAAGTGATGAAGTACTTGGGAATGCGCACGTTGACAAAGTTTCTCGCCGGCCACCACCCGGGCCCGGACGGTGCAATTTTCAAATTGTTCTGGAGCGAGTACCACAAGATCGTGACCGAAATTGGTGTCGACATTTTGGGAATGGACGCTCTTGTGCCGTCAGGCAGAAAGCCGTCAAGCGCATTCCAAACCGATGACGCCGGTGCGCCAAACGACTCGATGAGTTGGGCTATGACATTTCTGAACGCTCGTGCTGGCACCATTTATGCCGGCTCTTCGCAGATTCAGCGAAATATCATCGGCGAGATGGTGCTTGGACTACCTAAGGAACCAAAGCCGGGTTGATGAGATGAGTGCTCGGACATATGTCGGCCTGTTGCTCGCAATCATTGTGCGCCCCTGGTTATGGGTGACCGCAGTTCGACAGGGCTGGCGCATGGTCCCCAATCGCTGGTGGGCGCGAGCACCATTTCTGCCAGTCCCAGCAAAGGCGTACGTTCAGTTTCGCTTGGTAACCCAGTACGGAACCGCCGAACACGACCCGTATATATATGACGTGATCGACTACTTGGAATGGTCTCGAGATTGGCACAGTACCAACCGCTCGAGCGGGCGACGCAGAGGCTGAACCATGAGAAGCGCGCTCGTTCTTAATGCAACTTACGAGCCGCTGAGTGTGGTGTCCGCCCGAAGGGCTGTGTGCCTAGTGCTGTCGAGTAAGGCCGAAATTGTTGAAGACGATGGCACGCACATCCATGCCGAGACCTTGAGTATTCCTTCGCCTCTCGTGATTCGGTTGCGCTACGTGGTCAAGGTTCCGTATCACAGACGAACAGCCTTGTCTCGACGCGCTGTGTTCGCTCGAGACGATCACCGCTGCCAATATTGCGGCGGTGTTGCAGACAGCATCGACCATGTTCTTCCGCGCTCGCGCGGAGGGATGAACGTTTGGGAAAATGTGACAGCAGCATGCAGGCCGTGCAATTTGCGTAAGCGCGACCGCACGCCCGAGGAAGCAGGTATGGCTCTTGCCTCAGTGCCGCTTGTACCCCGCGAACTTGCTTGGGTCACTGTTTCGGTGGGCAGCGTGCCCGAGGTGTGGAAGCAATATCTTGCCCAAGCCTCTTAACGCGCAGTGGTCGGTGCAGCAACTGCGCTGCAGTGCATCTGAACAACACGCAAGGATATTTTCACCGGAGCGAAGCGTGTTTGATGTTCGAATTCAAAATTCTGCGCTGGTGCTTGGTTCGCGCCAATCGCCAGAGCTTGTAGACGCCGATGCCTGTGCTCGACAAAGCGTTGAAATCGTCCGGCGCAGAAGTGGTGGTGGCGTCGTGTTTCTAGAACCTGGCGAACATGTTTGGCTCGACATAGTGATTCCACGAACCGATGAATTATGTGTGGACGATGTTGCGAAATCGATGTGGTGGCTCGGCGAGGTTTGGGTACGC
>Ga0209550_10005823_pt1 | contig 11532 bp, 6 predicted proteins | sample LauGreSuBDMM15SN_2_FD_187567 | JGI IMG/M metagenome (GOLD analysis project Ga0209550, IMG submission 187567) | Freshwater lake microbial communities from Lake Michigan, USA - Su13.BD.MM15.SN (SPAdes) (version 5) | ecosystem: Environmental > Aquatic > Freshwater > Lake | place: Lake Michigan, USA... | reverse complement strand
GGCGGCGGCAGCGGCGGCGGCGGCGGCGGCGGCGGCGGCGGCGGCGAGGACATCGAGGACGGCGTGACGCGCTTCGTGCCGAACCTCAGCAATGCGTGGTCCCTCGGGCCGGGGGATATCTACTTGATGCTCTCAGGCGACGGCTCGAATCCTCTCGAGGCGTCGCAATTCCGCGCGCTCTTCGAGTCGCTGCAGCTGCCGCTCTCGACCTCTCAAAAGGAGATGCTCTATTCACAGGTCGAGATGGAGTGTGCATACGCCTTCGAGCGGCGCGAGGGGCGCCGCAAGAAGACCGACGGTGCTCACGAGCACACGCACGCCGAGGTAACGTCCGTTGAATTCTTCGAGGCGTGGGAGGCGATGGAGCAATCCTTCCTACAGAAATGCGTCGAAGTCGCGGGCGTCTCGAACACCAAGATCGTCGTCGAGCTCCTCGGAGGGAGCGTCGTCCTGGGCGCGCTCATCCTCGTCATCGCGCTCGGTGCCCAGAGCTTCAGTGCCGACAAGACGGATGAGTTCGGCGCGGTGCTGCAGGCGATCGTCACGGCCTTCTGCGGGCTCGCCGTCGTGGCGCTGCGCCCGCGTTCCACGGGCGAGATCAGCTACGCGCGAGGAGAGGAAGATGCACTCGTGCGGCAGCTCATCACGCATCAGCTCGAGCAGGCCGCGTCGGGTTGACCCGTATCCCGTTACCTTACGTGCACGCACAGGGGTTGGTGGCCTCACATAGGCCATGTTGAGCGGATTGTCCACACCCCGCACCTGTCCGTGGTTTGCACGGTAATCATCGCGCGGTTGCGCCGACGGTGCGTCGACTCGCGGTCGGTTGTTTATCGACTCGGGCTGACGAAGACATCCCGCGGGCGGGGGATGCCGCATCCTTCGCATCCGACAGCGCAGCCGACATGTCGCCGGCCGCGCTCAAAACTCAATAATATAAAGGATTTTTTCAATTTATGTCAAAGCCTCTTCGTGAGTCTTTGGCACTCGCATGCCAACGGCATTCCACGCCGCCGCTCGGAACATGCTGTGCGGGCGCCTCGCCCGGCGTGGCGGTTCTCCTCTCTCTCTATCGCGCGCGCGCTCTCGCTCTCTCAGTCTCTCGCTCTCCTCTCATTCTCTTGCTCTCCTCTCTCTCTTTCTCTCTCTCTCTCTCTCTCTCTCTCTCTGGCGCTGGCAGCATACCGTCGTGTAGGTCCATGCAACGTTCGGTCCTTCTCGCAACGTTCGGGTCCTCATGGCTCCTCATGGCTCCTTTATGATCTCTCGAACCGCGACTAACGTAGGTCCAGAAGCTGGTCGAGAGGCGCGTCGTCCTCCATCGCAAGCCAGCTCGCAAGGGCGTCCACTCCAAAATGCTGAAGCAGCTCCTCGCCCGCTGCGAGTGACGAGGAAGAGGTCTGCCTCGCCGCCGCCACCGGCGCTGCCGGCAAGTCTGCCAGCCCCGAGCTCAAGTGAGGCACTGAGAGGGCCGCCGGGAGGCTGCCCAGAGCGGCGGGAGCACTGCCCCACTTGCCACCCATGCCGCCAGTCCTCTCCGCGCTTGGTCCACACTCGTTCGCCTCAGCCGTCGTCAGAGAGTCACAGACAGAGAAATCGTCGCGTCGGCCACTGGACGGGGAAAGGCGGCCGCCGTCAGCCGTGAGACGTCGAACGGCCTCCGGCCGAGCAATCGGCGCTTCGGTGGCCGTGAGGCGTGCTGCTTCGGTCTCAGCAGGGCCATTCCACAGCCTTGGCCGCTCAAACACCGCCGCCATCGACCTCGCAGAAAGCTCACCGTCCCTGGCGGACGTGCCCATCATGGGTGCCCGAGGCGTCAGGCCCGAGTGTAGCGACGGATGAGACTGTAAGTCGGCGTTTGCGCTCCAGTGCGGCCAGAGCGAGAGCAGCGCCTGCAGCGAAGGCAGCGGCAGCGGCGGTAGCAAGGGCGAGGCCGCAGCCAAACTCGAGGGTGGTAGCCCCCCCGGTGGCAGCCCCCCAGATGGCAGGCCCCCCGATGGCAGGCCCCCCGATGGCATCATCTGCGGCCATGCGGTCCCTATCGGGGCCATCGGGACCGACGACCACTGGTTCGCACCGTAAGGCGCGCCGTGTGGCACGCTCTCGGGCAGTGGGACGCCGTGAGGAAAGGCGCTCGCCAGCGCCTGCGCTACATCCGGAGGCAGGCCGGGGGGCAGCGAGCCCAAGGGAAGAGTGTGGGAAGAACGGCCAAAAAAGGCAGCTGGGTTATAGAGGGACGAGGCGCCGCCGAAGCCGCCCAGGTGGGAGGGCGCAGCAGCTGCGGCCATGCCAAAAGCACTGCCGTTCTGATAGAGTGCGGCAAATGCAGCAGCCCCTGCCGGCGGCAAAGAGGGCATCGATGACGTGGGTGGGATGGAAGAGCACGCCCCAGAGCACGGAGAAAAAGTGCTCCCTACGCCATGGCCACCGTCGCAGCTGCCACCAAGCCCACTGCTTCCGCCCTGGCTGCCATCGCGCAGGTTGCTACCGCCCATGGCGCCGGCGCCCATGCTACTCTGATCCATGGGCTGTGCGCCCGCTGCCTCAAAGCCACCACTGCTGCTGCCGCCGGCTCCGGCACCGCCAAGGCCATCGTCAAGTCCGAAGCCGCCGCCATTCGCGCCGCCGCTGCCGCTGCTGAAGCCCCACGCGGGCATCGCCCCGGCGGCAGGCTCTGACGCAGAGCCCGCAGCGAGCATCGCTTGTGGCTGGTGCCAGCTGCCGCCGCTTGTGCACATGTGACGGCCTTCGAGGCGGTGGCTTTGTGGCTGTGGCTTGTCGCCGCTGCCGAGGATACCGAACGCACCACTGCTGTAGAGAGGGTCGGCGTGCTGGGGGTTGGCGTGCACAGGGTTGGCGTGCAGGGACGTGACGCTGAGCGGGTCGCACCCAAAGACAGAAGCGCCAGCACCGGCGCCGAGGCCGTCAGCAAGGCCGCCGCTGCGACCGGTAATGGATGAGGGTCGAAGAGGCAGAATCTCCTCCTCCTGAGATCCATCTACTCCTCTGCCACTTAGCTGCTGCATGGTGGAGCGGCCCTCTGCAGCCGCGGCCGCGCCGTCCGGCTCAAGGCCAGGGCACATGTGCCCCTTTTTGAACTGGCCGCACTTGCGGCACCTGTAGCCCTCGATAGCGCGACCTTCCTCGTGGGCCTCGCGACGCGCGCGCTCCGCCCTCTCGAGGCGATGCCACCTGTTGCGCACGGCATTGTCCGAGCGGCCGGGCAGAGTGTGCGCGATGAGCGACCAGCGGCACCCGTTCTCGCGCACGCCACGCAGGATCCGGTTGTCCTCCGACGGCGTCCACGGATTCACCTGCATGCTGCCGCGACCGGCCCCTTCGCCGTCGAGCCCCTCGTCGTCGTCGCCAACCATGTCCGCCATGGGCCCGTGGTGACGCTTGGGCTGCGCGTTGCGCTTGCCGCGCCCCAAGGACTCATCGATGAGGTCCTCGCGCGACGGGCGACGCGCCGACGAATCCTCCGAACGCGAGCGACGGTTGCCGCGGGTTGCGCGTTGCGGAGAGCGCCTATTGCCGAGCAGCTCCACGCTCGTCGGTTCCTCGATGCGTTCCTCCGCCACGGGCGCTGGAACGGCGTGCGGCGGCGCCATCGGCACCGAAGCGACCACGGGGGGCTCGTTCGCGCTGCTGGATGCACCAGCGGCGCCCTGCGGCCACGCAGGCAACGGGGCGCCGATGGGCATGGCGAGCGGCATGCCGAGCCCAAAAAATGAATCACGCGCCGCGAGCGAGACAAGCGAGTCCGCGGACATATTGGGGCGCATTGGATTCATAGCTGCTGCCGCTGGTGCCGGAGCTAGCATGGCTTCCATGCCGGTGCCGAGCCCCTCACCGCTGCTGCCGCCCTCGCCCACATCCGAATAATCGAGGCTGGACCATCTCATTATTGGCGCGGCTGAAGAGGCGCCTGCAGGAGGAATGTCGGACGGTGCAGACCCACGACCCCTCCGATATTCGAGCATGGCCTCGTGCTGGCTCGGCGTCGGGCTAGGAGAAGAATCCTGCCTCCGACAGTCGTCATGAGAAGGACGGCTGAGCATCGCTCGCGATTCTCTCTCCGCTCGCGGCATCTCAAGATACAAAAGTCGAAATGAAACCTATCTGTGAATCCATTCTATTACGTCTCAGATCCTAAGCCCATTGCCTGTGTCTACTGTACACCTCCGTCCTCACGGCTACTGTAGTATGCACGCATCCCGTACACCGTAACTTCCATCGTTCCAGGCGCCTGTTCACTCGGCGTGTCGGCGTTCTCGGCCCCCGGCGATATGAAGTCGCGCCTCAGTAATGCACGGGCCACCGCGTCGGAGGGCGAGGCGCTAGACCTGAAAAAAAGCATCCTCCTTTTCAGCAACTCGAACGCTGGCCTCGGCAACTCGAACAATCGCATCAAACTCCTGCAACAGATGGTCAAGGAGGGCCTCTCGGCCACGGCACAGCTCGAGGACCAGCTGTTGCCAAGCAAGGCGGATCTTTCCCGTTGGTTCCCCGAAACACCCGCGTCACCGCCAACGCGGCTCCTCGTTTCGCCGCGCAGGCCTGCTTCTGCCCGAGCCGCGCCGCCTAGCAGGCATGTCGCGCATGCTGAGGGCTCCTCTGCCACGTCCTCCACCAGCGGCGTGCCATCTTCGGCGCGGCCAGCGTCTGCAGGCACATGCACCTCTGCCATGTCCTCGGTCAGCGGCGCGCCATCTTCGGCGCGGCCAGCGTCTGCAGGTGCATGCTCCTCTTCCATGTCCTCGGCCAGAGGCGCGCCGTCTTCGGCGCGGCCAGCGTCCGCACGCACAGGCTTCTCTGACAGGTCCTCGATCACCGGCGCGCCGTCTTGGACGCGCCCATCTTTTGCAGCGCCGGCGTCCCGACGTGGCTTGGAGGCGCCAGGCGCATCCGTCGCCTTCGCTGCCAAGGCGCCGCTGGCAGACGTGGACGACGACAAGGCCGAGCCGGCGAATACGACCGAAGCGATGCGCGCCGTGCTGTCGGAATGGATGGCGAGCTACTCGGAGGACGAGATGGCGTTTGCCTCCAAGGCCGTCTTCATCGAGATGCGCCTACGCCAGGCGCTCGCGTGCTCCGCGAGCATCGGCGTACCCAACCAGTTCCGGTGCGCGATCGTCTGCGACGCGTGGGAGAGGGTGGTGCCTTTCACCGGCCGCCTCGAGAGCATGCTCAAGCTCCTTTGGTCGGAGCTGCTGCGCTGCCTATTCGTCGACTACGCGCCTAATATGGTGGGAGCGGGCGCCAAGGCCTACGCCGCGCGCACGCCGTTCTTTGTCGAGGCCCAACGGCTGCGGCGCGTGCAAGAGGCGGCCGCTGTCAAGATGCGAGCATGGGAGAATCAGCGCGAGCAGGAGCTCATGGTGGTCGCGGAGCGGAATAAGGCGATCAACCACACGCTCGGTGCGTGGAATCGCGCTCTTGGCTTCTCAGCGGGCACTAAGCAAGACCCGGCCATTGCCGAGCAGCTCTCCGTGCTCGCGGGGAGTCTGCGCGAGGCGAACTCAGAGGCGGGCGAGCTTTCTCGTCAAGCGTCCACCGAGCCACGTCAGCGCTGCCGGCAGGCGTTTGAGCAGCTCACGCCAGAGGAGCAGGCGAGCTTCGTCCTCGAGACAGCCCTTGCCGCTCCGAGCGCCGCTGACTGGCTGGCGGGCCGTTCGCACGACGAGAGTGCACGCACGCTCGCGCCCATGCTGAGCAAGATGACCAAGGAGGAGCAAGAAAGTCTCTTCGATGCCCTTGCCGAGGCACTCGGCCTGTCGCCCCTCCGCCGTTCGTTACCAACCGAAAGCACAACCGCGGGCGCTCAGGCCGCCGCAGGCATTGACGCCAATGCAGGCAGGGACGCCGCCGCTGCTGTCTCTGCGACGCACAGCCTGGGCTCAAGCGGTGGCGCCGGTGGCGGTGCGAGTGCTGCTGCAAAGGGTGGCAGCGCCCTCTCTAGAATCCAGCGGTCCAGCATCGGCAAGGTGCTCAGCCAGCAGCAGTCACTCTCACCGGCGCAGGACACCGTGCTCGCACACCGAACGGCGGCCCTTGCGTCCAGCGTCGGTAATGCACCGGGACCGGTGCCGGCGTCGGTGCTTTTGTCAGCGGTGCCACGCGAGGGTGCGGTCGCGGGCGCGGCCGGTGAGAGGTTGCCTGTAGCGATCCCGATCGTCATGCCCGGCAGCGGGCTCGAGAGATGGCGGCAGCGCGAGGAGGAGCTCATCACGGCGCTCGAGGCGGGGCAGGAGCGCGAGGCACGCGCCGAGGCGCGGCTTGGCGGGCTGCAGGCGCAGCTGCGTGACTCGGCGGCAACGGGTGCGCGACGCGTGGCGCAGCTGCAGCAGGAGCATGCCGCGGCGCACACGAAGCTTCAGAAGCAGCTCGGCGAGCTACGTGATCAGCTCGGCGCCGCTCAGGTGGAGTCGTCCAGAGCGCAGCTTCTGTGCGAGGTGGCGCAGGCGACCGAACAGAGCGCAAGTCGCGCCGTCCGCCGGCTCGACGCACGGCTCGACGCGGAATGGGAGAGGCGGACCGCGCTCGAGAAGCTCGTCTCCGAGTACGAGCGCCGTGCCGAGCAGGCCGAACGCGAGGCCTTGACCGAGCGCGACCGGAAGCTTGCGGCCGAGTCGTCTGCCGCCGTCGCGGCCGAGCGCGCAGCTGCCACCGTCGCCGACCTTAAGCAACGGCTTGCCGCGGCACTGCAGCTGGTGACGGGTTCCAGTGCGCAGCAGGCGGCGGATGAGTCGGCGGCGGCCACAGCGGCGGCGGCCTTGGCCGCGGCGGAGGCGGATCGGAGGCTTCAGATCGAGAGGCATGTGCTCGAAGATCGGCTGATGGCGGTTGAGGCGGCGCTGGCGGCCGCGCGGATGGACTTGGTAGACCGAACTGAGCGGGAGCACACCCTGGTCGCGAGCGAGACGCAGCTCGCTCGCGTCGAGATCGAACGTCTCGAACTCGAGCTCGCGCGCACGCGTGAGGACGCCGAGGCGAGTGTCGAGACGCGGATTCGGCTCGCCCTCGAAGTGCAGGGACGGCGCGAGGCGGAGCTGTGCGATCAGAAACTCGCGGCTGCGGCGGCCCTCGCCGCCACGGCCGCCAAGCAGGCGCAGGCCGAAGCTGAGGCGACCAAGGCCACCGCACTCGCCGAGATGCAGGCCGAGATGCAGGCCGAGACAGAGCGCCGGCTCGCCGCCCAGCGCGAGGCAGTGCAGGCGCAGGCGCAGACCGCACTCCTCCACGCGCAGCTCCGTGCCGACCAGCCACTCGGGCCCTCGACGGGGCTCGCACTGCCAACAGCTACGCGGGCGTAGGCAGCACTGGCCGCGCCACTCACCCGAAACCGTTCAGATTTTGCCGTGTTACTGGAGCACGGTATACGCATTCAAGACTCTGCGTCTGACGATCATGCCGACATGCGACGATGCTGATGACGATCAAGATCCGGCCTCGGCGGTCGGATTAGGCCAGCATACGGCTGGCGGTTCCAAGTAAGTACGAGTACGAATCGAGTTCCGCTGGCGGAGAAGGGGTTCTATCACGTCCCCCAGTTAAGTACTAGGTGGCAATAATTATCCCAGAGAGCTTAACGCATAACGGCTAGTCAAACACACTGTGAGATCCGCTGTGTCCCCGGGCCGACCCACTGGTCACTGCGCGCGGTAACGAAAAACCGATATGAGGAGCTATAATAAAAGCGAAAAGGAACGATAAGATAATTCACAAGTACTTCACAAGACAATAGAACTCGACGCGTATAGACGGTTCATCCGCGATCCACACCGGAACCGCTTACGTAAGGCCACACGCCGGTCATGCGTAGACCTGCACACCGTATAGGCTTGCCGGAATTCGTTGTGTGCATGCAGGCGGTTCCGTGCCCAGCGAAATGCGTAGCACATACACGATCTCCCTCCGCGTTCACTTGAGACGCGCACCACATCCTCTCCGCACGACTCCGCACTCTACGGCTTGATGAGGGGCGTCCCTTCCTTTGGAGCCTCCGCATCGGCTGCGGGCGGCTTGGGCGCAGGCTTCTGCAGGTTGAGGTATGAGTATGTGACGAGTGAGGCGACGACAATGGCCACGCCAGACCAGCTGACTGGGTCGGCGACGCCGATCTGCACCGCTGAGACCACGATGAGAAAAACCTTGACGCCGCTGCCTCCGACAGTGTTCGTGAGCGCGGTCGTGAATCTGATGAAGTAGAAGTTGGACATGTTGAAGCAAAAGGCCATGAGACTACCGCAGATGACAATAATGATGCCAATGCCGCGCGTGTTTGGGTCCGCCAGGTACGCGATGCTCTGCTCGCGCTCGTCAAGGCACGCCCAGGTGATCAACATGCAGACGAAGGCGATGCAGCAGTCGTATACGAGCACAACGGTCGTGTCGAGCTTGGGCAAGTCGCCCAGGAGACCGCTGGTAAGCATCATGACGAGGACGGGCTTGATCGAGCACGCCAACAGGCCGATGAGGCACATGATCACACCCATGGCCTGGGAGCCGCCCTTGTCGGTCGAGATCTTGTACCAAACCGAGAGCACTGAGCCGACGCAAAGGCAGAAGACGACGAAGATCATCAAGGGCGAGTACGTCTTCTTGGCGAACAGGTACGAGAAGAACATGGTTGGCATGGGCATAGTCGCCTTGATTGCCTGGTTCAGGAAGAGCGACATCAGCGCGAGGCTCGCGTTGTTGAGCCCGTTCATGAGGAACGAGCAGAGGCCCATTGGAATGATGAGCAACTTGTAGTCCCACGCCTGTGCGAACGTGGGACCGCCCAGTTTGGGTTTGATGACCAGCAGCTGCAGCAGATAAGCAGCGATGGCCGAGACGAGCATGTGGAACATCGTATAGAACCAGGTGAAGTGAAAGCCCGGCCACGAGTCCTTTCGGAGCGCCCACGAATTGAACTCGTTGAGCCCAATGTTGAAGCCGACGAACAAGAAGATCACGAGGACCTGCTTCCAGAGTTCATGCTCCTCACCGGTGTCGACATGCGCGCCACCCATTTTACGCGCTAGTTTTCAGCCGCGGTGGTGTTCGGAACGGGCTCGTCCTGCAGGGCTTTACGGGGCTTGCCTGAAAGACTCCTTCTTTGGGCTTTAGAAAACGACCCAAATTAGGACGAGGAATGTTTCCACACAGTAGATTTTTGCTGCAGTCTTGCCAAGAATCAACTGACCTTCAAAAGCCTTTTAAGAGCAGAGTGTGGAGCGCGAGCGGGTCTAGGCTCAGGGGGAGAGACGCGATTGTCACTGAGGGTCCTGTCTTGGAGCGGGGGAGGGTCCACACGCAGCACGACGGGGCCACGCGTGCCACTCACTCCATAGGGCGTGGTTCGAGGGCGAGAGGCGAGAGACATATGCGTCTATTGCGCGCCGCTAAGCGCTGCCTCGAGCGCCTCGGCCTCTGCATCAGTCTCCACAGCACCGCCATACTCGTACGAATCCTTGTAGGGACGCGGGTCTGACGAATCCTTGTAGAGACGCGCGTCTGACGCAGCTGACGAATCCTTGTAGGGACGCGGGTCTGACGCAGCTGCGCAAATGTGGGCTGTCAGGAACGGCTTGTCCGTGCTGCTGGAGGCAAGGCTGCTCGATACAGCGCCCATGTCCGCAGCGGCAGACATTCGCATAGCTGCCTCTTGCTCTGTCTCACCGGATGGTCCTGCGCCATTCTGAGCGCCATTCTGAGCGCCGATCGCCGGTGCCCGCCGCACCGGCGACGGCTGCGGCGAGGCACCTCTCACACGGAGCCCGGCATCGGGCGGTCGTCCGAAGCCGCTGGGTGATCGGGCGTTGTCGCGGGCGACCCTGGACGACAACGGCGAGCGCGCCGAGACGGCGCTCCTCGGCCGTTCGGGCGGCGCTCGAGACGGCGCGCGTAGTGGGCTATGAAGTTGCACGCCGTCCGGATGCACCCCGATCTCGACTGCGGCGGGCCATCCGGTGCCCCCGATCGGGAAAAGGCGAGCGCCCGGCGGGGAGAAGCGCACGTCGCCGTGCATCTTGTTCATGCGGCCGTCTGGGCTGCCCAGGAGGGGTGGCTGGCCTCCCATGTTGGCGAGGGGCGGGTCGAGGGGCGGCTGCCACTCATGGGTGAAGAGGTACCCCTGCATCATCTTCTCCATGTCGTCGCGCACCCACTTGGGCTGATCGTGCAGTCGGCTCATCGTGAGAGGCCCCATCCCATAGAGGGCTCGGAGGTCGACCCGCGGACACGTGGCCTGCGCGAGCTTGGCCTGCTCGCGATTCGGACGCGCAATCAAGAGCAATCAAGAGCCATCAAGAGAAATCAAGAGCAATCAAGTGCAATCAAGAGCAATCACGTGCAATCACGCACCTGCTCGCGATTTGGACGCGCCTCGCACCACGGGCATGGCTGGCCCTTGGTCTTCCACATCCCACAGCCCATGCCGCCCACCGAGCCGCCGCCGCATCGCTCCTTCCTGTGCGTGAGCGCCTGAGGAGTGCCCGGTACGACGCTAAAAGTGGCGGGCTCCTCAAAACCTTGAGAGTGCAAGGATCGACGACTGCTGCCCATGGGCGTGCCGCTGCTGTCCATGGGGACCAGCTGGCACGCCTGATTCCATCCCAGCTCCACCGCCTCCTGCCGATCCTGTGCGGCCTGCGCCTGCATCCGATTCGGACGCGCCTCACAGTGCGGGCACATCTGCCCGATCGTCTTCCACATGCCGCAGCCCATGCCGCTGACATTGCCGCCACCGCACCGCTCCTTTGTGTGGACCATCAGCCGGTCGCGCGAGCCAGCCGACGAGCGCCGATGCAGCGAGGCCTTTGGCCCATCCCCCGAGTAGAGGTACTCGTTCATAATCTCCTGCGTCATCCCCGCAGCGGAGCTCGGCCGCTTCTCGGGTGTTGGGTCGCGGAAGCCCCATTTGTCGTTGCGGTCTGATACTCGGTGCATGGCCTGGGCGAGTTTGGCCTGCGATCGGTTGGGCCGCGTCTCGCAGTGGGGGCAAGGTTGCCCCTTGGTCTTCCACAGCCCACAGCCCATGCCAGAGACTCCGCCGCCGCCGCAGCGCTCCTTGACGTGAGTTTTTGAAAACGTTTGCGAGGTGCCTCCGTACCACTTGTCGGGGACGAGGTGGCGACGGTGGTCCAGGTACAGCATGATTCTTGATCCAGGAGGTTCGTTATGCACGGCAGAGCACCTGAATGGGAATGGAAGGGCGGCCAGGCAGGAGGGAGACACACGAACGAGGTTTCGACCTTGCCCGAAACGGTTTGGTTCTCGTGCGCTCCGTCGTGAGCATGTAAAAATGCAAACCCGCGTGGCCAGTTTTCCTATACGTTGATAGGCTTTCAAACTCGCCCGTAACAAATAACGCACACACGCTCGTCCAGGCTATAAAAGGATTGCTGACGCCGCAGCGACACCAGCACCATGTACCAGGCGCCCACAGATGCCTCGACCGTGGATGCACTCGAGCCCGCGGCGCGCATGCAGTACCTAGAAAGTGCGCTCTACGCACCCATCTTCCAGATGCTTGGCGAGCCGCTC
>Ga0209550_10005822_pt1 | contig 11533 bp, 15 predicted proteins | sample LauGreSuBDMM15SN_2_FD_187567 | JGI IMG/M metagenome (GOLD analysis project Ga0209550, IMG submission 187567) | Freshwater lake microbial communities from Lake Michigan, USA - Su13.BD.MM15.SN (SPAdes) (version 5) | ecosystem: Environmental > Aquatic > Freshwater > Lake | place: Lake Michigan... | reverse complement strand
GGGGCTCTGTATCCATCGTAGCCCAGACTACATATAAAGTGAGCGACTCTACGGTCTGGACCAACATTAGAATTGCGCTTCACTTGGTGTCCATTTGAGATGTTGAATGTTTTTAAAATGTCGTTGTGAATCGTAGGTGGCGCAAGTAACATTAATCGCGTCACCTCATTTACACTCCCCATGTTCAAAAGATTCAAACTCTGATTCAGTTCATATGATCGTACAGTTCCATACAACTTTGCGTTATTTTGGGTCGTCGCAAAATACGTTGGGATGTTCTCGAGAGTTGCATTTCCGCTGGAATTACCTCTGTATAACAACATACTTATTGAGAATATTTTAAGACAAGTCCGAAGGACTTGTTTGCTGCGCGGCGGAGGGGTGCGAAGGACGCCTGATTATTTTTCTTGGTATAATCTAACATGCCTAAGAACCCTGAAGAACTCGCTCGGAGAGCCTCATCAAGAACTGCAGGATTGTCTACTGCGAACCGCAAAGCAATACTCAATCGTAACATTACCGCGTTCAATAACAAATACGCTCGATATATGCGAGGTCAATTTGGACATACGCCTTCCATGCAGACAGAACAGTTGTACCTGATACGTAAAAAGGAGCGCAACAACATGAACAAAGCTGCACGGAGGATTCAGACTGCAGTTCGTACTGTACAGGCGAAAAAGCCTGCGACTCGGCAGATGTCTTTTCTGAACAACTTTCGCAGACTCAACCAGAATGATCAGCGTAAGATTATGAATCTTGCATTCAAAATCTAACCAGAGCACATGAGACACCCTTCAGGGTTTTCTAGCGAACACGCGAGCACCTCCTCCTCTGTTGGTGCCTGCTGCGCAGTTGGAGAAGGAGTCACAGTCACCTGCTGCGGCTTCGCCTTGGCTCGAGTACGCAAATAGTACATCCCTGTTTTTAAGGATTTTTTCCACCCGTAAAAGTGCATCGATGACAGCTTTGCTACGGATGGATTCTCCATGAAAATGTTCAGAGATTGCGACTGGTCGATATACGCGCCGCGATCGGCAGCCATGTCCAGAATACTCTTCTGTGAAATCTCCCAGACTGTGCGGTAGATATCCTTCAGATTCTGTGGAATGTCTAGGGACTGGACCGATCCACCTGCTCGGATAATCTCATTCTTAATCTCCGGACTCCACTTGTTGATCTTCTGCAAATCACGGACCAAGTGCTTGTTGATCATCACAAACTCACCTGCAAGGGTTCGACGCAGGTAGATGTTGGTCGTGTACGGCTCGAACGCCTCGTTGTTGCCCATAATCTGAGCAGTCGACGCCGTCGGCATCGGTGCAACCAACAAAGAATTGCGCAGACCCCATTTGGCGATCCGCTGCTTCAAGTCATCAAAATCATGACGAGTCTGCCCCCATAGGTCAAACTGAAGCTTGCCTTCATGTGCCGGCGAACCAATGAACGTTTCGTATGGACCCTCCTCCTCGGCGAGCACGCACGACTCTTCGAGCGCCCCAAAGTAAATCACCTCAAAAATCTCTCGGTTGAGATCGCGCGCCCTGGGCTCGTCAAACGCCAGACCGAGCATCATGAAGACATCTGCGAGACCCTGAACCCCGATACCAATCGGACGGTGACGCATGTTTGACTTGCGTCCCGCCTCGGTCGGGTAATAGTTCCGATCGATGACCCGGTTCAGATTACGCGTCACGGTGCGAGTCACCTCAGCCAACTTTGTAAAGTCAAACTCATGACCCGTCACAAACGTCGGCAGGCACAACGATGCCAAATTACACACAGCCGTCTCGTCAGGACTGGAAACCTCCACGATTTCAGTGCAAAGATTACTGGACTTGACAACACCGATGTTCTTCTGGTTGCTCTTCTTGTTGACTGAATCCTTGTAGCACATGTACGGCGTTCCCGTCTCAATCTGAGACTTGAGTATCGCGTCCCAGATTGTACGCGCCTTGACCACCTTCTTGAATCGACCCTGAGCCACATACATCCGGTACAACTCATTGAACTCCTCACCGTAGACGTCAGGCAGACCTGGACACTCGTGAGGGCACATCAGATGCCAATCCTCACTCTTCTCCACCTTTTCCATGAAGAGATCCGGGATCCACATCGCCGTGAACAGATCGCGACAACGCATCTCCTCATCACCCTGATTCAGGCGAAGCTCCAGAAACTCCATGATATCGGCGTGCCATGGCTCGAGGTAAATGGCAAACGACCCCTTGCGTTTGCCACCACCCTGGTTGACGTACCGAGCCGTGTTGTTGAACACACGGAGCATAGGCACAATACCGTCAGCGACTCCATTCGTCCCCTTGATTGGCGTTCCATTTGCACGGATGTTCGAACAATGGATGCCGATACCACCAGACCACTTGGAGATGTGTGCACACTCCTTGAGCGTCTCGTAGATGCCCTCGATGCTGTCATCCTTCATAGCCACTAGGAAACAGGACGACATCTGTGGGCGCAGCGTCCCAGCGTTGAACAGGGTCGGAGTGGCGTGCGTAAAGTACTTTTGGCTCATCAGGTCGTATGTCTTCCGAGCGCGCGTGTAGTCGGTACCGTGGATTCCGATGGACACTCGCATGAAGAGGTACTGTGGAGTTTCATTGGTATTCAGGTATCCCTTTTGGAGCGTCTTGATGCCGAAATACCCAAAGAGGTAATCACGCTCGGGAACAATCCACGAGTCAACGTCGGGCGGGACGCTCTGACAATACTCAGCAGATACGATACCCTTTGTGAATAGGAAATCAGTACAATCCTGGAAAGACTTTGGGCAATTCTTCTGGAGGTTTGAAACTGTGACGCGCATGGCGAGCGTCTCGTAATCGGGGTTTTCAGTAATCATCCCGATAGCCACCTCAGCCGTCAGGTTGTCAATATCAGCTGTGGAGATTCCGTCGTACATGGATGAAAAAACCTTCTGAGCCACCTTGTCTGGCTGGACACCGACCAGAGGCTCAAACTCAGGTGCCTGATTCAACTTCTGAAGGCGTTTGGTCACCTTGTCGAACAACATCTCAGTGGAATCACCCGACCTCTTGAGGACCTTCATTTTGTTTTACAGAGGATTAGTTTTTTAAGAGTCCATCGAAAAAAAACGCGGCATACATAAATGAATAATCCACGGATACCTCTTCCGTCCCTTGCCAATCTCGGCTCAAGAATCAACCTGAACAACGCAAAAGCAAAACTTACAGAACGCAGGCGCGTGGCAAAGAATAGTGCGAATTACTATTACAAAGAGGGTATGGCGCCATTGTTTCGTGAGATGAACAGTGAGGTGAACAGAACGAACGCCATGCTGGAAGAGGTCAACAGACGTATCAAAATTAGACATGAAAATCTTAGCAAACGTCACTTTTCACGCGCAAATCTCAATAAAATTCTCAGTGCACGCCAGCAGTACCAAACTGCGAATAAATTTCATCTCTACATAAGAGCAGTTGACAACCTCATGAAGAAGTACCGTATTCCTCAGTCAAATATGTATAAAGGAGGTCATTGGAACCTGGTCAACAAGATGATCAACGAGAATAAGTTGTCTCGAAACCAGTTGTCTCATATGTATGGTCTCCATTGGCAAATTCAGGCGGCGAAGAAACGTCGTGCTCGTACGTGATATATTTTCTCCGTAAACTGTAATGGCGAACTATATGCCCCCCAAGACGCCAGTGAGCGAGGCATTTCTGTCTCGCTTCAACATCGAGTATCTGCACGGCACCATTGTCAAGAATGTCAGTTCAAAGACTGGCATGAACATTGATCGTCAGAGCGATGGTGACCTGCAGGCTCTCATGGTTCGTGTCTACAATCACGCCGTTGTGGATCCATACTCCGGCGTGAGTGCACAGGTGGCAAGCATGAATGACCTTGTCGTCCAGGAGGCGACAAAGACCATTCAGACTGGTGTTCTTCAGCAGCTTTCATATATTGATTACGTGACTCGTAACCCTGTCCCTCTGGCGATGCCCATAAGCACGACAACACACGGAAATAAAATGCCAGCTAACAATAAGTTTGCCGTCCCATTTAAATGAGCACGCCAACATCAAACACGTCTGTTACGTCCTCAGGTCTGAGCATTGGTCTCATCGTCGGTGGTATCGTCCTTGCGATGATCATCATCGGTGTCGTCATCTACGTCCTCAAGAATCGCCGGAACGGAGCGAACCTCAGCGCAGCGCCACCGGGTGCCCCAACGGCGGCAAACGGACTCGGTGCCATGAACCAAGGGGCAAATGCAGTCCCTCGGACCACTATGAATATAAACGCTGGTAGAACTACAGCTTAGCCATTATATCATCACCGAGATGAACAAGTATCATCGCAACAAAGGCGAGGAAAATACCAAAATACTGAATGGGGTGACTGAACCGTTCACCGAGTACAAAAATAGCAAACCCTGCTCCCAGCACTGTGATCATACCTTCCCACATTGCTGAGACCCAGAGAAGCGACCCGCCGAGCGCAAAGCTTCGAACCAAAAAATACAACACCCCACAGTACCCAGCGACGCCACAGAACAGGTTGTGTTTGCTGTTGCTGGCTGCATAGTTCTTGAGGTGAACGTTGCCAAATGTTTCAGCAATCGACATTGCAAGCACGTGTGCCAGTGACATCCCTTATGTGAGGCGAGAAATTTGTCTCGACAGTTGGATGTGCCATGGGTACAGGACAAACACCTGAAAGGTCAGGGCGACGATAGCGAGCGTGACAGCCACGACGGGTAAGTTTTTACGCCACTGGGAATCCTCAAAGTCCATTTTTATCTGCGTAGAAAATAGATGAAACGGTTCGAGGAACTTCTCGTTGGTGTCCTGCTTTTTTACATCGTGGACCGCTCATCTCGCCTGGTGAGTTCCACTGTGTCCAGCCGACGCAACATGTCGGACATTGAGTCTGAAAAGTTTCGGTGTACCATCGAAATCTCTGCGTTGCTCATCGCGTTCCTCTTCCTGTGGTATAGACTTAAGAGGTCTGGGCGCTAAAAAACCACGATGAATAGGTATCGAAATGAAACCTTCGAGCTCTGCCGTTCCAAGGGCTGGGACAAAGCCCCAGTAAGCACGGTGTGGCTCTTATTCACAGAGGAGATTGGTGAACTCGCGTCAGCGATTCGACAGTATCAGCGTCATTTCAGGAAAACGGGACTCAAAAAGGATCGAGGAACAGATGTGTCGACTGAGATGGGTGATGTATTTTCATACCTCTTTCAGTTGGCACACATGTTGAATATCGACCTTGATGAGATGTGGGAAAAACACAAGGTGAAGGTTCAGGAGAGGCGGTATGCCGAGTCCTTTCCGGACAAGCAGGCAGACTCTGCGGTCTAGTCCTTTCCGCCGCAGGTGGAAAGTCCGCCGGTGGGCAGCAGACAAGTCCTTCGGGCTTGGCGTGACGGCGTAATAAAATCTAAGTCAACACTAGATAATGACGAGCCTACTCCTGAATGACGACATGAGTATGAATCGCATCAACCCATACACGTTGACTGATACGTTTGGTGTTTCATACAACGGTGGATACAAGGGTACGCTCGAGTCTGGTCCAGAGAGACCCGAGTCCCCCGCGATGCTCGAGTTTAATCCCAGAACAGGTGTTCCCACGGATCACTTCAATAAACTCGCACTCGACGACGCAGGGAACATGTATCTCAAGACGGGTGGTGTCAATCCAGCGACATCCTTTCTTTATCCAGCGCGCAAGTACCAATTTGACGACGGGTCGACGACTTTCGGACGCGAGATTATCATCGGCGACGCCAAAAACTATGTTTCCCCAGCAGACTTCCCAGACGATGTGCAGACTGGTCGGACCCTGCTTCTCGGTGCAATGATTCTGTTGCTGATTCTTCTTGCGATGCAGAAGGGGCTCAAATTTTAATGGACACGAAGTGTCCATTGATCCCGGACACGAAGTATCTGCGGACAAATGAGTCAGATCTTGATAATCTTAGACGCCATGACGATGGGGTTTGCATTTGACAGTTTTTCAAGCTCGAAAGCCTTTTTCGCAGGGAGTTCAGGACACATGTGAAGCTCAAGCTGAATACACCCTGAACAAAACTTTCCGGTACATAATTTGCACGGCATCACCAGACGCTGACGTCGTGCACATTGTTTGCACTTTCCAGTATCCATAGTGTAATTGAATATGAAAATAATAATCACTTTATCAGTCTGTGATTCACCCATACACCAAACCCGATTGTGACATCCAGAAGCAAAATCTTCCAGGCTTGCTCGTTGCCCATGAGTGCCAAGACTGCAAACAGTCCCCATAGAAGAGAGTGTAAGGGACGCATGTCATTCCACCAAATCTTTTCACCAAAAGTCTCGATACCAGTCTTCCTGAGTCCATTTGCCCAGATGTACATAAACCCTAATGAAATGCCAATTGCCAAAATGCCCAACGCCGTGAGCAATTCTGGGCGATTCTTCGCAACCCATACAAGTCCGAGTCTCGATCCTATGCAGCCAAACAAAAAAAGAGCAGTTCGTTTGTCCATCTGGTATATCCTCACAAATGAATTCCCGTGCAAGTCGCTTCGCGACTTGTCTGTGCAGCTGCGCTAGGAGTGAATTCCGTACTTGACACACTTCTTGTATGAGAGGTACAGGTCGCGTTTCATCAGCTTGTCCAGCTTTTCCTCTGGCAGGTTCGTCTCACGGAGGTAAATCCTCTTCATGTGTCGCATCAACCTCTCGCATTGACGCATCTCATCCTTCATGTTTTCATATTTGCCCCAGAATTCGGATCCGAGTTGGTGAATCAGGAGGTAGGCGTTTCGACTAACAATACGTTCATCGCCGCCCAGGAAGATGAATGTCGCAGCCGACGCACACATCCCCTCTGCTATGGTGACGACGCGGGACCGCAAGGACTTGAGAAAATCCATTGCAGCGAGTCCTGCGTGAAGGTCCCCACCGTCGCTGTGAATATGGACACGAACAATCGTCTCGTAATAATCGCGTTCAATCTTCTTGACGACTGTACACAACTCAGCAACCGACTCTACAGAAACGTCACAGTAGAAGAACACATCGGGTCCCTCTACTTTGACAAATTCATACACTGAATACGCACAAGTCTTTTCTTCCGCCATAGTTTAAAGGGGATGGTTGTTTTTATGTCGGGTGTCCATAGGACACCTGAACGGAAGCTCCATTAGCATAATCGGTTAATGCCTCAGTCTTATGAGCTGAAGATTGCGAGTTCAAGCCTCGCATGGAGCATCAAGATCATCGCTACGCGATGATAGCCTTTTGTCTCGCCCATGCATTCTTGTACTTTTTGTTCATCCCAGAACGTACAAGGTTGTTCCACGTATACACCCCACGTGTGTTGATTCCCAGGTTAATCATTGCAGACCCGACGTTGTTGGCGTTGTTGCTGTTTTCGTTGAGGCGACGCTTCGACGTGTTCTTTTTCACTTTCGGTTTGGCTGGTGCCGCTCGGGGCACTCTGGGCTTTCCGGCTGGACGAGGTGGGCTCAGGCGTTTCGGAACGTTGAACACAGTCTTCTTCGGTGGGATAAATGCTGGTACTTGAATAATTGCACCTGTCAGTACATTCTCCTTTGTGTACGCCGCAGTTGCCACCATTGGAAGATACGCGTTTATCCACGCCTGCATCCCTTGACGCACTCTCTTCCGTGTAGGATACTTGCCTTTGTTATCCACCTGGAGCGCTGTGCTGACCAGAGCAGTCTTATATGCGTTACGTTTGTTCACCGGAATCCAGTTTGGGACGACAATCTTCGCCTTGTAGTTCGCCTCGATGAGCGCCCGACGCGCCCTGACAACCGCCTCCTTTGCAAACGTCTTTATCGTGCGGTTCACATTCGCCTTTTTGGAACCGACAGGCAACTTGCCCAGACGGGTCACAAGTCTGTTGGCGTTTTCGTTCCTGTAGTAGTTTCCGACAATCTCCTTGTAAGCATTCTTTTGAGCCTGGTTCCGCATGTTCGCCTCGAGCTGTGCAGCAAAGTTTGCCAAGTTGTTGTTGTTAGAAGACGCGGGTGAAGCCATCGGAGGCGTGTTGGGTTTGAGCGTACTCTTGTACCCCAGCAATGCATAGTATTTATTGTTTCGTGGCTGCATATTGTACGCCTCGTGGAACGACTCGTTCAGGAACGCCTTGGCGATACGATTCTGATTTGCAGCTGGAATAGTTGACCAGTTCCGTGTCGTTCGCGTCTTACCAACTGTACGTTCGACGCGGTGGTTGTTGAGAAGTTTGTACTTTACGCCGTTCAGATTGAGGTTGTATTTTTTGTTTGCCCGTTTATTTGTCAGACCGCTCTTTTGTTGGATCCACTGAACGATATCGAGTGGTTTCATCTTGGCATTCACCTCGGCAATGTTGAGGTTACGTGCGACGGCGACGAGTTCGGGAACGGTCAGACGAATCGCCTGACGCCCGTTGATACGAAGAATACCGTTCAGACCCACTGTGATGTTGTGGTTCGGTGTCGCGTTCATGTTCACAGCGACAGATGCTGGAATTTTGAAGATTGCACGAACCGCCGCTGGAATGTTTCGACCCGCCTTGGTGTATGCCGCAATGACAGTCTTGCGTCCAGACTCGATGCCCTTGGGAACTGCAAACCAGTATGGTTGCTGACCGGCTCCCGGTCGTACGTAGAACCCATTCTTCATGGCGTTCCAGCTCGGCGCACGACGGTTCGAGTGTGCAGCCACCGCCTTTTTCGTTGGACTTTCAAGTGCAACACCTGCAGACGCAAAGGCATTCAAAGTCGCCTTTGGAATTGGCTGTCCGACATTCTTGAACGCCTTGACCACCTTGGGTCCCACGGCGCGAAGATTCATAGGTCCTTCATTCACAACAAGTCCCGTTTCCTGAACTCTGCGCATAAACCTATAAGGATACATACGTGGTTTACCGTTCGTCCCTGGTCGAATGTAAAACCCAGCGTATGGTTTACGAAGGCTGTTCCACGTACCTGCGAGCGGATATCGTTTCGTGAGCTTCGACATGTTCTTCTTCCCGGCGACGGGTCGATTCAGTGCCGATGTACCTTCAATCGCAATGGACACATTGGTCAGACCAAACTTCTTAAAGAGACTCACAGGCTCGTTGACGTCCTTCGGGTTTTTGATACCAGTAAAAAGAACCGTTCCATTCTCGAAAAATTGATAGGTCAACTGTGGGTCTTTGAGTTTGAGAATCACAGCCGGAATAGACTTGATTTCTGGGTGATAACTCACCGATTGAAGCATAGTCTTGGGTAGTTTACGAAACTCTTTATCCAGTCCGGTGAGATCGAACGGTTTGTTGATGTAAAAAACACCGTCAACCTTGCGATATACGGGTTTCGCACGAACCAGGTTTTTCGCACTCCACCCGTTCTTTGCGATGGCGAGGTATGCCGCCTCTGGATTTCCTGTTCCGAGGACTGTGATCAAACCCTTTGTGATTACGACCGTCTGCGGTCCCCGTTTCGCCGCGACACGCGTGACGCCCGTCGAATCTCCTATCCATTTACCGTCAGCGTAACGTACCGATGCTTTCTTACCGACACCCTTGAACCCAGTCACCTCTGTAAACCCACGGGGCGCACTTGTAAAAATCACATCCATGTCAACTGGAAACTTGACGACTGATATGGTTGACACGATGCGTGGCTTTGAAATTTTCCACCTCCCCTGATTATTGGTAAAGACGCGCTTCGCGCGCCATAATCGCTGGATAGGCTCCACCATTACAATGAGCTTAGGTTTTTTTCACAACCGCCTTGAGCACCTTCTTCTTGACGGCTGGTTTGGTTACAAACTGTGAAAACACCTTGTCGAGGTCTTCACCGACCGCCTTTTTCTTCTTGTGTGTCTTCTTCTGTGTGGGTTTCGGTGGCGGCGTGACGTAACGATTCTTTCGACGAAGCTCAGCAATCTCTTCGTCTGAAGCACCACGTCGCTGAATCCACGACACAATGCTGTCGACTGAGGAGTTTATGATAGGGACGTAAGGCGTCGTCTTCAGTGGGGGGCATGGAATGACGTGACGCAACTTGTACACGATACTGTTTTCGACTGGGGCATATGTGAGCGTCGTCGGATCGACGGCAAACACGAGCTTCGGAAGCGGTCGTTTGAGCATATTAAAGTCAAGGAGCTTTTTCCTTTTAGAAATGGACTCTGTACTTGCCAACTCTGTTATGATTGAAAACTCTCTTCGTGAGCTGATCGGTCTACGGATCACAATGACCGTCGCCGAGACGAAGAAGCGTACCGTGTACCGTGAGGGTATCGTGTACGCCTACGACTCGGACACGTGGTTCGTCTACGATGACAATTCAGGTGAGACGTTCGAGGTGACGTTTGGGGATTTTATCACAAATAAAATTTTCGTGCATGTAGAGTAGAGAGATGGACGAATGCCCGGTGTGTCTCGAACCTCTTGTTGGAACGGTCGTTCACCTCGGATGCTGCAAAAAACAAATTCACATTCAGTGCTATGTGCCAAAGTGTCCCATGTGTCGCGCGGAGCTCCCAACCCCTCCTTTATCTGAGAGACATGTGATTGTTCCCGTTCCTGTATTCCCCCCACCCGCGCGGACACAGACAACAGCACAAAAGATGGTGACAACAAGCGTGTTTTTCATTACATTCGGAGTCGCTGTAATCCTACTTTTACACCCCTGCTAACTCCCCTTGCCGGCGGTGACCACGGTCACCTTACTCATCCTCCTCGTCCTCGTACTCTTGAGTCTTCACAATGTTCGCCAGACGCTCCCGAATCGTACGAGGCGGAGAGACGACCGTCTCAAACTCCTCATCCTCATCCGTATCCGCCATTGCCGACCCGTGGGTCTGGCACAGCTCACAGTCCTCGTGGGTCTCCTCGTCCAGCTCGTGGCTATGCTTGGGCTGCTCCGTCTTCTTCACCTTCTTCGGCTTCTTCACTGGCTTGTTCTCCTGACTGGGTGGTGCACGAGGGACACGAGGAGGAGCCGCCGGCTTTTGAGCCGACTTGATGTGGACCCGGCACATGCACTCACCGTCAACCGCCCTGAGACTGCACGGCTTCCCCTTGGCAGTCGTCGAGGTACACTTGGTCGACTTGGTCGCCGCCTCCGTGGGCTCTGGGTTCACAGACACCTTTGCAGCCCGCTTCTTCTTGGGAGCAGCCTTGATGGTCTTCGCCGGAACAACGTCCGCCGGCAGGTACTTGGACACCAGATTCTCGAGCTCAAGTCCCTCACCCTCAGCAACCCGAGAGAGGACGGCAGTCAGCTCACGACGGAGGATCTCGTCAAACATCTGGGCAAATGAAGAGGAAGCCATCTCGACTGTTGGTTTTTGGTTATTCTTTGTTAGATTGTCGTCTCTAAGCGAGCTCATCACATGTTTTTTGAGTGTGAGACAATTTTTTAAGTGGAGCGAGACACTTAAAAAATCGCCCTGAACAGGTTTCGAACCTGTGACATTCAGATGGCAGGGGCGAGAGCAAGTCTCGCCTTAACAAATCAGCCCTTCAAGGGTGTCTGACGCTCTAC
>Ga0209550_10005820_pt1 | contig 11534 bp, 12 predicted proteins | sample LauGreSuBDMM15SN_2_FD_187567 | JGI IMG/M metagenome (GOLD analysis project Ga0209550, IMG submission 187567) | Freshwater lake microbial communities from Lake Michigan, USA - Su13.BD.MM15.SN (SPAdes) (version 5) | ecosystem: Environmental > Aquatic > Freshwater > Lake | place: Lake Michigan... | reverse complement strand
ACGAACACCCGCCGCCGCAAGTCGATAAAGCGCATCAACCTCATGGCTTTGCCAAGCTTGTTCTTGAAGCTTACGGCCGTATTTTGAGCCTTTTTCCATCGCACGCGCTTGCCGACTATTCTTGGTTTTACGGCCTTCAGTGTAATCCACGCTTTGCCTAAAGCTTCGTTGATTGGCCTCTTTGTAAACCTTTGCACAGCGCACATCATCGCCACAACGCACCACATAAACCGTGGCTTCTTTGCCGCTCATCAATTGACGAATCACATCATCAACCAAACCATCTTCAACCAGTGGCTTTAATCTTTCAGGTATCTTCATTCAGACTTGCTCAAGTAAAAGTTATTCAAGCTAGCATTATTCATCAAGTAACTTACCGCCAATTGCCCAATCCTCATAAGCTACTTCATCAAAGGTAATGTAGGTATAGCTCGCAGGCTTATTCGCAACGCGTTGCATCGTCTCCGTCACTTCTTTGGCAATCTCTTTTTTTTGTTCGCGGGTCAGTGCGCCAGCATGTTTAATATTGATATAAGGCACGGTGACCTCCTTTAAAATTCGTTAAGCCATCATGCTAGCCTATAGGCAAGAAAAATGCAGTCGTTTTTAGCAGTTTTGCTTTATTCGCAAAGCATAAAGCCTGATGACGCTATAATGTAACTACTCTCAATAGTTTAAATAAACCAATCAATATCCAATGCTCAGTTACCGCCACGCTTTTCATGCAGGCAATCATGCCGATGTACTTAAACACTTTGTGCTCATGCAAGTCATTGCGCATGCCACGCAAAAAGACAAGCCCTTTTGGTATATCGACACCCATGCAGGCGCTGGACAATACTCACTAGACGTAGGCTATGCCACGCAAAATGCGGAGTATGAATCTGGGATTGCTAAGCTTTGGAATGAAAGCGATTTACCTCAGCCACTCTTAAATTATGTGGGCTTTATCAAAACCTTAAATCAGCCTTCTAGCCCTAAAACAGCCAAGCTCATTATGTATCCTGGCTCACCGCTATGCGCCCAAGCGCTATTAAGAGCGGACGACCGCATGCGCCTATTTGAGCTACACCCAAGTGACTTTGATATCTTGCATGAAAACTTTAAAAGCCATCAACGCACCGTTAGAATTGACATGAATGATGGCTTCTCGCGCATCAAAGCCATCCTGCCTCCACCGCCGCGCCGCGCCGTAGTATTAATCGACCCGCCTTATGAAGAAAAACAAGATTATCAACGCGTGGTTGAGATGATGAAAGATAGCCTTCAACGCTTCGCTACTGGCACTTATATCGTGTGGTATCCGCTACTTCATCGCCCAGAACCGCATCAAATGGTGGACAAGCTAAAACAGCTAGATTTAAAAAGCTGGCTCAATGTCAGTTTGACAGTTCAAGAGCCATCTATTGAAGGGTTTGGCATGTATGGCAGCGGCTTATTTATTGTGAATCCGCCTTGGACACTGCCAAACACATTGAATGAAGTGATGCCTTATTTGACTGAGAAACTTTCTGTGGATAATGGCGCAAGTTTTGAGATTGACTGCCATATTAGCTAAGTAGAACCTTATTGACTAAATACTCCGGGCCTCCAAATGCGTATCCGAGGCTGGCTCGGTATAAAGATTGAAGTGATAAACCGTTAGCGTGCGGCCATCTTCCGTTTCAACCTTTACGCGCCACTCACCCGACTGAATATTCTGTTTGTAGGTATAGCCACGGAAGCCGCCCTGCCTTCCTCCTGACAGGCCAAACCCAATACGCGATGTTGCTTGCCATCCCTGCTTTTCATCGTGATGCTCCCAACGATGATAAAGCGAAGTACTAATGCCACTTGGCGCAAATACTGCTGAAACGCAATAAACACGCCCTCCTACAGGCACATGCAAATCATTAGAAAATAAGCGCCAAGGTTTATACCAAGGCGATTTTTCTACCGAAATCAGCATCTCGCCATTATGTTTTTCCAAATTAAGTCCGATTTGCATATCGCGCCTCACTAAAGGGACTGGCGGAATAAAGTCTAATATATAAGCAAAACTCAACACGCCAGCAATCGCCCAAACAGGCCAGGCGCGACCTGGGCATCCTGGTGTTTTTTTACGTAAAAAATGGGTCAGTGCCGCGCCAGCAAGCGTACTCAAATAAAACCAAAGGGGAAGAATACTGCCGAGTATAAAAGGCAAAAGGAAGTTAAATACCAAAATCGCACACAAACCGAAAAGCGCCCAAGTCAGCGTAAAGCGCTGATATTGATGGTCAATAAATTCATTGGCGACGAGCAAAAAGCCTAAACCCAGTGACCAAAAAAGCGCAAGAAAATGATTCGCACTTTTGAAATACATAATAAATAGGCAGCTAAACAAGCTACCAAATAAAAATTGCAGAATAAAAATTGGGGCGTTTTTTTGCCACTCCGGACGCATGGATTGTTTTAACAGATCCATTCCAGACATGGAGGCATGAGCATAGCTTCTATGCCCCATCCAATAAAGAATTAAACCTGCAGCTAGCAAATACCCCGCAAGAAACCACAAATCAGAAGGATTGATTTGGCGGCCAATGGTGAGCGCATCCCACAAAAAGCCGCCAAAGAACGCAATCGCTGGCAATAGGTTCTTTAAGCTCAAGGTCATATCGAGCTTAAAGAATCGAGCTAAAAACTGACCCAGAAACTTAAACAAACTAGGAAGCTTTAAAAAAACTAAGCAACTTGCGCAATGCCTATCACCTTTTTCGGTTGATACGCATCCATCAAATTAAAGTTAAGATACTGATAAATGGCTGCATGATTGGCGCTAATGGTGTCGCCCACCACCTGCAAGTACTCTTGTGTGGTTGGTAAGCGACCGAGTTTTGCACACACCGCAGCAAGTTCAGCAGAGCCTAAGTAAACACGTGCATCTTTACCCATGCGGTTATCGAAGTTTCTTGTACTAGTTGAAAAGACGGTGGCCTTGTCAGCAACCCTTGCTTGATTCCCCATGCAGAGTGAACAGCCTGGCATTTCCATTCTTGCCCCTGCAATCCCGAAGGTCGAGTAAACCCCTTCGTCTCTAAGCTGTGCTTCGTCCATCCGGGTTGGCGGTGCAACCCAGAGTCTGGTTGGAATTGCCCCTTGGCCTTCAAGCACTTTGGCTGCTGCGCGGTAATGACCAATGTTGGTCATACAGCTACCGATAAAGACTTCATCAATCTTGTCGTTCTGAACATCTGAGAGCGGCTTGATGTCATCTGGATCGTTAGGACAAGCGACCAGCGGTTCTTTGATTTGGTTTAAATCAATCTCAAAGATGTGGGCATATTCAGCATCCGCATCTGGTTCAAGTAAGCTTGGATTAGCAAGCCATGCTTCCATAGACTCAATACGACGTTTTAATGTACGAGCGTCTTCATAGCCATGGTCGATCATGTTCTGCATGAGCACGATGTTAGACTTTAAGAACTCAATCACTGGCTCTTTGTTAAGCCTTACCGTACAACCATTAGCTGAACGTTCAGCAGATGCATCAGCAAACTCAAAGGCTTGTTCTACTTTAAGATCAGGCAAACCTTCAATCTCGAGTACACGACCGTTAAAGACATTCTTTTTGCCTTTCTTGTCTGTGGTAAGTTCACCGGACCCAATCGCTACATACGGAATGGCATTGACTAAATCACGTAGGGTAATCCCCGGTTGCATCTCGCCCTTAAAGCGAACCAGCACGGATTCTGGCATATCAAGTGGCATCACCCCTATGGCAGCAGCAAAGGCTACTAAGCCTGAACCTGCTGGGAAGGAAATACCAATCGGGAAGCGGGTATGAGAGTCGCCACCTGTGCCTACGGTATCAGGCAACACCATCCGGTTAAGCCAAGAGTGGATGACCCCATCACCCGGACGCAGCGATACACCGCCACGGCTAGACATGAACTCAGGGAGACTGTGTTGTAGCTTAATATCCACAGGCTTAGGATAAGCCGCAGTGTGACAGAAGCTTTGCATGACTAAGTCAGCGCTAAAGCCAAGACACGCGAGTTCTTTAAGTTCATCACGGGTCATGCCGCCTGTGGTGTCTTGAGAACCAACAGTGGTGGCTTTCGGTTCACAGTAAGTACCAGGACGAACACCCACGCCTTCAGGTAGTCCACAAGCACGGCCAACCATCTTCTGTGCAAGGGTGTAGCCCTTGCCCGTATCTTTAGGGGCAATTGGATGAATGAATAAGTCTGATGGCGGCAAACCTAATGTGGTGCGCGCATTGGTGGTTAAGCCACGACCAATGATCAGCGGAATACGGCCACCGGCACGTACTTCATCGGCAATGGTGAGGGGTGCCATGTCGAAGGTGGCTAGGAGTTCGCCTGTCGTTCCTGCGCCGACACCTGTATCTATACTAATCGTCCCTTGATAAGGACGAATCACAATGATGTCGCCCGTATTGAGTTTGCTCACATCACATTGAATCGGAAATGCGCCAGAGTCTTCTGCAGTGTTAAAGAAGATCGGGGCGATCTTAGCCCCAATCACCAAACCACCGTTACGCTTGTTTGGGATGTTTGGAATATCATCGCCCATATACCACTGCAAGGAGTTAATGGCGGATTTGCGTGAGGAGCCAGTTCCGACCACATCACCCACATAAGCAAGTGGTAAGCCGTGTTTGGCTTTAAGTGTTTCAATCTGCGCAATACCATCAGGCATTTTATTCACTAACATCGCTTTAGCGTGTTGCGGAATATCTGGACGAGACCAAGCTTCTTGTGCAGGCGATAAGTCATCGGTATTGGTTTCGCCTGCGACTTTAAATACCACCACACGGATTTCATCGGCAAGTTTAGGGCGTGCAGTAAACCATTCACCATCTGCCCAAGACTCAATGAGCTTCTTAGCATGCACATTACCAGCCTTCATCTTAGCGGCCACATCATGGTAAGCATCAAACATGAGGATGGTGCGAGAGAGAATACGGCCAGCTTCAGCAGACAATGCAACATCACTACTATCTAACAAAGCAACCAATGCTTGTACGTTATAGCCACCTAACATGGTGCCGAGTAACTTCACTGCATGGTGCGGTGACACCAAGGCTGACTGAGTAAGCCCCTTTGCCACATCGGCCAAGAACGCCGCTTTTACATAAGCTGCTTGGTCAACCCCTGCAGGAATACGGTTCTCGAGTAAGTCAATAAGCTCAGTTGCATCCGGTGAACTCGCAGGCGTCACCTTGAGCAGTTCAACAAGCAATGCCACTTGTTCTGCACTGAGTGGTAAAGGCGGCAAGCCCAGGGCAGATCGTTCAGCGATGTGGGTGTGGTAGGTGGCGAGCATTTAAATTCCAAGCATTTAAAATAAATGAATAATTGCAATTATACAGGCGGAGCACATGGCTTCCAACGATCGCTTAAAAACTACTGACTAAACCTAGTGAATGAGGTGCAATGAATATGCCAGAAATGGCAAATAGTTAATATTAGATTAAGTTAAAATAAAGATTTCGCAAAAGGCGAGCCGCAACTTCTGTTTTCAGCGGACTTTTCCATATCATCAAAGACTTTGCCTTGATAACCTTTGCCGTGCGTGGACTCAATAAAAACACGTATTTCATGCACCGAGACTATGCCATCGTGGTCTGTATCCATTGCCGCTATGCTTTCAGCAACAGTCTTGTAAGGCAAGGATGAATAAGGTGCAACTTCCTTTGCATAGGCGGCATAGTTAATCAGCGCCGTGCAGCAAAAGAAGACAACACATTTGATTAGCTTATTATTCATCATGCATGAGATTACGCTTTTTTATAAGTAACGAACACCCTTTTAATTCAGACGAAATCTTTGCCATCAAACAACAGAATTAGTTTTCAATATTTTAAAAAATAAATACGCAAAAAGCACCATCTCGATTTTTGACTGGGCCCGATGTAGGGTAAAATCACTTCATTCGCAATTTTGCACTAAATCAGCATCAAAAAAGGTTGTTTATGGAACTTACGCCACTTAATGCGCTATCCCCTTTAGATGGTCGCTATCAATCAAAAGTTGACCCGCTTCGCGCTTACTTTAGTGAATATGCACTCATTAAGCACCGTGCTTTAGTGGAAGTTGAATGGCTTAAAGCCCTGGCAGCCTTGCCTGAAATCGAAGAAGTTAAGCCATTTAGCCAAGAGACGATTAAAGAGCTAGATGATGCGATTGCAAACTTTGATGAGGCAGACGCATCGCAAGTGAAAGCGATTGAAGCGCGCACTAATCATGATGTAAAAGCACTTGAATATTGGCTTAAAGAAAAGTTTGATGGCAATCCAGAAATCAAAAAAGCCAGTGAATTTATTCACTTTGCTTGTACCAGTGAAGACATCAACAACCTCTCTCATGCATTGATGTTGAAAGGCGCCCGTAACGGCGTGATGTTGCCGTTCTTGAGCAGCCTCATTGCACGCATGACTGAGCTTTCTCAACAGCTGGCAACTCAACCAATGCTTTCACGCACGCACGGTCAAACCGCTTCGCCAACCACGATGGGCAAAGAGTTTGCTAATGTGGTATATCGCTTGCAACGCCAACAAAAACAATTAGTGGCTAATGAAATTCTTGGCAAAATTAATGGTGCGGTTGGTAACTTCAATGCGCATTTATCAGCGTATCCAAATGTGGATTGGGAAAAGTTTGCTAAGCAATTCGTAGAAAAACTTGGCTTAACTTATAACCCAATGACCATCCAAATTGAACCACACGATTATATGGCTGAACTTTACGATAACTTGTCCCGCATCAACACTATTCTGATTGATATTAACCGCGACATATGGGGGTACGTTTCTGTTGGCTATTTCAAACAAAAACTCAAACCAGGCGAAGTGGGTTCATCAACGATGCCGCACAAGGTAAACCCAATCGACTTTGAAAACTCAGAAGGTAATTTAGGTATGGCAAATGCCATCCTTCGCCATCTTGCTGAGAAGTTGCCAATCTCACGTTGGCAACGTGACCTCACTGACTCAACCGTACTTCGCAATATGGGGGTTGCTTTTGGCTACACGCTTTTAGGTTACGACTCATGCTTAAGCGGTTTAAATAAACTTGAAATTAACCCAGCAAAATTGGCTGAAGATTTAGACAATAGCTGGGAAGTGCTTGCTGAACCTATCCAAACGGTAATGCGTCGTTATGGTTACGAAAACCCATATGACACGCTTAAAGAATACACGCGTGGCAAAGCTATTTCTAAAAAGTCATTACAATCATTAATCGCTAAACTCAACATTCCTGCAGAAGCGAAGCAATACTTAATGGAATTAACCCCTGCGACTTACATCGGTAAAGCTACGGCATTAGTGAAAAACATCTAAATGACTGAAATCCTCGTTCTCTATTACTCACAAGGCGGCGCAGTGCGCGATATGGCGCAAAGCATTGCCCGCGGGGTTGAAAGCGTTTCAGGGGCAAAAGCACGTATTCGCACCGTGCCAAAAGTATCAGCCAATTGCGAAGCGACTGAATCAGAAGTACCAACAAGTGGCGCGCCTTATGTTGAGCTTCAAGACTTAGAAGAATGTGCTGGATTAGCACTTGGCAGCCCTACTCGCTTTGGCAACATGGCAGCACCAATGAAATATTTTTTAGATGGCACGACTAGCTTGTGGCTAAAAGGTGCGCTGATTGGAAAACCTGCCGCAGTATTTACTTCTTCAGGCTCTATGCATGGCGGCAATGAAACCACCCTGCTCACCATGATGTTGCCACTCATTCATCACGGCATGATTTTAGTAGGCTTACCTTATTCAGAACCTGCGCTTGGTAACACTACTACAGGTGGCACACCTTATGGCGCAAGCCATATTGGCGGCGCGATGGATGATAAGCCTCTTAGTGATGATGAAAAGAAACTTTGCATCGCCCTAGGCAAACGCCTTGCTGAAACCGCCTTAAAGCTTTTTGCATGATGACTAACACCGCAAACACCGTTCAAAAATTACGAATCGCTGCGTCGCTTAGCTTAATCGCACTCATTATTTTAAGTTTGGCTTGGGAGGGTGTTTTAGCGCCGATTAAACCCGAAGGCTCAAAATTAATACTTAAAGCCGTACCCCTACTACTGCCACTTTTTGGCATTCTCAATGGCCGTCGATACACTTATCAATGGGCGAGCATGTTCATTTTGATATACTTCACTGAGGGCGCAGTAAGAGCTTGGGCTGACCAAGGGCTTTCTGCAAAGCTCGCTTTGATTGAAGTTTTACTTAGTGTGATTTTCTTTGCTTGTACTATTTTTTACGCAAAATTAACCCGTGTTCCCGTGAAATTAACAAGCTAGGCCACGCAACAGCCACACTAATAAGCGCTATAATTTACCCATGTTAATCCTTCTTTCTAATGACGATGGCTACTTTGCTCCAGGCCTTGCAACGCTGGCCGAGCATATTTCAAAAATCGCTGATATCGTCGTCGTAGCCCCAGAGCGTAATCGGAGCGGTGCCAGTAATTCTCTTACACTTGATCGTCCACTAACAGTTCGCACTGCCAATAACGGCTTTTACTACGTCAATGGCACGCCAACAGACTGCGTACATTTAGCGGTGACAGGCTTGATTGATCAATTACCCGACATGGTGATTTCAGGTATTAATGATGGTGCGAACATGGGTGATGACACCATCTACTCAGGCACGGTTGCCGCAGCAATGGAAGGCTACTTGCTAGGCATTCCATCTTTTGCAGTTTCGATGTCACAACACAACGCAACGCATTTTGAAACAGCGGCAAGAGTGATTGTAGAGTTAATCGAACAATACAAAGCTAATGCATTTCCACCACCAGTTTTAATGAACATCAATGTGCCTGACGTACCATACTCAGAACTAAAAGGCAAAGTAGTCACGCGTTTGGGCAAACGCCACAAAGCTGAACCTGTTATTAAATCCAAATCGCCACGTGGCGAACAATTATATTGGGTTGGGCCTGCAGGTGCGGCAGCTGATGCTGGTGAGGGAACGGACTTTTATGCCGTAGCTAATAATCAAGTGTCACTCACGCCCTTACAAGCTGACTTAACGCATCACAACCAATTAGCAGCGCTAAAAAACTGGGTCAAATAGCGTGATTAGAAATAACTCAGGCATCGGCATGACCTCACAACGTACGCGCGACAGAATGCTGTCTCGCTTGCGTGAACAAGGCATTAAAGACGAGGTGACGCTTTCTGCAATGGGTGAAGTCCCACGTCATATTTTTGTAGATGAAGCCCTCGCCACCCGCGCTTATGAAGACGTTTCACTGCCAATTGGCTTTGGCCAAACCATTTCTCAGCCTTATACCGTTGCCAAGATGACTGAAACACTTCGTGCGGGCCGCCATTTAGCCAAAGTACTTGAGATTGGCACAGGTTGCGGCTATCAAACCGCGGTGCTCTCAAAAGTAGCCAGCGAAGTCTATTCCTTAGAACGCATTAGTCCGCTAGTCATGAAAGCGCGCAAACATCTCCGTGAATTACGCATGAGTAATATCAAGCTCAAACATGCAGATGGCACAATGGGTTTACCGGATTTTGGACCTTTTGACGGCATTATCGTCACCGCTGCGGCTAGCCATATTCCTGATGATTTAGTGCATCAACTCGCCGTTGGTGGTCGTATGGTGATTCCTGTTGGCACAGATGAGCAGATATTGTATTTAATCGAGCACATCGACAATAACGGCACTTCAGAATTCAAGAAAACAAAGCTTGAGCCTGTGAAGTTTGTCCCTTTGCTTGGCGGGACTAACTAATGAGAAGCTTACTAAAATTGAGTATTGCCCTCGCGAGCCTTTTATTGGTGGCTTGTTCCAGCACACCTAATCGAGCCCCTGTGATTGAGCGCTCACCAGAACCTTCTAAATCAAAGGCATCGCAATCTCCTAAAAAAGAAAGCGCAAAAAGTAATGCAATTGGCAAAGATTGGCGCCCTGAAAGTTATACCGTCAAAAAAGGCGATACGCTATATAGCATAGGGCTTGAGTTTGGTTATGACTATAAAGAGATTGCGCAAAACAATAATATCGATGCACCTTACAATATTCGCGTGGGACAACAGCTCAAAATCAAAAACAATGGTTCTGCGAGCAACAAGCCTGTCGAAAACAATAATGACGAAGTTGTGATTAAGCCACTCAATAACGACAATCAAATCATTCAAGGTCAAAACAGCAATGTCAGCCCTGCCAGCATTCCATCACTCAACTCACACAAAGCGATACGTCAGCCATACAGCGAGCAAGCCGCAAGTAATAACACTACGCCTGCAAAGGTAGCTGATACTAAAGTGCCTGAAGCAAAGCCAGCAGAAGCCAAGCCCGCTGATAGTGTTGTAGCCGGCGAAGATGGAGTTGATTGGGGTTTGCCAACAAAAGGCAAAATCAAAACGGCATTTAATGAAGGCGCCAGCGCCAAAGGCATTGATATTGAAGGCACGATGGGGCAAGACATCAATGCGTCAGGCAATGGGAAAGTGATTTACAACGGCTCTGATTTACGCGGCTACGGTAATTTGGTCATTGTTAAACACAACAAAGACTATTTATCTGTATATGCGCACAACAGTAAGATTTTAGTCAAAGAAGGCCAAGCCGTGGTTAAAGGTCAAAAGATTGCCGAAATGGGCAACTCCGGGACTGACGCAATCAAACTTCACTTCGAGATTCGCTATCAAGGCAAATCGATTGATCCCACTAAGTTCATATCAGGCCTTTAAGACTAACTTTAAAGCCAATAAAAAAGCCGCTTATAAGCGGCTTTTTGCATTCCAAATCTGATTATTTCTTACCTTGCTCTGCGTAGTGTTCACGCACTTCCGTCATATCGAAATCACGTGCCCATTCGATAAGTTTATCTAGCGCTGGCGCGCCGATTTCACCTTGTTGTGCATGGATGCCGGCTTGTTCGCGAATAATCAAAATACCAGGAATTTTGGTCACTTCAAAATACTCAGCAATTTCTGGATTCGCTTCAGTATTCACCATCCCAAACAAAATATCCGGATTCTTTTCTGCTGCCGCTTCAATCACAGGCGTGAAATCAACACATGGCTCGCACCAAGGCGCCCAAAAATCAACGATCACAAATGGATTGTTGACGATGGTTTCTTTGAAGTTTTCTTTATTCAGTTCAACTACAGCCATGATATTTCCTATCGTTAATCTTTTTAGTGGAGATATTCTATCAGATGCCCCGCAAATACCGAAACTCGCTGATAACAATCACCCAACAAACCTTAAATAATAGGCTTATCCCAAGCCCCATCAAAAAACAAAGCGCCCAAGTCGCGTCGACTGCGTGGTGCGGTTTCACGCGCAAGCAAATCGCCTGTTACCCTCTCAATATCCACTAAATAACCAACTGAAATCATCGCCATCAAAGTAAATTGCTCGGGAATATTAAAAGTATCGCGCGCTTTATCCACACTAAACCCACCCAATTGATGCGCGCTCAAACCCATGCTACTCGCTTGCAGACTAAGGTTAAGTGCAGCCGCGCCGGTGTCATACTCTGCCCAGCGGTTAGGCTGACCATTCTTAGTGAGT
>Ga0209550_10005819_pt1 | contig 11535 bp, 5 predicted proteins | sample LauGreSuBDMM15SN_2_FD_187567 | JGI IMG/M metagenome (GOLD analysis project Ga0209550, IMG submission 187567) | Freshwater lake microbial communities from Lake Michigan, USA - Su13.BD.MM15.SN (SPAdes) (version 5) | ecosystem: Environmental > Aquatic > Freshwater > Lake | place: Lake Michigan, USA... | reverse complement strand
GAAATATGGTGTCTACCCACCGACCGCACTGCGCACCGCACTGCGCACCGCAGGGCCACGTACCGGCAACACTCTCGTCCGCGGGCACGTACCGTTGACGGGCACCGCCAACGACACAAAGTCGTTAGCCCGATCCGCATCTAAAAGCAACATATCGGGCGTCGGTTCCGTAGGTAGGACTCGGAGCCCTGCAGGGCGCTTCTCAGCTTCGACCTTTCCAACCACGCCACGATGATGATGAGGCCTTGATTGGGCTAGGTCTCCGCAAAGTTAGACACCTAGTTTCTGCCCTTGTCCCCCTCCCCCGCCCCTTCTGCTGCCCGCATATGGCCACGACCTCTTCAAACCCAATCCCTTACTTGGCTGCTTGGCCTGATTGCTTGGAGTCCTGCTTGGTATATTTGGCGAGCCACTCCTTGGCTTCCTCCTCCTCAAACCGCCGGATCGAATGCGGCGAAACCTCCTGCATGCACATTGGGCACTGGCGCTCCGCCTCGATGAGCGCCGTGAAGCCCGAGTACAGCGCAGGGAAGGAGCAACTCGGGCACGTGGTCAGGTCGCTCAGTACAATGTGGCGCCCGGTGGCGATGCAGTACGGGATCGTGTTGCGCGTGGATGGGCATTCGAGCACAGTCTCCGCCACGCGCGCATTCGGGTCAAAGGGTGAGGGGGTCTCAGGCTCCTCGATATCCTCGCGCTCGCCAGGCTTACGCACGATCGCCTCGATCTTGCGCTTGTACGCCTCGCCAATCTGCGAGCGGTACTCAGGGCGCATGAGGGTGGTGGCGTGCTCGAAGGACGCTCCACGCAAGCCGGAGCGGTGGCACTCGATGACCGTCGACGTCATGATGGGCACGATATGCATCGGGAAGCGCGAGATGTGCTTGCACACACGGATGAGCATGCGCGCGCCACTCAGATGATCGCCGAGCTTGGTGAGAGGCCGAACGAGGACGTACGAGTGCAGGAGCATCAGGTTGAGCGCGAGCTCCTGCGGCACGCGGATGCGCTGCGCCGTGAGCTCGCGGTGCGTGTCGAAGAGAATGCCGTGCGCGATGCGGTAGTTGCCTAGCTCCTGCTCCTGGCGCGCGATGATGATAGCCGTCTTGGCTGCCTGCGGGTAGTTGCCGAGCGCCATGTAGAGTCTGAAGATGTAGTTGGGGTCCTTGGGAACGCCGTCGGTCTCGCCCATGAGAAAGTCGATGAGTTGATGTGTCAGCATGTCTGAGCGCGCACGCCCGACCACTTCGATGGCCTGGTCGACCGCACGCTCAGAGCACTGCAGAAAGAGGCGCAGCGCCTTCGCGTACTCCTTGCACGCGAACCAGAACTCGCCCGCCTTCAGCGCGTCCGCCTTGCCCTCGTAGTACAGCGCCACCTTTTGATTCTCCTCGTGCGTGCCAGCGCCACCGAGCGACTGCGTGTACACCTCCATTTGATCATGCTTGCCGGCGAGCTCGAACGCCTCTGTGGGCCGCTTGGCGAGCACGAGGAACTCGATGGCACCACGGAAGTCGCCACGCGCCTGGCAGTGCTGCGCGACGAGCAGCGCGCCCTGCGGCGACTTGGTCTCTCGAACGATCGCCATGGCGCGGTCCGGCTGCTCGAGCGCGGGGAGGAGCAATAGGCGCACCACCGAATCAAGGTCGTTGGCGCGCTCATACGCGGTCACCGCCTCCTGCATGGATCCCTCCGCCTCCTTGGCCTTGGCAAACTCGGAGTGCAGCTTGGGCGAGGCGATCTTAGCCATCAGTGGTGCGACGGCGCCCCAATTCTTCGTCTTGATGTAGATCGCGGCGGCCTTGTCGAGCTGCTCACCCGTCTCGTACAGACGTGCCGCATCGTTCCACTGCTTTAGCGCCTCGAGCAGCACGGCACATTCGCGACAGCACTCGCGGTCCGCGCCTTCCAGTGCGAGGGCCACGCCGCGTGACGCCTCGCCAATACGCACCGACATCTTGGCGATGCCGACGCGGCAGAGTCGCTCGTGCGTGCCATCGCGCGCCCAGGAGCGTCCCGTCGAGACGGGGGCGTCGCCAAGCCCGCGCTGGTACATGTTGAGCGCCTGCTCGTACTGCTCACGAAACTCGAGCTGCTTCGCGAACTCCCGTGCAATCATGGGCACCTGGTCGGGGGCGAGCGTCTTGGCAAGCTTGAGCGCTTGCTCCCAGTGCAACAGGTCGCGTCGCATCTCGAGCGCCGCAAGCGGGCGCGACGACTGCAGAAAGTGGTCCTGCGCGACAGCATGGTCGTCGAACATGATCGCGAGGTGGCCCGAGAGAAGGTGCTGGTCTTCGAGGCCCTCGAGCTTCTGCAAGGCCATGACCATGCCCGCATCGCCAAGGTGGCGGTAGCAGCGGGTGGCCATCGGCAGGTCGATTAAAGTCATGGCGGCGTGGCCGAGCTGCACGAAGAGAGCCGCCTCCTTAAGGGTCATGGCGAGGTCCCACGCGCGGCTCAGCCGACCAAGCGCCACAGACTGCTTGAAGCACAGCATGAGCTTCTCCGGGGTGGCGCCGCCCCGCTGGTCGAGTTGCACGATGGCCTCGTGCGTGGAGAGTACGACGGCCGAGATCGTTCCATTAGGCTCCTGGCAGGTGAGTGTGCCGCCTTTGAGCATGATAGGGGAGAGATGCGGCGAAGCAAGCCGCTGGTCGGTTGCGATGGCCGTGACAGCCGCGCCGTAGACGGAGTGAGGCTTGTACAGGTAAACCGAGTAGAAGCCGACGCCAAACGCGACGAAGAGGGTGGGATCGGAGAGGTCCCACAGGATCTTGTGGCCAGCATTCGCCATCGGCAACTGGGGGATGGGCAGCACCGACTCGTCGATGGGCGAGAGCAGGTGGCCAAGGCCCGCAGCGTCGACGAAGGCGACGCGCGTGCCCGAAGCGTTCGGGAAGCACGCAGTGACTGGCGAGTCGTGACGGAACTCCGAGACCTGCGCCAGCTCGGGCAGGTACACGTACGTGATGGTGCCGCGCCGCGTGCCGTAAATCAAGAATTCGGCCGTGAGCGCCAGGCACGAGACGTCGCGCTGCTGCTTGTCGTCGGGAAGGTCGCGCGACGCGATGCCGTTGCCAGAATCGGGCCCGAGCAGCGCTTCGAGCGAGATGCGCCCCGAGGAGAGGACTGCCACGTAGTCGGCGTTGAGATGGATGGCGTCGACAGTGCCGAGGTACTCCTTCTCGTGCGCGAGTGGGCAGCCTGCGTCGCGCAGGTCGTGGAAAAGCACGTGGTTGTTCATGCCGAGCGCCACGTGCGTCGGCCCGAGTGCCGCAAAGTCGGGCTCCATCTGCACGGTGACGACGAGCGGCTCGGCCTCCGGCTTGGCCGAGTCCACCACGGAGACCTCGAGCAGCGAGGTCAGGTACATGTATCGCGTGCCGTGTGTCGAGGCGAGCACGGGCAGCGAGGCGAGGAAATTGTAAACGCACCCGGTGCTCGAGGCGACTGTGAGGATCTGCCCGTCGCGCGTCCACTGCAGGTGCTGCAGCTGCCCGCCGTCCGTCTTGAGCACGACGCTCTCGTCCGGCAGCTCGCCGTACGCGGAGGCGTCGGTGCCGCCGAGCGCAACGACCTTGACCGCGTTGCCGGCGCACATAGCGGCACGGCGCAGCCGCTCCGAGACGGCGAGCGCCGTGCCATTGCTCGAGAAGAGTTTGTGTGAGAAGACCTCTGACGGAGTGGACCCGCGGCGCACGTCGTACACGACCATCCAGCCGCTCTCGAAGCCGATGGACACGAAGGCGGCGCCGACCCACTCGTACGCGACAATGGCGCCGTGCTGCTTGGGGAAGCTCAGCTCCGCCACCGAGCGAAGCTGGTCGCCGTCCTTCAGCTCGAAGATGGCGAGCGTCACGCGGCTAATGATGGTCGAGATGAACGACCCGGCGATTCGCAGCTCCGACGGATCCCCGCGCACCGCCTGCTGCATGAGCGTCAATCCGGCTTGGTCGGAGAGCGTGAGCTGCTTGTCCTCCGATGCGAGTATGAGCTCATCACGCTCATTCCAAGCGCCGGACGTAATGCGCTTGGTGTGCTTGCCCAGCAGCGATTGCTTCTTCAACGTGCGCTTGTCATACAAGCAGAGAGTGCCCTTCTGATTGCCGATGGCAAGCAGCGGTGCATTCGCCGCCCACTTGATAAATGTCAAGACCTCGCCTTTGTCAATACGTGCATTCGTATCGACCGACGACTCGGTGTTCATGTTGGCATCCCACAGCCGAATTATCGCAGAGTTCTGCTGCAGGATGGCAAGCTTCTCGCCCTCAACGTCCCACTCCAGCTGAAGGCATTGGCCAGCGCCTTCAAGCGGGATTTCTGCGTGCGGCCCGCCCTGCCGATTGAAGACGTTGACAATCTTGTTCGCACCACAAGTAGCCAGGAAGATGCCCTGCGGGTGCCATGCACAGATGACTTGCCCCTTGCCATGGGTTTGCGCCTCAAGGGAGAAGAGTCGCTTCTGCAAGGCACAGCAAGCGAGTGAAGCGGGCGATTGGTGAGCAGGCCGGTCCAAAGCTGGTGAGCCCGGAGAGTGCCGGCAGCGACGCGAGTTCGGCGCTATCGGCCCGTTGGCTCACCATTAAATATATACGAAGCGGCTGCTGTTCAACACAGCGCGTTCGGTCCCCTCGAGCACGAGGGTACGTGACTTCGGAGCTCGGCGCGCGCCACGCGCGTCGCTAATCCGTGAAGTGCAAGCAGATTTGCACCAGGGATTTGCATACTCGAGAGTTCATCCACGGGCGTGGCTGCTTGTATGACGTGGCCGCGTGGCTATGACGTGAGCTGTACTTGGTTTATGCTTGGTTGTCCTTCTTCCTTCTAGTAAGGCGATTGTGGCGATGCTTGGTTTCTCGATGCTTGGAGGCGATTGGCGATTGGCGATATACGACGAGATCAGGACGAGATTAAGGCGTCGAGATTTGGACGCGTGGACGCGTGCGTACTAGAGGGACAAATCGTATACACACGATGTTCACTCGCGATGCTGCATGTACGGCCGACCATCGTCCGCGTCTGCTGCGCTGCCGCCACGAACATCGCATGCATTGACGGCGTTGCTACCGCTGCCGCCAGCACTCGCCGAGGAGTTGCGGTGCGCAAGCAGCACGCGCAGCGCTGCTGCCGCTACGTACGCGACAAACAGGCCGAAGAGGATAGATGCGAGCACTTGAAAATCGCGAGGGAATGTGAAGAACATCTGGAGCAGCACCTGGAGCACGAGCGTAATGGTCGTGTTCAGACCACTCACAGCTGCGAAGCGCGGCTGACCCTGACAACTTGTAGCCGCGATGCAGCGCGCGCCCTCCGCTTCGCAAAGCACGCGCATCATTTCAAAGCCGACGTGGAAGCTGACGTACCCGAGCGCGTACAGCTGCTCGGTCTCGGCAATGGTCATCGTGTAGAGCAGTGCCGCGAGCACCAGCGGGCTGCCGACTATAAGGCTCTCGCGCGTGCTGTGGAAGATGGAGTCGCTGCTGAGTCGCTCAAGGAGTGGGGGCAGCAAGGCAGCCAAACCACCGAGCAGGCTCGCCAACGCTTGGATGTAACCGTTGATGGACTCGCGGCCAATATGGTCGCAGTGCGCGGACGGGCCGTCTGGCAGAGGACAGGTCGGCACGTTCACGTTCACGTGGTTCACGTTCACGTGGGTCACGTTTGCCCTTCGAAAAGACAGGGAATGCGGCGGCGGCGATGGGGTGCCGACCGGGTGCGGCGGCAGTGGGATGCCCGACTGCCAGTACGTGACCACGAGGTGGTGCACCGCCGTCGCGACTGCAATCCAGGCGTAGTAGTAGACGGCTCCTGAGTGGCGCAGCACGTGCGCCGTGTCCGTGCACACGAGCCGAGCCTGCGAGCTCGTGGCTAGGAGCGGGGACGAGGCGGTGGCGCCAGTCTCGAGAGCGCCGTCAGACGCTACCAGCCCAGCGGCCGAGCTCGGGTTGGCACCCACACTGCGCGAAGGATGCTCAGCGGCGAGCTGCGCCGCCGCAACATCGGCACGTGCGCTCCCTAGGATGCTCCCTGAGATGGGTGTGGTGGCCATCGGGCGGCCATTCACAGCAGCCGGAGCAGAGTCGTCGCTGCTTGAGCACCCTCCCGCGGCGGACCGCGACACGTTGATCCCAACGCTCCAGTCGACTCTTGCCGCCACGCTGCATGGAGCGAGCAGTGCGTCCTTGGCGATCATTGTTTGGCGTGCGGGAAGCAGGAAGACCGCAAGGACAGCGGCGCCGGTGAACACAAAAGAGAGAAGGAAGAGCAGATCGAGGGGCACTTGCCGTGAAATCAGTAATTGCCCCAGCAAGCTCGCGCTCGTCTCAGCAACCACGCCGACGCATGCGACCAGGCCGGCCGCTCGCACGTACGACACGCGCGGCAACCCCCTGTACATGATCGCACTCAAGGCTGGGTGCGCAGCAAAGCCTACAGCAATGGACACCTGCGAGACTTGCATCCACTCGACAGAGCACGTTGAAAAGGGCACGAGCATGATGATGATCGTCAGAAGCCGTCCGATCGCTCCGAGCAGCACGACGTGCCGATGACCGACGAGCTCTGCTAGCGCGGCCAGAGGCGGCAGCAGCGCGAGATACGCGTAACTCCACACGGGGAAAATGTTGGCGTTGATAGCTTCCGCAGGGATACCCTTGATGCACTCGAAGAAAACAAAGAGGAAGGGCTCGGACGGCTTGAAAGCGATTAGCGCCGTGTACAAGCAGACGACGGCGAGCAACGAGCTCTGCGGCAACATCGCGTGCCCCAGGTGACGAAAGTGACGAAACCCGAGGCTTCGTGCGAAAAACCCATGTGAAATGCGCGAATCGCGGCTACGGTTGCATGTTTGGTGCACAAGTTTGGGTTGCCTCCCTCCAGGGCACGCGACAGGCCGACGCCATGGCAGATGTACCAGCGCCTGCGGCCGCATTGGTGACCGCGCCGGCGGCCGCCGCACCGCCGGAGGCCACACCCGCTGCTGAGCCGCCACTGCCTCCAGGTCTGCCGCCCGCCAACGAGACGGGCTTCGCAGCGCTGCAAATGTTTGGAGGCGACTTTGCTGAACTGATGCACTCGCTGAGGCCGCACTCGCTTTTCACCATCACTTCACAGCCGCTCGACGGCGTCGTGACGTCGGGCCTGGGGATGATGAGCGGCGACCATACGCATGCGCAGGTGGGTACGCAGTACTTCACCCCTTTTGGTGCCCTGAAGGCGGAGCTCATGTCCAACGGCATGCTGCAGGCATCCTTCGAGAACTTCACGCTGCTCTACGGGATGCTTCAATTCAACACGAAGTTTCTATTCTCCTCCGCCGGCCAGCCTGTCGGCGGCGAGCTCCAGGGCATCGTGGGAACGCCGTTAGGTGCTCTGGTAGGGTCCACAAACGGGTTGCAATCCAGCATCGAGCTCATCAGCGGCATGCCACTTGCCCAGACGGAGACCTCGACGTCCATGCTGATGTTCGGCGTACACAGCTGGTCCATGCTCGGCCTGCGCGGTGGCATTAAGGCTGCGCTCGAGTGGGGCCATCAAGAGCTCGACGGTGAGCAGCTGGTGAGTGCGTCCGCCGTGACGCTCGCGTGCACAAAGCCTTTTGTGCATCCCGACGGCTCACCACTCGACGAGCCCCAGCAAACCACGAGCCTGACGTTTTCGCACAAGATGTCTTCGCAGCATTCGCTCTTGGCGAGCCTCGAGTGGGAGCCTAAAACGGAGGGCGTGATGACGGTCGGTGGCACGCGCCAGGTGACCGACCACACGCGGCTGCGCGGCAAGTGGTCGACGACCGGCGTGCTTGCGCTCGCGCTCGAGGTCGCAGGCGAGAAATCGACTGTGCAGCTGACGACCGAGGTGAATACGGTCTCGGGCGAGCCAAAATTCGGTGCTACGATCAACCTCTCGCCGTGAGCGCACGTGGATGTGCGCGATAGCACCCGCGCGAGAAGCGCCTGAGTGAGCCCACCGTGGCCGTGGCGGCCGACCACGTCCGACGAAGCCGGGCGGCGGGGTGGTGTGAGGCGGGTGCGGTCGGGGGTGCGGTCGGGGTGGCGGGTCGGGCGCTCGGGCGGCGCGGCCGACGTCGCCTCGTCGGGTCGGTGTCTCGCGTATACCGTATTTTTGTAATCACACGGTGTGGAACGCACCACCACCAGCGGCGCGGACCCGGCCCCGGGTGCGGGCCCGCGCCGCGGCACCGACGCCCGCCCGCGGGCCGATCCGCGCAAACGCCCGCACCCGGGAGATGACAAGATCAAGAAACGAGCTACGGGTATAGCTGTGCACTGGTGACATGGCCGCCCTGTGCGTGTGACAGACGCCGGGCTGTGGGTGCCGCGCACTAACACCCCTGTGCACCTGTCCGAATTCGATTCACACATGAGCGACTCGCGTCCACGTCCAACGCCCCTTAAGTCCCGCCAGTGACAGGTCAAGCAGCCGCGCCACGGCCCCGGGCAAATCAACGGAGTGGCCATCAGCTGCGCAGAGAGAAGCAGTCGAAACCATATGCAAGTCAGCGACGAGGCAAGGAGAGGGCTTTGAAGGAGCGAGTGCGCGTTCGAGCTTCGAACGCACGAACTTGTAAAGATCATCGTCGTCATCGGCGCTGGCTGGCGCAGCATTTGCGGCGAACGCCGCGCCACCGTGGGCTGCCGCAGGCGCAACGCCACCCCCGACGCCCCCCTCGGGGAATTTGAATTCGCCACCGAAGCCCCGCGACTGCTGCAGCGTTTGGCTGAACATCTCGTACTTGCGGATGTCGTTGTCGGAAACCGAGCGGCGCGCATGCTTCATCGACTCCTCAAAGTGGAACTTGGTGATCTCCGGCACCGGGTCTACGACGTCGGCGTCCATGCCATCCGCGCCCGAGGCCGCGCGCTCCTTCTCCATCTCGATCTCCTTCTCGATCGACTCGCGGATGGCCATCTTAGCAGCGCGTTGGCAGATCTCGGTGAGATCTGCGCCTGAGAAACCGTGCAGCGTGCGAGCGAGGAATGGGATGTCGACGTCGGACGCAACTGGCGACTTGCGCAGCACCGACTTGAGGATGTTGACGCGCGAACCCTCATCGGGCAGCGGGATGTAGATGAGCTGGTCGAGACGGCCCGGGCGCAGCACAGCCGGGTCGATGATGTCGGGGCGGTTGGTCGCGCCGATGATGAAGACCGACTTTTTGGCACCCATGCCGTCCATCTCGGTCAGGATCTGGTTGATCACGCGATCGCCTGCGCCGCCCGCGTCGCCGCCCGACGAGCCGCGCGCACGTGCGATCGAGTCAAGCTCGTCGAAAAAGAGCACGCAAGGTGCCGCGCCACGAGCCTTGTCGAAGAGCTCGCGCACATTCGACTCGGACTCGCCGAACCACATGGTGAGAAGCTCGGGGCCCTTGATCGAAATGAAGTTGGCTTGGCACTCATTGGCAATGGCCTTGGCCAGCAGCGTCTTGCCGCAACCGGGAGGCCCATAGAAGAGTACGCCCTTGGACGGCTGCATGCCAAACTTTTCGAACTTTTCCGGGAACTCGACCGGGTACTGCACCACCTCCTGCAGCTCGCGCTTGACGCCTTCGAGGCCGCCGATGTCGTCCCACGTGACGTTCGGCACCTCGACAGCAGTCTCGCGCAGAGCCGACGGGTTGGAGATGCCGAGAGCGGTGCGGAAGTGGTCCTGCGACACTGCCATCGAGTCGAGCACCTCCGCGTCGATCTCATCGTCGTCAAGGTCGATGACGTCCATCTTCTCGCGGATGCACTGCATGGCGGCCTCGGTGCACAGCGCGGCGAGGTCGGCGCCGACGTAGCCGTGCGTCTCCTTGGCGAGCTGCTCGAGGTCAACGTCCTCGGTCAGCTTCATGTTCTTCGTGTGGATGCGCATCACCTCCAAGCGCCCGTTCTCATCCGGCACGCCAATGTCAACCTCACGATCAAAACGGCCGAAGCGGCGGAGCGCGGGGTCGATCGAGTTGGGCCGATTGGTCGCGCCGATGACGACGACGTGCGCGCGCGCCTTGAGGCCATCCATGAGTGTGAGCAACTGCGAAACGATGCGGCGCTCCACCTCGCCCTGCGTCTTCTCGCGCTTGGGGGCAATCGAGTCAATCTCGTCGATGAAGATGATGGCCGGCGAATTCTTCTCGGCCTCCTCAAAGGCCTTGCGCAGGTTGGACTCCGACTCGCCCGCGAGCTTCGACATGATCTCGGGGCCGTTGATGAGGAAGAAGAAGGCGCCGGTCTCGTTGGCGACCGCGCGTGCGATGAGCGTCTTGCCCGATCCCGGCGGGCCGAACATGAGGATGCCACGCGGCGGCTTGACACCGATGGACTTGAACAGCTGCGGGTGGCGGAGCGGCAGCTCGACGAGCTCGCGGATGTTGGCGAGCTGCTTGCGCACGCCGCCGATGTCGTCGTAGCCCACGTCGTCCTTCGACTCCTCGTCCTCACGCTTCACCGGGTCGCCCTCGCAGTGGATGACCGTGTCGGGCGCGACGATGCAGTAGTCCTCGGGATCCGTCTCGACGACCTTGAACTCGACAGCGCGCATACCGCCGCGCACGAGGAAGAGGTCGCCCTTGCGCACGGGCCGGTACGCCTCCATGAAGTACGGCTTGAGGAAGACGTCGAAGAGATTGCCGGTGATGCCCTCGATGGTGTCGTCGATCGGGAGGATGTGCACGCGCTTGCCATACTTGACGTCGGGGCACTGGTGCACCGAGACGACGTCGCCGAGACGGACCTTGAGGTTCTTCCGGATGGTCTTATTCATGCGAATCTTGCCCGGCTCGCAGGTGTCTGTGCAAGGAGTCGGGCACCGTGGGGAGCGCGTGAGGCGGTCAGGGGCCGCGCCAGCAGCAGCAAAGCACGCCCATGCGGCGAGGGCGGGCGCGCACCATCGGCAAGCACGATGCACACGGTGTCCTTGCGGCGTTTGCCCTTGAGCAGCACGGTGTCACCACGGAACAGCTGCAGCTCCTCCATGGTGGCGAGCGAGAGGGCGACCACGGAGTTGTCGTCGTTGGATGCCTCGTCCACAAGCAGGCGGTTGGGGTTCTTCTTCTTCGCCTTCACGCGCGGGGGGATGGAGGGGAGAGGTTGGGGCGGCCAGCGAGTCTGGCAATGTCGATGCAACAACATTCGGCCGCGCTCGCCACCGCTATTCGCACGCGACGCCAAGAACCTTCTCTTCGCGAAGAACTTCGCAGCCGTGCCCGATGCTCTCGTCGCGAGGAACTTCTTGCGAATCTGCGCGCATCGGCGCGCCTTCTCCACCCCTGCAAACTTGATCCACCTCATGAGCCAAGCCCTGCCGAGCGCACTGCCTCAGATTCGTTAATTATTGACTAAGTCTAAGAATGGGTCTCATGAATCAGTTCGGCAGCCGACGCTGTCCTCATTTGGCCGCCGCAACGGTCAAGCAAGCAAGCAAGCAACTAGCTTGCTTGTTTGCTTGCTTCCGCAACGGTCCTGCTTTCTCTCGAATCGGATGATCGCCCAGCCAGGCTTAGCCTGGTTCAGCTATGGGTTCAGTCGGTCTCGG
>Ga0209550_10005818_pt1 | contig 11535 bp, 13 predicted proteins | sample LauGreSuBDMM15SN_2_FD_187567 | JGI IMG/M metagenome (GOLD analysis project Ga0209550, IMG submission 187567) | Freshwater lake microbial communities from Lake Michigan, USA - Su13.BD.MM15.SN (SPAdes) (version 5) | ecosystem: Environmental > Aquatic > Freshwater > Lake | place: Lake Michigan... | reverse complement strand
CCCAGGCTGATCAGCTGACGGCTCATCATCACGGCAGTCATGTGATGGGGGATCATGTCGACAAGGAACGCTCGATCGAGTTCGTCACCGCTCATTCCCCCATAGTCACGCATCATGGGAATGTAGTGACTCGTGAGATCTGCTCCAGGATGACGTTCAGCGAGCCAACGTTGCATCGTCTCAACTTCTGCTTGCTGGATGGAGATGATGCTACGAGCAAAGAGTCGCATCTGTTCGCGATTCGTACCTGCCAGGAGTTGACGAGCAGCTCGGATGGCCTCCTCATGATGAGGAATCATCTCAACGAGGTAACCGGATTCGCTCGTCACGCTCATCGCCATTCCTCCGTGGTGACGCTGATGCATCGACATCGAAGATTCAGAGGTAGCGTTCGAAAGGGGAAGCGGGCTCTTGCGCATCTCTGGTGTTACCAGCAGCAACAAGGTCAGCGTCGCGGACGTGACCACCGTTGCTACAACGATGAAACGTCGTCGGGAGCTCGCTGGCGCTGCGTTCGATGCAGCGTCCGACGAATCATTGATGGGTGCAGCATCTCCGTCGAGATTGGTATCCCTCTGGGATCCGCTCATCGTTGGGTCTGCTTTCTGACGATGTCCATGTCGAGGTTACAGGTCTGGGTAATGAGGTCTTCAAGGCGGCTGGGTGTCAATGCGCCTGCGATTCGGCTAACAACGATGCCGTCACGGACGAACATCGTGGTGGGGATCGAACGGATCTCGAACGTGGCGGCCAGATCAGGGTTCTCATCGATGTCGACCTTGTAGTGGTTGATGTCAGGGTGTGTTACCGCTGACGCTTCGAACACCGGGGCGAACGCGACGCACGGCCCGCACCAAGTGGCCCAGAAATCAACGACGACGATGGGTGTAGCCGTAAGGTCGGTAGCGAAACTGGTTTCCGAGGAGTGCGCAACCCTGCTCATCGCACGATCTCGATCCCTGTCGCGATCGCAGCCTGCTCGACGCTGCCGAGATCGGTGATGTCGACCAGGCCTGCGGTGCGCATACGAGTAGCGGCTTGCGCAGAACGGTTACCGCTACGGCAGTAGACGATGTACGAAGCAGCTGGGTCGAGCGCTGCGATGCGTGCATCGAAGCCGGCGTCAGTCACGTCAAGGTTGACGGCCCCTTCGAGGTGACCGCTTTCGAACTCCTCCGGAGTTCGTACATCGATGATCATCGAACCTGCCGTGGCCTCCTGCGATGAGCCCACGGCACCTGGCGCTGTCTGTGCTCCAGGGTTGGAAACGGTGGGTGCATCCTGGGTGGAGCATCCTGTGAGAAGAGCAGCAGCTACAGCGGCAACAACTGCGGGGACGAGTGCGCGGCGATGAAACATGGGTGGTCCTTTCCTAAGCGAGTGTTTTGGCGAGTTTGCTGAACTCGTCGTTGGTCAGGACGGGAGCTGCTCCGTCGATTGACGACGTGCACTGGGCAAGTGCGACCACCGCGGACATTGCCGCGCTGTCGAAGGAGTTCTTCACTGCAGCGAGCTGCTCGACGACGACTTTACAGTCCTTGCCCTCGTCGATCATCTGCAGGACACCTTTGAGTTGACCTTCGATGCGGCGCAGCCGGCGGCGCATCTCGTCACGGTTCGGTACGGGTACGGCGTGATTTCTCTGATCCATGGCTACGACAGTCCCCTACCCCTGGGGGTATGCACGGAGGCTGTCGACGAGCTAAGGGCCAAGGCGGCGGCTACCCGCTGTGCCATGGATACTGCTAAGGTGTTCCTACTCGGAGCACGTTTCAGGATGGTGTGCGCACATCAGTTCGGCGGTCATCCCTGAGGAGTGCATTGCATCGGATGTTGCATCGGAGCCGTGGTCTGCAAGCTGTGCGTCGAACCAGTCGTGAAGAGCGGCAACGATCGTGGGGTCAACGGACCGGTACTCGAGCTTCGCCCCGTCGGCGAGTTCGGTGAACACGATCGTGAAGCTGTCCGGGCGTGCTTGAAGCGTTGCAAGCCCTGGCATGTCTGCTCCATGGATGGTGGTCGGGTCGGTGAAGTTGCCGGCGGAGAACTCATCGGCTATGTCTCGAAGGTGTCCTCGTACAAGGTCCAGCTGCCCGGCCTCGGCTGGGTCGCGAACGGTCACGCTCTGATCTCCCCCGTAGGTGGTCTTGGTGAAGGTGTGAGCCGTCTTGTCGAGATCGAATGGCATCACCGCTGCTCCATTGACACGAACTTCTGACTGACGTGCCCGGTCATCGTTCTGCTGACTTTCGCCAAGCACTGAACAGCCCACAAGAGAGTACAAGGTGAGGCTGAATGCGATGATCGAGAACACCGGACGTGATTTCATGGTGAAAACTGTGCATCCGGAGAATCCAACGGCCTTCATGCCGCAACTGAGTGACTGCTCTATGAGCTCGCTCACGAACAACCTGAGCGTGTGTGGTTACCGGCCGAGTTTCGATAGAGGGCGACCGGAGCGGCCCGGGCTACACGATGTTGCGTCAGGAGTGCTCTCGCACAGGTATGCCAGCGCCTCCGATACGCTAGCTACACCGACCACCAGTTCCGCGGTTTCGAAATCCCCCCGAATGTTCAGCGCTGAAACCGCTTCATCGAACTGTGCGGCTGGGACAAACACTACTCTGGCATCCTTCAAGCCAGCGGTCCTCAATTTCTCCGCTAACCCGTTGATGCTTCCAACGCTGTCGGAGCTGTGGAGAGATCCGGTTGCGTAGATGACGCCACCTTCGCGAAGCGACGGATCGCTCAAGAGGATGGTTGCAACCGCCCAAGCCAGGCCTGACGAAGTACCTGTGACGACACCAGGGTAGACACCGACGGGTTCCTCGAGTACGGATTTCCGTAGCACAGTAGCCGCAGCATCAACGCCCGCGTCGAGTGCCAGATCCTGCCCGCTTCCCATCTCGAATGTACCTGCTTCCAGAAGCAGCCTCGAGGGAATGATTCGAGATGAAGCTTCTCCAAGACGCTTCCACCTGGGATCGGGGCCCTCAGTGTACGTAAGTGCTGCAACGTGCAAGTCGGTGCCATCAGCGCTGTACATGCGAAGCGGAGTCCCGGGGCCTGCACCTACAGGCGAAGTCAGCCAGAACAGCGCGAAGGCGACCGCAAGAACGGTGATCGCAGCCACAACGCGCCGAAAAGCTACCCTAGACATGTGCCCCCAGTTGCGTTTTCGGACATTACCGAAATCGAATGAGATTCATGGTCCGACTTCTACGGGGTTTGCAAGAGGGGCCGCAACGTGGTGGGTACGAAGCCGGCGATACTACGGTTTGGGCTGCGAACGGCCCCACCTTGAGCCCGATGGCTCCGGAACGCTCAAACTCGATACATGACCCGTAGTGGTGGGGGAACGACAACCGGAGCCCTGCCGGGGACTCGCGAAGCGGTCTCCGGGCGAGCCCCAAACCGCCAGCAGAGATTCAGCCCGGCAGCTGCGGACGTGAGCCGTGGAGGTTCGGGTTCCTGGACGAGGCGCCCTCGGGTGTGTTTGCAGCAATCACCGCGACGAGCTGGGTCACTGCGGCGAAGAGCACCAGAGCCGCCTGCGCTACCGCTGGCACCGGCAGGAGGAGCACACCCGGTACAGCAAGAACCCTGAGCGACATCATCAAGAGGTAACGCCTACGGCGAGCAGGCAGGGTGGAAGCCTGCACATCGGTGATCACGTACGTTTCTTGCATGCCTTCCACGGTACGGGAGCCGTGGTCCGGGTGCAGGGCTCTCGAGCGTCAGCAGCGATGCCTGTGTCACCAGCGGTCCCGGAGCAATGTTCGGATGCGCGTGGTTCAAGGTGAGGTGTTGGTGCCGGCACCTTCCAGTGCACTGTCGTTGATGTGGATCATCAACGCAGCTCCCCCGTCTGGCTCGTCCAGCGTGATACACCGCTGCGTGCGATCTGGCTCCGTGTCTTCGCAGCAGCCGGCGCCGTACTCATCACGACCGTTCTGGTGATTCTGGACGCTGACGGGTACGTCGACAACGCAGACGGCGCAGTGTCATTCCTGGATGCGCTCTATTACGCGACGGTATCGGTCACCACGACGGGCTACGGCGACATCACCCCAGTCACCGACCTCGCTCGGTCGGTGACGACGTGGGTCGTCACACCTTTGCGCGCGGTATTCCTGATATCGGTTGTCTCCACGACGATCGAGGTGCTCGCAGCGTCCACAGGCCAGCTTTGGAAAGTTCGACGATGGAGGAAAGCAATGAAGCAACATTACGTGATCATCGGTTACGGAACGAAGGGTCGCGCAGCGGCTTCCGTACTTAAGAGCCAGGGTGTCGAACCAGGAAGAATCGTCGTCGTCGAGTCGGACTCACGGGCCTGCGCCGAAGCCGTCGCCGACGGTATCGCCGCAGTGAACGGTGAGGGTACTCGGGACCGAATCCTGACCGAAGCAGGGATCGTCGACGCTCACGCAGTGATCGTTGCCGTGAACGCTGATGCAACCGCTGTCCTGGCGACGTTGACCGCTCGTCGACTCAACCCATCTGCAAGGATCACCACAGCCGTACGGGAGAAAGAGACGAAACAATCGATCGAGTCCGTTGCGGATCTCGTCGTTGTCTCCGATGAAGCCTCCGGTCAGATGCTCGGCCTCGGTGTCGACCGCCTAGAACAGACACGGTTGATCGACGACCTCCTACGTGTCGGAACCGGGATCGAAATCGGAGAACGTGACGTACTGGCCGATGAAGTCGGCCAGCTCGCTCCCCTTGGTACGATCTGCGTGTTGCGGGACACCATCGAACTGGCACCACAAGGTGTCGTACTCGTCTCCGGTGACCGTCTACTTTTCGTCCGTACAGCGGTATCACCGCAGAGTTGAGTTCACAGCGACCACCGCGTAGCGCCTTGTGTTCAGGTATCTCGGTATCGGTTGACGCGGACTGTCCCCGGATTGTCGCTTAAAACATACAAGTCGTAAATGATCGAGGGGACGCTACACGGCGGCGAGTCGCTTGAGGAGGCCCGCCGGGAGTGGAGATCCGTCCTCGAAGTATCGTAAAAAAATGCATCCGTGTAACTGGAGAAGAGATCGAAGATGTCCCCATAAGCTCGCTCAAACGCTTCGGAGGTTGACACCTTCGCCGTGGCGGTCCCGAGTCTGTTTGCACTCATCAAACCTGTAGGTGCGTCCCAGCCGTACAGCGCGACTGCTAATTCGAGGGCCACAGGGCCAGTGACGTAGATGCAATCTGCGAAGTCGAGCGACCGGCCGCGGCAGTAGTCGCCCCCCCCTCGACGAGTCGAACGGTGGAGAGGTCCGGCCACTGACGAAGCCTCGCAGTTGTCGCGATCATCGACAAGATGTCCTGACCGCCCTGGAGAAACCACTCCGGGATGTCCGTGCCTGGCGTCGATCGCCCAAGCGACTCTGGTTCCCTTTCTCGGGACGCATTCTCCTGGATTCGGCTGCCGAACTCTTGGCCCATGATGAGTTCCCAGTGCCGTTCGGAAAACCCGTCGTACCAGAAGAAGCCCACGAAAGCACCTGAACAGTAGCTGGTTTCGGCGCCGGGTCCGCTCCGCCGATCGACGAGCGTGTTCGCAAAGGCAACATAGTTCGTTGGGCAATTCAAGGTAAGTATCTGTGTGCGGATCCAGCCGATGTCGGAGCTGATGTACGCCTTCGCTTCACCAGGCCAGCGGTAACTATCCGGGTACGCATCAGCAAGCTCCTATTGGTGTCGCTCCATGGTTTCGATCGCCTTGGTCGGCACGCCAGGACCCACATTCCATTGGGGGTGACTTGACCACTACCTGTGCAGGAAGGCTGGGGAGTCGTCGTTGAATGGCTGAACGTACAGGGTTGCTACCGGGCTCTGACGACGGTTCCACTGACGGCGTCGAAGAACCGGTCGGTGACGGAGTTGGCGAAGTTGACGGGGTAGGTGGGTATGTCGGCGTTGGAACTGGTTTCACCGACGGCTTGGGTGATGCTGTGGGTTTGGGCGTCGACTGCCGAACAACCCAGATCTTCTTCCTGCCCCGTTGTTCGCAGCGCAGCGTGGTACCAGCAACCTTCGTCACCATCCCAAGAGTCGAGCACGCCGCTCCCGGCTTCGGTTTACTCGAAGCAGCTATAGCAGTGGCAAATGTGGAGCAAGTCAAGGCTGCGCAGATTGCGGGAACTACGAAGCCCCTCAGCGCTGATGTGCGTTGTGACATGACATCCTCGCGTTCCCGTTTATGAGCAAGTTCTGCTTGATCAGATGGCGCATAGCGTAGAACGCCGCAATCGAGGCTTCCAAGGGTCCCACCGCGACAGCAATCCGTCGCTGGGGACAGTTCCTGCAATGGCAGGAAACTCTCGCTCAACCGGCTTGGAGCAGTTCTACACGCCGGGAACAGCGGCGTTGGAGCTAACGAAGTTCCTCCTTGAGATCGGGGTGGATTCGAACTGCGAGTGGATCGAACCAGCCGCCGGGACTGCGTCGTTCGTCAACGCGATGCACGAACTCGGCATACAGAACGTCACCGCGTACGACATCGACCCGCGACATGAACTCGTTGCGCAGGCGGACTTCCTCGCCCAACCAGTCACGGCAAAGGTCTGCTTGACCAACCCTCCGTTCGGGAGGAACAACTCACTTTCCGTCCCGTTCTTCAACCGGCTTGCGCTCTCGTGTGATGTCATCGCATTCATCGTTCCCCGGTCGTGGCGCAAGTGGAGCGTCGTGAATCGGCTCGACCGCAATTTCGTGAAGATCGTCGACCGCGACCTCGAACTCTCCTATGTCGATGCCGCAGGCAACCGGCTCTCGACGTCGACCGCACTGAACACGGTGTTCCAAGTATGGGTACGGTCGGGTGTGCATCGGGACGTGGCCCCCAAGGTGACCCCGGTTGCGCTGTTCGAGGTGGTCAAGCCGGCAGTCGCCAAGGCGACCATCACTCAGTTCGGTCGAGGGTGCGGAACAGTGCGCAACTCGTTCGATCGCGTACCGAACACGACGCAGATGTTCATCGACGCCCCACCGGAGATCATCGACGAGATCGCGAGCATGGATCTCTCACCGTTCTACACACAAACGGCGTACATAGAGGCGTTGAGCAGGATCGAGATCAACTATGCGCTCCAGGAGTCGTTGGCCGGTCGCCTTATAGCCCACGACTTTCTCGTGACGAGCAATCTCGTCACGCATGCGAGCTACAGGGTACCGGTGTCACAAGCAACAGGGGTCTTCACCTTCGCGGCTGCAGCCGACTCTGCCCTCGAGACCAACTGACATCGACACCCCACGGTCAGCCGGCCGGGGGCTAGGAAGTGAGCCGCTCGGTACGCAATCGCTGCGAGATCGAGGCTAGCCGCAACTGACAGCCGAAAGCACGGCGTTCTCGACTTGAACAACATCTACGTCGAAAGACGGTTGGCGGCGTGTCCCGGACTTCGGACGACCGTCACAGACATGGCGATCGCACCGCAGCAGTTCTCCGGCGATGTCGCACGCGCTGAACGCGTCTCTGAGCGGCTCCAACGGTGGTTGTGGGAGAACGCTGAAGAGACCAGAGTTCTCATTGCTACTCGGGCAGACTGCTCGGAGGTCTTCCTTTCGGAGATTCTCGCAGACCCGGAACTCACGGTTGCGTGGCTGAGCCGGCAACGCGACGACGTGGGCGCGCTCCACACTGCCCTTCAGCTCGGACATTCGCGGGTGAACGAAGCACTCTGCCGACAATCTTCACTTCCTGTCGGAATCGCAACGGAGTTGGCAACGACCGCTCACGGTGAAGCCGCTTGGGCGTTGCTGGCACGTCTCGATCTCGACACCGAGATGAGGGCGAGGTTAGCGATCGATTCAGTGCGCCAGAAGTTCCCGTCGATGACACTGTCGGCAGACAAGCTCGCCGACCGGGTCGGTACCGACCCGGACGTCTGGGTGGCGATCCTTGGCAAGGGCTCGGACCCTGTGTTCCTAGCTGCAGCACTGCAAGCCTGCCCGGATGCGCCTGCGGTGCACAGGGCGGTTGTCGACGCCATCGGAGCAGACGAACAGGTCAACGGTGATCGGGACATCCGGATCAAGCCGTTCACCGCACAGTACCCGGACGACTCGAGACAAGGGGTTGCCAGGCGTGCGGTCAACACCCTGCTCTCCTCCGCCTCAATTCCCCTCCGTGAGCTCCACCGCCTCCAGGGCCTACGTGCTGCCTCACCCCACCTGAAAGCGATCCAGATACGAATCAGTTGGCAGTCGGCGTTGGAGTCAGCGTCGTTCACGTGCCGATACGATGCGCCACATATCGTGGACCACACCCACGCAACCCTGCTCGACGAACTTGCCGGTGAACGCCGCCTGACCCAGCTGTTCGCTGCGCAGCTTGTCGAGGAGGTGTGCGCGCATCTCGACGACATCGACCCGGCAACTATCGGAGTCGTCCTTTCAGCATCGGGCTACGACACGATCGATCGGCTCACCCGTGTCGCACTGCGTAACGGGGACAGCGCAGTCCTTGCTGCGCTCGGTCGTCACACCACACTCGGCGTTCTCGATGCTGTGACGGACGACTTCCCTCTCCCCCCTCTGCTCGACGCGGTCCCCGTGAGCGTCCTCCCGGCCGGCTTCGTGGCGCGCTACGCGCAGCGGATCGTGAAGGCTGCGCCCCTGGTCGCACCACTGCTGGGTGTACCCGCCCTCGCCTCCGCCCTCTTGGCCGAGGTAGCCGAACTCCCGTACGAGGCCCGCACCACTGCAACCGCTCTCCTCGAGGAGTGGGAGGGCGACCTCTCGAGCCTGGTCGCTTCTTCCTCGCTGCTGTAGCCCTGCCGGCTACGAGAACCGACCGCGCACGAGCCACCGCGAGGTTCGCAACGGCGTCCTACGTATCGAAGCTGTAGATCAGGCTCCATTGCCACGGTCATCAGGCTCCACCGAGGCTCTGCGACACTGCAGCGGGACGCAGGCTCTCGTGACAGGCCTCGAGTCGGTCGCACGGTCGAAATGGTGAAGACTCCCGAGCAGATCCTGTTCCAACCGGAACTGAGCAACGCGGTTGCTACGGTCATGTCCCTACCAGGGACCCCGCACCTCTGCATCGCCGGTCCCGTCGGATGCGGACAAGGGCTCGCGACACGAGCGCTGGCTCAGGCTCGCGCGACAGCGAAGGCTGTTGAGCACCTCGTCGTCGTCGATCTCCTTGCATCAGAGGTATCGACTCAGGACTCGACCGCAGCGGTTGATCGTCTCCGATCCCGCTGGTCAGAGGCGGGTAACGGCGTCTTGCGCATCGACGAACTCGAGCTGATCCTGGCAAACCCCACTGCAACGGCGTTCCTCGACGCGCTCCGCAACCTCATCGTTCACGCCGGCGCCGATGACCCGGTTGTGGTACTCTGCGGCGACAAGGAGTCGGTCGCACAGCTGCACGCTCTCAACCCTGATCTCCATCAACACTTTCATCACACGATGGTCCGAGCGTTCCTTTCGACCGAGTTGATCATGCTCCTCGACAGGATGATCAAACAGGCCGGGTTCTCCACCTCGTTCGACTTCGTGGCGACAACGTCGCCGTTGATCGCGAAGGTCCGTAGCGTCGGCAACCTCACCAACGCACGCATCCCAGCTTCGCTTGCGCGTCACGCAATCCGACGTGCAGCAGCTGCGGGTCGTACCTCGGTACAAGCCGAAGACATCGAGACCGCAGCACTGCGCGTGATCGATGTCGAATCAGGGTCTGCATGGGCGGAGCTCGACGAACTCATCGGTTTGCACGACGTGAAGTCCACCGTGCGTATGTGGATGTCCAACTCGGACCTGAGTGAGCGTCGCGAACGTCTCGGACTGATCACTGAAGGCATGAGCCGCCACATGGTGTTCAAGGGCCCAGCCGGTACTGCGAAGACGACGGTGGCCCGGATCATCGGACGCATCCTCGCCGAGAACGGCGTGCTCTCCAGCGGACATCTCGTCGAAACGCAGCGAGCAGATTTCGTCGGCGAACGGGTTGACCAGTCACCTCGACTCGTCGTCGACGCAGTCAAACGGTCCATCGGTGGTGTCTTGTTCATCGACGAGGCGTACTCGTTGACGACCAAGGGCGACTCCTCATCGGAGAACGCCGAAGCAAACGGTGAGATCATCAAGACGCTGCTGAAGATGATGGAGGACTACCGCGAGGATTTCGTCGTCATCGTCGCAGGATACGTAACAGAGATGGAACAGTTCCTGAACTCGAACCCGGGATTCCGTTCTCGTTTCGCCAAGACACTAGAGTTCCCTGGCTATGCGACATCGGAGCTGTTCGAAATTCTCTCACATCTTGCTGCGAAGCGCGGATTCGTCATCGACCCAGGTGCACTTGGTCAGCTCGAGCCACGCCTAGCCCTCGTCTCGCAGTACCCGGGATTCGGTAACGGACGCCATATGCGTAACTTGCTGGAGAACGCCATCACCAGGCAAGGCTTCCGTGTCGACGAGAACGCCACGGATGACGAGCTGCGCACTCTTACGTACGCAGACTTCGCCGAATACCAGGGACTCTGATGCACAGCCGCGGTGACGTCATACGTGAGACGTACCGTCTCCTGTTCCGACTCGGCACCCCGGAGCCGCCTTCGGCTGTCCACTTGCGAAATGACGGCCAGACCGAGTATGCGACCGGGTGGAAAGTTGCCCAGATCATCGACCCGTACGCCGGGCGGTTCGCCGGCCTCGCGAACGGAAGCTTCACCCTCGATGACACCGCTCGCTGCGAATCCTTCGCACACCCGGCACCACAGCCAGGGTGCCGGTGCGGGTTCCATGCTTTCCATCAACGGGATGACGCTCAACGCGCTCGTGCCCAGCGTTGGGGCACGGTACTTCTAAAAGTCGAGCTGTACGGTGACATCGTCCGCCACAGGTCCGGGTCCCGAGCGTCCGAGCAGGTGGTCACGGCCGTGCACCCTGCTCCTCGATGCGAAAGATCACTCTGTTCGGACAGGACCGCAGGGGTCGTGCCTGTCGCTTCGCTCTGGGTTGCTGCATGCGAACGCCACCTGGGGGATGGGCTGAGTCTTGCCGATCTTCACCTCCTCTTCGCGGTCGACGTCACCCCGGCAGACTGAGGCGAGAACACTCACTGGACGGGTGGATCCGGATTCCGGGTTCAAGCGTGGGTAGCTGAAGATCGCCGAGCCCCTGGAGGGGTAACCGCTCGAGGGGTGGCTGCTCAGGGGGAGTTCAGCGCTCGGTGGTCACCAGCGGCCCGGGTGGCACTCTCTCAAGCCAGAGACCTCAGGAGGGCCCGTGATCGAACCTGCCACCGCAGAGCGTCTCTTGCCGTACGCAAAGGGCGAAGCTCTGGAACTGCTGTTCGCCAGGACGCCGACGCTCGACTATGGCATCGGTTCCGCACCTTCCAGGGAAGCCGTCATATCCAAGTGGCCATCGTTATCGTCGGACGACGCTTGTTCGATCGTCGAAGTGGTCACCGACCCTACACTGCTCGACTGGATCCTCCTGAAGGACAGACGAAAGTCGGTACGAAGGGAAATCGGCAACAACAAGCATCTGCATCCGGTGAGCCGTCTCTTCTTG
>Ga0209550_10005816_pt1 | contig 11537 bp, 10 predicted proteins | sample LauGreSuBDMM15SN_2_FD_187567 | JGI IMG/M metagenome (GOLD analysis project Ga0209550, IMG submission 187567) | Freshwater lake microbial communities from Lake Michigan, USA - Su13.BD.MM15.SN (SPAdes) (version 5) | ecosystem: Environmental > Aquatic > Freshwater > Lake | place: Lake Michigan... | reverse complement strand
TGGCATGCTGCACATGATGCGCTTTGAGCATGGCCGCTGCGAATACCGCAACCGCTTCATCCGCACCCAAGCCTTCATGGAGGAACAAGCCGCAGGCCAAGCTTTGTATGCTGGGCTCATCGACAAACCCTCGCTGGCTTTGCGCCCAGGTTGGGGCGCTCGCGGCGGCCTGCGCGACAGCTCGGCCACCGATGTGATCGTGCATGCAGGCATGGCACTGACCACGTTTTACCAATGCGGCGAGCCTTATCGGCTCGATGCCCGCACACTCGAGTTCAAAGGCGTGGACGACTGGGGCCACCAAGTCCTGCCCGATGGCGGCATCAGCGCCCACCCCAAAGTTTGCCCCCGCACCGGCGATTTGCTGTTTTTTAATTACAGCAAGCAAGCGCCCTACATGCATTACGGCGAGGTCGACCGCCACAATCAGTTGGTGCACTATGTGCCGGTGCCCCTGCCTAGCCCGCGTTTGCCCCATGACATGGTGTTCACCGAACACTTTGCCATCCTCAACGACTTCCCCCTGCACTGGGATGAAGATTTGCTGCCACAGGGCAAACACAAGCTGCGCTATTTTGAGCAGCAGCCCTCCCGCTTTGCCGTGGTGCCCAGGCGAGGCGCAGCCCAGACCGGCATCCGCTGGTTTGAAGCCAGCCCTACCTATGTGCTGCACTGGCTCAACGCCTGGGAAGAAGGCGACGAGATCGTGCTGCACGGCTACCACCAGAAAACCCCCATGCCCAAGGCTGGGTATGACAACTCGGGCACTACCTTGGGACCCGAACGTTATGGCCCCACCTTGTACGAATGGCGGCTGAACCTGCGCACTGGGCAAAGTTCAGAAAGAAGGCTGGATGAAAGGCATCTGGAATTCGGCATGATCAATGCCGCTTATTGGGGCCAGCCTTACCGCTATGCCTACAACATGATCGCGCACCCGGGCTCGTTTTTGTTTGATGGCATCTTGCGCTACGACCACACCACTGGGCAATCGCAAACCTACCTGTTCGGCGAAGGCCGCTTTGGCAGCGAGTCCCCCATGGCCCCCTGTCACGATGCCCAAAGCGAAGACGACGGCTATGTGGTGAGCTTTGTGACCGACATGAACACCAATCAGTCGGAATGCGTGGTGCTGGATGCGCAGCACATCGATGCCGGCCCGGTGGCGCGCATCATCTTGCCGCACCGCATCAGCAGCGGCACCCATGCCTGCTGGGCCGATGCGCGTGAATTGAATCCTTAATGCGCTGAACCGGTTCCAACAAAAAAGGCTGTCCATGGACAGCCTTTTTTTTATGGCGGCCCGAAGGCCGCTCAGCACACCCATCACTTGCCTGGGATCTTGCCTTCCACGCCCTTGACGTAGAACATCACGCCACCCAAAAACTTGTCGTCGGCGACAGCGTCTTTGGCCAGCATTTCTTTACCGGCTTGGTCCACGATCGGGCCCTTCCAGATAGAGAAGGTACCGGCTTTCAAACCTGCTTTGATTTCGTCGATCTTCTTCTTGGTGTCTTCTGGCACGTCAGCGGCCACGTTGACCATCTCGATCGCGCCTTCTTTCACGCCCCACCAGCTCGAACCAGTGCTCCACTTGCCTTCCAGGGCTTCACCCACGGCCTTGACGTAGTAAGGGCCCCAGTTGATCACGGCCGAGCCCAGATGGGCCTTGGGGCCGTAGGCGGTCATGTCGGAATCCCAACCAAAGGCGCGCTTGCCCATTTTCTCGGCGGTCTGCAGCACAGCCGACGAGTCGGTGTTTTGCATCAGCACGTCCGCGCCACCGTTGATCAGCGAAGTGGCAGCTTCGGTTTCTTTTGGTGGGTTAAACCACTCGTTGACCCAGACCACTTTGGTCTTGATCTTGGGGTTGACCGACTGCGCGCCCATGGTGAAGCTGTTGATGTTGCGCACCACTTCAGGGATTGGGATCGAAGCCACCACGCCCAGCGTGTTGGTCTTGGTCATCTTGCCGGCGATCACGCCTGCCATGTACGCGCCTTCATAGGTGCGGCTGTCGTAAGTGCGCAGGTTCTCGGCGGTTTTGTAGCCGGTGGCGTGCTCAAACTTGACGCCCTTGTTGTCCGCAGCGACTTTGAGCATGGGCTCCATGTAGCCAAAGGTGGTGCCGAAAATCAGCTTGTTGCCTTGGGCCGCCATGTCGCGGATCACGCGCTCGGCGTCCGCGCTTTCTGGCACTTTTTCAACGAAGGTGGTGACGACTTTGTCGCCGAAGGCTTTTTCGATTTCTTTGCGACCGTTGTCGTGCGCAAAGGTCCAGCCGCCGTCGCCCACAGGGCCGACATACGCAAACGCGATCTTCAAAGGCTCAGGCTTGGCCACAGCGGGTGCTTCAGCTTTGGGAGCTTCTTCTTTTTTGCCACAGCCAACCAGTGCGGCGGCGGCCACAGCAGTCAGGGCCACCATCTTGACGATGGAGCGCTTGGAGAGGTCTGTCATGTCATGTCCTTTGGAACAGGGTTACGGGGGTTGGAAAAAAGCAATTATGAACCGGGATAAAAGGGCTTGCCCAGCGAGGCTGGCATGTTCACGCGAATCCAAGTCGGGTTGCGCGAGATCAGGGCCAGCACCACGATGGTGGCGATGTAGGGCAGCGCCGAGAGCAACTGGCTGGGCACTTGCACGCCCATGCCCTGCAAATGGAACTGCAGCATGGTCACACCACCAAACAGGTAAGCCCCAAGCAATACGCGTGCCGGACGCCAGGTGGCAAAGGTAGTTAAAGCCAGCGCAATCCAGCCCTTGCCCGCCACCATGCCCTCGACCCACAGCGGGGTGTAGATCACCGAGATGTAGGCCCCGGCCAGGCCGCACAAAGCGCCCCCAGTCATCACCGCCGCCAGGCGAATGCGGCGCACCGGATAGCCCAAGGCGTGTGCCGAGGCGGGCGATTCGCCCACGGCGCGCAGCACCAAACCGGTGCGGCTGCGGAACAGGAACCAAATCAGGGACAACACCAACAACATGGCCCCGTAAACCAACGGGTGCTGTTTGAAAAACGCTGCCCCTAATAAAGGAATGTCGGCCAAATAGGGCACGGCAAAATGAGGCCGGTCGGGCAGTATTTCTTTCACATAGCCAATGCCCACAAAAGCCGAAAAGCCCACGCCAAACAGACTCAGCGCCAGCCCGGTGGCGTACTGGTTGGTGTTCAGCCAAATCACCAGCACCCCAAAAATGGCGGCCAGCACTGCGCCCGCGCCCATGCCCGCAGCAAAGCCCAACCAGTCGTTGCCGGTGTGCACCACGGCCGCAAAACCGGCAATGGCCGCGCACAACATCAGGCCCTCGGCGCCCAGGTTCACCACCCCGGCTTTTTCATTGATCAGCAAACCCAAAGCGGCAATGGCCAGCACCGTACCCGCATTCAGCGTGGCTGCGATCAGCAATGCATAGGACTCCATCACACGCCTCCTTTCTTGGACGCCACCCAGCGCAAGCGGTAGGCCACCAGCGTGTCACACGCCAGCAAACAAAAAAGCAGCAAACCCTGGAAAACGCCGGTGATCGACTTGGGCAGGCCCAAGCGCGATTGCGCAAGCTCCCCTCCGATGTAGAACATGCTCATCAGCACCGCCGACAACACCATGCCCGCCGGGTGCAAACGCCCGACAAAGGCCACGATGATCGCAGCGAATCCATAACCCGCAGGCACATAAGGCGTGAGCTGGCCAATTGGCCCCGCCACTTCCAAAGCGCCCGCCAGCCCCGCCGCCCCGCCTGAGGTGAGCAAAGCCACCCACAGCGCCTTGCGCGAAGAAAAGCCGGCATAGCGCGCCGCCGCCGGGGCCAGCCCGCCCACCTGCTGGGCAAAGCCTGCGCGGGTGCGGAACAAAAACACCCACAACAAGCCTGCACCCACCAGGCCCAACACCAAACCCACGCTCACGCGCGAGCCGTCCATCAAACGCGGGATCTGCGTCACAGCCTCAAAGGTTTTGGACTGCGGAAAGTTGAAACCTGCCGGGTCTTTCCAGGGGCCATAGACCAAATAGCTCAGCACCATGTCGGCCACATACACCAGCATCAGGCTGACCAGAATTTCGTTGGCATTGAAACGGTCGCGCAGCAGCGCCGTGAGGCCCGCCCACAACATGCCGCCCAGCACGCCCGCCAGCAAAACGGCCAACACGATCCAGCGGCCCGTGTCTTTGTCCGCCAGCAGCGCCATGCCCCCGGCGCACACCGCGCCAATGACAAACTGCCCCTCAGCCCCGATGTTCCACACGTTGGACCGAAAGCACACCGACAATCCCAAAGCGATGATCAGCAAAGGCGTGGCCTTGACCATCAACTCGCCCAAGGCATAGCCACTTTTGATGGGCTCCCAAAAGAACATTTGCAACCCGCGCACCGGGTCTTTGTCCAGCGCCATGAACAGCGCCACACCCAACAGCACCGTCAGCACCAGCGCCAGCACAGGCGAGGCATAAGTCCACAGGCGCGAGGCCTGGGGACGCATTTCAAGCTTGAGCATGCTGCGCCTCCTGTGCTTTGGCAGCGGCGTCGGGCCACAGGCCACTCATCCACTCGCCAATGCGTTCCACCGTGGCCTCGGCCCGCGCCACCGAGGGCGATAAACGCCCCTTGGCGATCACATGCAATCGGTCAGACAACTCGAACAATTCTTCCAACTCCTCACTCACCACCAACACCGCACAACCCGCGTCGCGCAGCGCCAAAATCTCGGCGCGAATCTGCGCCGCCGCGCCCACGTCCACGCCCCAAGTGGGTTGCGAGACGATGAGCAGCTTCGGGGTCGCGCTGATCTCGCGCCCGACGATGAATTTTTGCAAATTGCCACCTGACAGTGACTGCGCTGCGGCATCTGGCCCCGACGCCTTGACCTTGAATCGCTCAATGACGCTGCGGGCCTGATCGGCCAACGCAGCCATGCGCAACCAACCGCCCACGCCCACGGCCTCAGTGCGCGTGAGCAGCAGGTTTTGCGACAAGCTGAGCGAGGGCACAGCGCCCCGCCCCAACCGCTCTTCGGGCACAAAGTGCAAGCCCATCTGCCTGCGCGGCACCGGCCCCAGGGCCGCCACCGGCTGGCCCAATAAGCTCACGCTGGCCGCGCCGCACTGCGTGCCTGCACGGGTGTCTTCACCCGACAAAGCCCACATCAATTCTTTTTGGCCGTTGCCCGACACCCCGGCCAAGCCCACCACCTCACCCGCACGCACGTGCAAATCAATGCCTTCCAGGTCCACCCCAAACGGGTCTTGCCGCGTCAGGCTCAGGCCCTTGACCGACAACACCACCGCCCCCGGCTCGCGCGCCACATGCTGCAAAGCAGGCGGCTCAGCCCCGATCATCAAGCGGCTGAGACTGGCGTTGGACTCTTCACGCGGATCACACACGCCCGCCAGCTTGCCGCCGCGCAGCACGGTGCAGGCACTGCACAGCGCACGAATTTCGTGCAGCTTGTGCGAGATGTACAAAATGCTGACGCCCTGGCTGACCAGCTTGTGCAGCACCACAAACAGTTTTTCCACCGCTTGCGGCGTCAGCACCGAAGTCGGCTCGTCCAAGATCAACAACTTCGGTTCGGTCAACAAAGCGCGGATGATCTCCACCCGCTGCATCTCGCCCACGCTCAGGGTGTGCACCGGGCGCTCGGGCTGCAGGTCCAGGCCGTATTCGCTGGCCTTGGCCACAATGCGATCGGTCACTTCGTCCAGGCTCAGCGACTTGTCCAGCCCCAGCCAGACGTTCTCGGCCACGGTGAGCGTGTCAAACAGGCTGAAGTGCTGGAACACCATGCTAATGCCCAGCTTGCGCGCTTCTTGTGGGTTGCGGATTTGCACCGGCTGGCCATTGAACACCACCTGGCCCTCGTCGGGCTTGACCGAGCCATAGATGATTTTCATCAGCGTGGACTTGCCCGCGCCGTTTTCGCCCAGCACGGCATGGGCCTGGCCCGGCATCACGGTGAGCGACACGTCTTGGTTGGCCACCACGCCGGGGTAGCGTTTGGTGATGCCCTGTAAAGACAAGAGGGGGGTGGTCATGTCGGGTGCTATGGAGGATCTGAATAAGTCTCTTGCAAAGACTGTGCCGCAACCGTGGACACCCCCTTTGCAATCGATGAGATTGCCGGACAATGTACCACTCCGAACACCTCCCTTTTCCGGGTGTTTATCCGGGTGTTTATCCCCTTATTGACCCCTCACTGCCCCACGACCGCCCTATGCGCTGCGCCTCCCAACTGACCGAACGCCAAGCATGGCGAGCCAGCTTGCTTTGGTTCGCCGACCCGGCTCAGCCGAAAGCCAGCCACGAAGCCGACGGCCTGCTGGTCACCGCCCGCGAAGCCGACGGCATCGTGCGCATCCAGGCCATGGGCCCCTACCGAGATCTGGCACCGCAATACCCCGACCTGCCCGTGACCCATTGGCCCGGTCTGTGCATCGCGCCCGGCTTTGTCGATCTGCACATCCACTACCCGCAAACCGATGTCATTGGCTCGCCTGCCGACGGCCTGCTGCCCTGGCTGGAGCACTACACCTTTCCACACGAAAAGCAGTTTTCAGAGCCCGCCTACGCCCATGAAGTGACCGCATTTTTCATGGACGAACTGATGCGCCACGGCGTGACCACCGCCCTGTGCTTTGCCACCGCCCACCCCGAATCGGTGGATGTGTTCATGGCCGAGGCGCAAAAACGCCGTCTGCGCATGGTCACCGGCAAAGTGCTGCAAGACCGCCACAGCCCCGACGGCCTGCGCGACACCGACACCGACTTGAGCCTGCGCCAAACCGAAGCGCTGATCCGCCGTTGGCATGGCGTGGACCGCCTGGGCTACGCCATCACGCCGCGCTTTGCGCCCACCAGCACACAGGCCCAGCTAAACGGCGCGGGCGAGATCGCCCAGCAGTTCCCCGATGTGTGGATTCAGTCGCATGTGGCCGAAAACCTGGATGAAATCCGCTGGGTGCACGAACTCTTCCCCGATGCGCGGAGTTATCTGGATGTGTACGACCGCGCAGGGCTCCTGCGCCAGCGCTCGGTGTATGCGCACTGCATCTACCTGGACGAGACCGACCGCCGACGAATGGCCGAAGTCGGTGCAACGGCTGCCGTGAGCCCCACCAGCAACCTGTTTTTGGGCAGCGGCTTTTTTGACTACACCGCGTCCGATGCGGCAGGTCTGCGCTACGGCCTGGCGAGCGATGTGGGCGGCGGCACCAGCTTCAGTCCCTTTCACACCATGCACGCGGCCTACACAGTGGCCAGGCAAAGTGTGGGCCGCCCCGGCATCAGCCTCGCGCCAGAACACCTGTGGTGGCAGCACACGGCAGGCGCTGCCAACGCATTGGACCTGAGCGGGAAAGTGGGCAACCTGCTGCCCGGCTGCGAAACCGACTTTGTGGTGCTCAACCCCAAAGCCACGCCCTTGCTGGCCCGGCGCACCGCACAAACCGAGACACTGGCCGAATGGCTGTTTGCGATGATTGTGCTGGGAGATGAACGCCTGATTGCGCACACGGTGGTGCAGGGGCAACCCGTGAACATCCATCGGTAGGTCGGCTGCAAAAGAGCCGACAAATGCTGGCGGTCCACTTTGTCGGGGCTGAAGCCACCGACCTACAAAAAACCATGCATGAGCTGATTGACAATACGGCATGACCTCGAACGAAGAGCACCTCATCATCGACCCCTACGCATCCCAGCGCGCGTCCGTGCGCCGGGGCATAGCGCAATTTCAGGAACGCCTGCAAGCCGCAGGCCACGACTTCCGGGAGCCGCCACCCGAGCCCACCTCGTGCTGCGGGCGTGGCTGCAATGGCTGTGTATGGGAAAGCTACGACGCAGCGCTGATGTTTTGGTATGAGGATGCAGGGGCTTTGCTGGCTTAAGGGCATCCAGCCCTCGTAGGATCAAGCAGAGCCTGGCTGTTGGAACACCCGAATGCGCGGCGCAATGGCAGCAGTGAGCGTTCTCGCGGCTTGGCGCATGTCGTACTCGGTTTGCAGGTTCAGCCAAAAGCGGGGCTCCATGTTGAAAAACAGCCCCAAACGCAAGGCGGTATCGGCCGTCACAGGGCGGTTGCCATTGACCAAATCGCTGATTCGGCTGGGGGACACATCAATGTCAGCGGCCAGCTGACGTGCCGTAATTCCCATAGGCTTCATGAAATCTTCCAACAAGATTTCGCCGGGGTGGATTTCGTCAAGTGATTCAGTCATCTTCAACTCCTCAGTGGTAGTCCACTATTTCGACTTGGTAAGCGCCGTTGTCGTGCCAAACAAAACAGATTCGCCATTGATCGTTGATGCGAATGCTGTACTTTCCTTTTCGATCGCCCTTCAAGGCTTCCAGGTGATTGCCAGGTGGCACTCTCAAACTGATCAATTCAGTGACGGCATGCAGCTGAAACAACTTACGCCGATCCACGCGCTCGATATTGTTGAACCTGGGCACCACCTGGCTTCGAAACAAAGCCTCAGTGTCGGCACAAATGAACGAATGGATCATGAAGCGATTTTATTCCGCAACACGGAATCCGTAAAACAGTTCCAGAAACGCAAAATCAGGTGCCCCACCACCCCATCAAGCCTTTGACATCGCGCTTTCAATGTCCTGCGCGGCCGCAGGCCGCACCAGCCGCCCCACTTCTTGCCCATCGCGCAACAACACCAAGGTGGGCCACATCTTGACGCGGTAATGGCGACCCAGCGCACGGCCGGGGCCGTCTTCAACTTTGCAGTGCTGCCAATGTGGCTGTGCGGCCAATGCCTGGGCGATCAGGGGCTGCGCGGCGCGGCAGTGGCCGCACCAGTCGGTGCCAAATTCCAGCAGGGTCAGACTCTGCCAGGCTTGGACATCGGCCAGGCTAGGGGCTTCGATGGTGCTCAAATAAGGTTTGAAATGGCTCATGCTTTGCCCTGGCTTGAACTGAACAGCTGTGAGACGTTCTCGCGCAACCACTGCAGGCACGGATCTTTGTCAAAGCGCTGACTCCAGTGCATGGACACGGTGAAATCGCGCAAGGGCAAATCGGGCTCGATGATGGCCAACTCGCCCGCCTGTGCAAAGCCTTGCGCAAAATTGCGCGGCATGAGCACCGCCAGATCGCTGCTGCGCACGATGGCAGGCAGTGACAGGAAATGGCTCACAGTCAGGCGCAGGCGATGTTGCCAATGCATCAACTCCAAAATGCGCAGCGTGTCGGCATGCGTGCGGACGGCGGCAAATTCCAGCTCTGCCAACAAGGCGTGCGTTGCATCGGGAGACGCTCCAGCCTTTTTTTGCAACAGGCTCCAGCGCTGGGCCACCGGGTGGCCTTGGCGCATCAGCACCACATAGCGGTCGCTCAGCAGGGGCTGGTGCAAGGTGTCGCTGACTTCTGGCAAAAATCCAATCGCCAGATCCAGCTGGCCGTTGTCCAAGGCTGCTCCAATTTGATCGTGCGGCACAGGCCTGGCTTCGAGCAGCATGCCCGGCGCCGTGCGCTGCAAGACCAGCACCAGCTCAGGTAAAAAACGCGCTTCGCCAATGTCGCTCAGGTGCACGCGCAGCACACGCTTGGACCGCTGCGGGTCAAACACCTGCGAGGCGTTCAAGGCCTCTTCGATCGTGGCCAAGGCCATTTGCACCCCTTGCGCCAGCCGGTCGGCGCGCGGCGTGGGCCGCACGCCCGAGCCGCTGCGCTCAAACAGGGCATCACCCAACATGGTCCGCAAACGCGCCAAACCCTGGCTGGCAGCCGGTTGCGACATGCCCAGTTGCTGAGCGGCCAGGCTCACGCTGCGCGTGCGCCACACCGCGTCAAACAAACGCAAAAGGTTCAGGTCCAAGTCTTTGATATTCATTTAATGCATACCGATCATGGTTGATATTTTGCACCGATAGATCATCCGTGTGGGGGTGGTGCTTTAGTTCGGCCGGTGGCCCAACCCCTCTTGGGCGTCTGTCACACGGGTAACCTTTGCGCAAACCGTTGCGGCACATACTGAGAAAAATCCCTTTGGAGTCGCCTCATGATCATTTTGAAAACCGACAAGATGACTGCCCACAAAGACCAGCATGTGGGCTGGATCACCTTCAACAACCCGGCCCGGCACAACGCCGTGTCACTGGAGATGTGGCAGGGACTGGCAGACATTACAAACGACTTTGCGCGCGATGACGACATACGGGTGGTGGTGGTGCAGGGGGCGGGCGACAAGGCCTTTGTCTCGGGCGCTGACATCTCGGAATTTGCCGAGCAACGTGACTCGGCGCAGGCCACCCGCCATTACGACGAAGTGGCCGAACGAGGCATGCAGGCCCTGAAAAAACTCAACAAACCCACCTTGGCCATGATTCAGGGCTATTGCATCGGCGGTGGCGTTGCCGTGGCACTGAACTGCAACATCCGGATTGCGGCCGACAACGCGCGTTTTGCGGTGCCTGCAGCCAAACTGGGGCTGGGCTACGAATTCGATGGCGTGCGAAAACTGGTGGACGTGGTGGGTCCGGCATTTGCACAGGAAATATTTTTCACTGCTCGTCAATTCAGCGCTGCTGAAGCACTGGCCATGGGCTTGATCAACCGCATGGTCCCCAAGGACGAATTGCTCGGCTTTGTGCAGCAATATGCCGACACCATTTCGGCCAATGCGCCCCTGACCGTGGCGTCCATCAAAACCATTGTGGGCGAGATCGTCAAAGACGATGCCTTGCGGGACGTCGCTCTGTGCGACCGCTTGGTGGCGCAATGCTTCAACAGCGCTGACTTTACCGAAGGGCGTACCGCCTTCATGGAAAAGCGCAAACCGGTGTTCACTGGCCGCTGAAACTTTATCGCTGATCAACGAAAGCCCTCCCATGAAACTTCCATTGTCTGACCTGCGTGTCCTCGACTTGACCAATGTGTTGGCTGGCCCTTATTGCGCCATGGTGCTGGGCGACATGGGGGCCGATGTCATCAAACTCGAAAACGCCGACAAAGGCGACACCTCTCGCCAATTTGAGCCGCAAGTCAATGGCGAGTCGTATTGTTTTGCAGTGCTCAACCGCAACAAAAAAAGCATCGCCCTGAACCTGAAAGACCCAGCCGGTCTCAAGATCGCCCACCAGTTGGCGGCACAGGCCGACATCGTGATGGAAAATTTCCGCCCTGGTGTGATCAAGCGCATGGGGTTGGACTACGAGAGCATTCGCGCGCACAACCCCGGTGTGATTTACGCGTCCATGTCGGGCTTTGGCCAGACCGGTCCTTATGGCCAAAAAGGGGGTTACGACATCATTGCCCAAGGCATGTCCGGCATCATGATGATGACCGGCGAGCCCGGCGGACGCCCAGCCAAAGTGGGCATTGCCATGAACGACATTGCCAGCGGCGTGACGGCCCTGTCAGGCATTTTGGGTGCCCTGATTGGCAAGCTGCGTTTTGGCGAAGGCCAGTACTTGGAGACCTCTTTGCTGGAAGCGGGGCTGGCCTGGACCCCTTGGGAATTCGGGGCGTTTTTTGGCTCGGGCGAAATCCCCACCGCCACAGGCACACGGCACAGACGCTCTGCACCCTA
>Ga0209550_10005815_pt1 | contig 11537 bp, 11 predicted proteins | sample LauGreSuBDMM15SN_2_FD_187567 | JGI IMG/M metagenome (GOLD analysis project Ga0209550, IMG submission 187567) | Freshwater lake microbial communities from Lake Michigan, USA - Su13.BD.MM15.SN (SPAdes) (version 5) | ecosystem: Environmental > Aquatic > Freshwater > Lake | place: Lake Michigan... | reverse complement strand
AGATAGAGAGATCGAAGATAGAGAGATCGAAGATAGAGAGATCGAAGATAGAGAGATCGAAGATAGAGAGATCGAAGATAGAGAGATCGAAGATAGAGACAATAATACTAGAGACTTGAAAAGCGTCTCTATCTAAAAAGAGAGTAATCCGCCTAACCAATCTCGTCGTTTACTATCTAATGATCCGTCTAAAAAATCGAGTAAATTACTCTCATTTGGCTTTGCATCATAATTATAAACATCGTCATTATATAGCAATTTTATTGTCGGGTATCCTTCGACTTTATATCTATCCGCCAATCCAGAAGTCTTTTCACAATCCACTTCTCTAAATATTATATTATAACTTAAATCATATTTAGGACTTGATTCTACAAATGTTTTGAAATTATTCCATTCAGGTAAAGCCTTCTTACAATAAGGACACCATTCAGTATAGAAGAAATATATTACTACATCTTTTTTATTAGTCGATGAAGTAATGAATTCTTGATTTGCTACATAGTCACGATTAATTAATGGAATGATGTTATTAACATAAACAAAATAAGAAATACTTAAAAATAATGAAACGATTGCTAATACAATAATTATAGCGGTTTTATTTTGAACGATATATTTCCCTGTATTGCTAGATAAAATAGAATCTATGGTCTTTTTCATATCAGGTATCATACTCATAATATAATACTATAAATATTATATTTATACTAAAATATCTCGCAATAAATTTTTCTTTGTCATTTTTTAGACTTTATAAAAAATATATAGAGAGATTACGTAATAATAATATAGTCGAAATATTATTATTTTATAAGATGATTTATAGAGATAAAGATGGAAAATGTCTCGAAATACATAAAAATAATCACGATAATGATTTAGACTATATGAAAGAGATTTTAAAGGTCTTTAATATTAAGATTAAAAATAATAGACAAGATAAGCCGGTAAAATCACTCATAAAAACAAATATTTTTACAAATGGCGGTGTAAATAGAGAAGAGTCAAAGATTAAAAAATTCTTGCGAGAGAATAATATTATCGCGATAAGGGATTAAATCTTCTAAATCCGCTTTTTTAGACAAGTCTTATCTATTTGCAACGTTTTACATCGTGTCTCTTGCGGGACAATATTTATAACACATTTAGCCTTCTTACCATATAAAGGTTCAGTGCAACCTTTTTCTTTCTTATCTTTCTTATCTTTCTTATCTTTCTTATCTTTCTTAACTGTCTTATTAAATCTAAATAATTTAGGTTTATCATCTTGAGTGCATCTTGAACGGAAATTTTCATATCGTTCTCTAACATCACAATACGATAGTCCTGATTTCTTTTTCAACATTTTATTAACTATTTCATGTAATCTGTAAATATAACGAGAGAAAGAGTCTCGATTTTTCAAATGTTCGAGTCGTAATGGATGAACTTTAAAATTTTTTACTAGATTCATACGACAATATTTGCAAGGTAGAGTATATTGCATATTTAATATAAATTCTTTATAATGCTTTCGGTCTTGATCGGTTGGTGCAACAGGATAATTAAAACTAATTGTATGTAAATAATGCCACATATTTGGCCCCCATATTGCAGTCATCATTCCATCACCACTATTAAAGTCTTTTTTTTTATAGGTTCGAGATTTTTCTTTAACTCGACTCATCTTATAAGATATAGAGAAAATAAAGAAATATCATAAATATTAACTCTATATCTCTTCTATATCGAATTCGATACTCATTCTATATAACCATAATAGAGCGACTAAAGGGGTCATAGGGGACTAGTCCCCTATTTTACATTCCAAATTGACTAAAGTCGCTCAAGATAGCCCTCGGTAAATAAGAATTTGATTGACCTAGTGCATAATTTGGCACTTTCTTACAGTCAAATGCTGGTTCAGGACATCTTTCACACGCTGGGCATGGTTGGCATTTAGACTGCATTAAACTATCATCAACTATAACATTAGGACACGCCGGGCAAATTGGTGGGACAATTTCCGATTTTAGAATATATAAGTCTTGTTGTCCTTGAGGAATTTGCGATGAAGGGATACCATCAACAGTATTTCGAGTTGTTGCTAAAATTTGCTGACCGTTTGCTGTTGTTATAATACTCGTTGGATTTTGACCTGGATTTAAGAATGAGAATGCATTACCCATAGTATTTGCTAGAGAGCTAAAGATACTTGAACCAGGTATATTTGCATAACTAGTTTGTGAATTTTTCATATTCTGAATATATGCATTTGATATATTACTAGCACAAGTAGTATAGTCAGCAGGACTTAATGTTTGCGAACACTTTTTTATAATACCAGTTAGTATATTACTACAATCAGATGGGTTTCCATCTTTGAGACAAGAATTATTAAAGGAGAGATTAAAACTATCATAAAAATTATTAAGAGTTGTTGCAGATCTATTTATTGTTGCTGTGGATGCCATATATGCTTTAATCGCATCACTTCTCTTGCCTTCAGCGCATTTTTGATAGTCATCATGTGAAAGTGTTGTAGCACAAGAGTCTTTAATATTATTAAATAGTCTTGCACAAGTTGATGGTGGTGCACCGCTGGTATTACACATATTTAAAACATTTTGATTGTAGGTATCATAAAATTTGTCTTGATTATCCAATCCTTCACGGAAAAAATTTTGAAAGAAAAATTGACTAATTAATACTGCCAATACAATTAAAAATAGGGCAATGATTTTATTGAAATTAGTGAATCGCATATATATAATATATATACGGAAAAACTTTTATATTTTGTAAATGATTTTGAATTAAATAAAATATTGATTTTGAATTAAATAAAATATTGATTTAGAAAAATAAATAAATATTATTTAGAAAGTAGCTTAAATAATGTCTAAAGTTAGTGCAGTAAATTTAGAGGAAGAAAAAACAGTAATTATTAAAAAAGTTAGAGAGATTAAAGCACCATTAAAGCCGCATTATTATGATAGACCAGATATTATAGAGATTGGTATTGACGAGGTTGGAAGAGGACCACTCTTTGGACGTGTTTATACAGCGTGTGTAATATTACCTAAAAGCGATTTTAAATTTGGATTGATAAAAGACTCCAAAAAATTTACATCTAAAAAAAAATTGGCAGAAGTTGCAGAATATATTATGAAAAATTCGGTAGCATATTCAATATCCTATCAAGATGAAAAAACCATTGATACAATAAATATTAAACAAGCGACATTTAAAGCAATGCATAATGCTATTAAAAATATCATCGATGAAAATAATTTAGTGAATTCAGAGTGCGGATTGCTTGTAGATGGTAATGATTTTAAGCCTTATTTATATATCAATGACGATGAAATGCTTGAAACAATTCAATCAACACTAATTATAGGAGGCGACGCATTATACTGTAGCATAGCGGCAGCATCAATCATAGCCAAATACGCTCATGATGCTTATATACTCGATTTATGCAAACGGCATCCAAAATTAGATGAATATTATAATTTATCGAAGAATATGGGATATGGAACAAAAGCTCATATAGATGGAATTTTAAAGCATGGAGTTACGCAGTGGCACAGAAAGACGTTTGGGCAAACATGCAAGACAGCTGTCGAGAATACGGAATTTTTAGAATTATAATATTATCGTGTTAAAATATAAATATAAATATAAATATAAATATAAAAATATATATAAATATAAAAATATATATCATATTTAACTCTTAAAAGACTAAGAGATAATGAAAATTTTAGTATTTGATACAGAAACAACTCAACCAAATAAATGGCCTCATTTTATGCAATTAAGTTCTATCTATTTTGATATAAGCCAAAATAGAATACTCAACGAATCTACATCAAGAAGTGAAGATGACCTACAAGTCTTGAATATATCTTCAAGTGCAGAAAATAAGAATGTAAAATCTGTGTCTAACCATTTGCTTCAAGGTTTACATGCGATGGTTGCCAACATCAGCTATACTTTTTTTCTATTAGAGTTTGTTATTGGGAAGGCGCTTGGTAGGAGGCAAGTAGATCTAATCATTCCAAGAACTGCACTTAATGATGATATACATTACTCGGTCTCATTTAGTCCAGGTGGTTTTAACATGGCATACACCGGTGGCGCTCTAAAAGTAATTCAGAAATACAGAGATGTTTTCAAACATTCGGTATTTCTTGGTGTCTCCACTGGTGCTGTTGTTGCATCTTGCATTTGCGTTGGGATGCAACACGATAAAATGGCAGGAATCATGAAAGAGTTCAATTATGGTTTTGCTAAGCTTGGACCAAGAGGATGGCATCTGCTCATTGGTATGCTTGGGACACTGTTAGACCGCGAACTTCCGGACGACGCTCACAAACTTTGCGACGGTCGCTTGGTCATTGGTTTAACATTAGTGAAATGTCGCTTTCCGAGTTGTTTAAGCACTTTATTTGCTGTGACGGCTATGACAGCAGCCTTTCTAATTGATATGTGCTCTAACCCATACGTGTTAGGCAGAACAACATACTATTATTACGCAGCGCAGACATTGGGGCTAGTCGCGTTTTTTATTATATTCTTTGGCACAGTGCAGAAGATTCCAAGCTACAAAAGTCGGTTTACAAGCAAAGCAGAACTCATCACTACACTATTGTGTTCGTGCAGCATTCCGATGGTTCAAGATCGGCTCCCTCTGCGATGGGACTTGCAACAATGCTGTTGCATCATAGACGGAGCCTTTACGATGAACCATTTAGTCCTTGAAACGAAGGCTGGCGATACCAAGACCATAACTATTGAATGCAACGTCAGACACATACCGCGCCCAGATGTGTTGCCGTCAGTCGCTCTTCCTGACCGCGTTGTCACACCGCCAAGCACTACTGTATTGTATGAACTACTCGATATGGGCGCAAACGATTTTCTTGAGCATATTGCACATCTTGGACTTGTCGTTAGTACGTCGCAAAATGACACGCTAATGTGATTTCGGCACAGATTTTAGATTATAACAATTTTATCATATAAATTGATAAAAATTTAATATATAAAATATTATGATGAAAAGATATAAAAATAAAAATATTAATATATTAATAATAAAAATAATAATATAAAAAAATTGATATATTTTTACATCTATATTAAACGTGTAAAATAAATGAAAATTTTAGTATTTGACACGGAAACAACCGGACTTCCTGAACGTAATGCGTTAATAACAGACCTGAATAAATGGCCTCATGTTATGCAATTAAGTTATATCTATTTTGATATAAGCCAAAATCGAGTGATCCGGAAAGTTGATGACCTTATCAAAATAGCAGATGATATAGAAATTTCAGAGAAAAGCATTGAGATACACGGTATTAGTCGAGAGAAATCCGTAGCCAGAGGTATCAATATAAAGGAGGCATTAAGAGAATTCAATGGCTATTTAAAATCCGCAGATGTAATTGTAGGTCATAATATCGAATTTGATAAAAAGGTTTTAATGGTCGAATTTGGTCGAAACAAAATATTTCACAACTTCTATATAGATAGGGTAAAAAAACCTGAATATTGCACTATGAAAAATAGCATTAATCTCTGTAAATTGACCTATCCGCCTAAAATTGACATGACGGATATAATAGTAGATCCAAATCGAGCCATAAGATATAAATATCCAAAATTAATTGAACTATATAGCCATCTATTTAATTATACTCCCAATAATCTACACGATGCAATGGTCGATGTCTTAATTTGCCTACGATGCTACTGTACTATGGAGCATCGTTATGATATATTTAATAATAGCAAAGAAATCGTTGAATTATTTATGAACTACGGTGTTTAGACAGACTCTATTAAATAAGAAAAAAGGTGTAGTTTTTCTTTTTTTTTCTTTTTTTTCTTTTTTTTTCTTTTTATTGAATATTGAGTTTTTTTAGTTTGCACCTTTATAATGTCAAATCTATATAACGTCCAAAAAAAGATTTCAATTTTTATTTATTGGACGTTATATTTCACATATAGATTGTATTATCGATACATCAATATCATTTTCTATTCTATTTTGGACTTGATCCTCTTCTAGATTTTCATAATAATCGAAATCTATATAATAGACTAAATATAACCATTCTGTCGTAATTGCTCGTATATATATAGTAATTGCATCTAGATGTTTTAATCGTTCGAGATAATATATTATCTCCTTTTTATCTGCATATAGATGATATAGATGATAGAGATTTGGTTGAAATCCGTCTATTCTATGATATAGTGTATAGTATAAATCGTGTGTATTTTGATATATAAGTCGATCTTTTAAATTTTGTATCGATATTGCCATAATTTTTTTGGAAATATCTAGAGGCAGTATTTGTAATAATTTAAGGTTCATTGTTTTCAATAAATATTAAGTCTTACATCTCGAGACGTATCGATATTTCAATTTTATTAAAATATATAAAATTGAAATAGATTTTTTTTATAACGACTAGATACGACTAAATAATGCTATCATATATAGACCGGCTACCTATTGAAATCGTAGAATATATCCACCATATAAATCGAGAATATTATGCTAATATTATTATTAAGAGATGGAAAAATTATATTGAAAAATTATTAAATGCATATAATTTACTAGATTATTTACAAGATAATACTGACTCTCTACGAGATAGATATGCCTATATATAATAAATATTATACCAACTCAATAAAGATTTATAAAAATCTAAGCAGAACACATCTCGCAAAATCCAGCATCCGTCTGTTTATTTTTTTCTGGTTCAATAGTAAATTGTTGCGGTTGATGTTTTGCCTTTCTACGCAAATAATACATACCAGTCTTTAATCCTGCTCTCCACGCATAAAAATGCATATTCGTCAAACTTTTTACATCAGGATCTTCTAACCACAGATTTAGACTTTGTGATTGGCAAATAAATGCTCCTCTATCTCTCGACATATCTATTAGATGTTTCATAGGGATTTCCCATACAGTCTTATATTTTTCTTTAATTATATCTGGTAATCCTAAAATATATTGAATACTTCCCTTATTTGCAATTATATTATTTTTAATTGATTCATTCCACATATCTAGGCTATTTAATTCTTTGATTAAATGTCTATTTATTAAGATATATTCTCCTGCTAATGTTCGTCGCGTATAAATATTACTGGTATATGGTTCAAAGCATTCATTATTTCCTAGAATTTGACTGGTACTAGCAGTTGGCATTGGAGAGATAAGTACGCTATTTCTTAGTCCATACTCTTTAATATCGGATTTTAGGCTAGTCCAATCATATCTTTCTAGACCAGGGTCTATATTCCACATATCAAATTGTAATATTCCATTACTTGCTGGTGACCCTTCAAATGATGAATATGCCCCATAATGATTTCGATTGCGTTCTTTGCAAATTTCTACTCTAATTGGAGATATCTGTTTTAACACAGTCGTTGTGGTTATGTCTGTCGTTTCAGTATTAATCGATGACGCACAACTATTATTATGCACAGTGTAAATAGTTGAAATATCTGTATTGTTATGAAACGTCCAGTCGCCACGCAAAAACTCTCTTCGTAAATAGTCGACATATTCAATTCTGTCCCTCGAAAGTCGGCACGATTCCTCGAGAGCAGCATGATATATTGTTTCAAAAATAAGTCGATTGACTTTTTTGGCTTCATGTGATATAAATGGCAAATCCATTAATATAAATACATCGGCTAATCCTTGAACACCTATTCCAAGCGGTCTATGCAACAGATTACTTCGTTTTGTTTTTTCGGTTGGATAAAAATTAATATCGATAACCTTATCTAGATTATTAGTAATAGTCTTAACAACTCTGTGCAATTTTTCATAATCAAATGTGTTTCTCAAAATATCCAGAGACTCGCTATAACCACCAATTAATTTATCATCGCTAAATAATAGTGGAAGACTGGTTATATCATTATTAAAATCCTTATGATTATTAAAATCTTGGATATTATCAATCTTTATCTCTCTATACACTATATTTTTCCTCTTTAATAGAGATTTAAGTAATAGAGAGATGGAACAATTTGTTTTAGTATATATTTTTACACTTGTATCATTAAATGGACTAGGCGTTTCATTCACAAATTTACTCAATCCGATTGATGCTAGATTACATACAGCAGTCTCATGTTTATCACTATATAAAACTACTTCAGAACAGAGATTTGATGATTTTATTGTTCCAAGATTTTGCTGATTACTCTTTTTATTACAAGCATCTTTATATAGCATATATGGTGTTCCTGTCTCCATTTGCGCGTCCAGAATTTTAATCCATATATCTCTTGCCTTGACTTGTCGAGTATATTTTTTTTCTCGTTCATATTTTAGATAGAGTTGTTTATATTCGTCTCCATATAGATTAGATAGAGAAGGGACACTATCAGGACAAAATAGCGACCATATTTCATCCTTAAATACTCGCTCCATAAATAAATCGGAAATCCACAGTGCATAGAATAAATCTCGAGACCTAAGTTCCTCATCGCCATGATTTTTCTTTAGATCCAGGAATAACTCAATATCGGCGTGATGTGGTTCAATATATATTGCAAAACTCCCAGCACGTTTACCACCCTGATTAATAAATCTTGCTGTTTTATTAAATACGCCTAACATTGGAACTATGCCATTGGCTTGTCCGTTTGTGCCACGAATATGCGAACCAGTTGCTCTAATATTATGTATATGAAGACCTATTCCGCCAGACCATTTTGAAATTTGCGCACATTCTTTTAATGTATTAAAAATACCATCTACACTATCGTCTTCCATAGCAATAAGATAACAAGAACTTAATTGCGGATTATTTGTTCCAGAGTTGAATAGGGTTGGAGTAGCATGTGTAAAATATTTCTGCGACATTAAATCATATGTCTCTCTAACCTGTTCCATATTATGTTCGTGAATACAAATGGCGACTCTTAACCACATATGTTGTGGACGCTCAATTATCTTGCCATCTAGTCTAAATAGATACGATCTCTCCAATGTTTTTATACCAAAATAATCAATTAAATAGTCACGCTGATAATCAATTATAGAATTAAGAAAATCTTTATTATTTTCAACAATTGTCATAAATTTTTCACTAATAATAGGTGAATTATCAAGATTTATATCACGAAAGTCGTATAATTTTTTGACTACATTGTAAAAGCAAGAATCGGTTTCTTTATGTAGATTAGAAACTGTAATTGCACCGGCTAATATATCATATTCAATATTTTGGGTACTCATTGATGCACATTGTTGTGCTGTTAATTCGTCTATTAGTGATGTGCTTATGTTATCATATAATTGATCGATTACTTTTATAACAAGAGTAGAGTATGGGATTGTTAGATTATGTTCTTGTCCTATAGACTTGACGCGTCTCAATATTTTATCAAATGAGACGTCTTCATATTTACCATTTCTTTTTTTAATCTGCATATTATTTTAGACCCTTGAAAATTAATAATATAATATTTTTAAATCATAATAATATAATATTTTTATTAAATTGACTGATTCGACTGATTCGACTCATTTAGTTTTATGTATATACAGCATAAGAGTCTATATTCATAACTGGTGCATTATTTAGTTTTTTCTTCTCAATAATGTATCTTGAGAAATGTAGATTTTTTAAAACACTTAGTGGAACATGATTATGTACTGTTCTAGCAATCATCTTATATAATTTAAAATCAGGATATCTCTCATCGCCATTATTTTTATAGAGAATATTTCTCTCTTTATCATCTAGACACCAATTAATTATTATTTTTTTAATAGGAGATTTTAACCGTTCGATTTCACTAATATCATCTATTAAAAAATCTATGAGCGAACAACTTAGTCTGCACAAATCAAAACTATAATTTGGTTCTAATCTAGGTTTTTTATCATCCATATATTTGCCAAAATTGTATTGTGTCGCGGCGTCGCCATCCTTATGATAACTATCACTGCAAAATACATTACCTTTAAATGTATAGATTGCCCGACCATAATCAATTATCTTATAGATTTTACCATATGTTGGAACTTTATAGTATTTATTTTCTATTTTATAATATAGATTTTTTCGGTCAGTTAGATTATACATTATATTATTTGTATGTAAATCATTATGTGTCATATTAAATACTTTTTGATATGTTATTAGCATCATTAATATTTGTAGTACTATAGAATCCCATTCTTTATCCCCAATCTCATTATTTGATATATATGAATCTAGTGTAGCATTGCACGATTCCAGAGCAATAATCTGTATTGGAAATTTATTAATAGAGATGAAAATTTCATCTTCTGATGCAGTAGAATATGAGCCACTTTTAGAAGTGCTATCTAGACCACTATTAGTCTCTTGATCGCTATCTCCATCTTGATCACTATCTCCATCTTCGTCTCCATCGCCTTCACAATCTAATTCTTGATTAGTCTCTGCTTCTATAGTATTTGAGGATCGAGATGAACACGTTGAGCCAGTTGAATTTGTATTTTTTGATTTAGACTCATCTACTACGACCGAATTAAATATTAAATCAATATCGCTATTTATAACTCGACTCTCTCGACTCTCTCGACTCTCTCGACTCTCTTTTACACTATTAGAAATATCTATGGATAATTTGTTTAATTCTTCTAAATCTAATACACTTACATCTAATACGCTGACGTCTAATACGCTTACGTCTAATAGTTGTTCGTTTTCATCGATTACGATTTTTTTCTTATTATTTCGTGTATCAAAATTTAACATATCTAAATGGTGTAGATTCTCAATTTTAAAGAGTAGATTATTATTAACGTGAAATGCATCATTATTAAACAACAAATCTAGATCATCGTAGATATTTACCAAGAAATTATTCTTAATGGCCAAGAATGAACCATAGAAATCTAGTCCATGTATAAATTCCTTCTCGTGCAATAATTTACTTGTTAGAAATGTGAAAAAACTGTCTACATATGCCATATTAGTTGTATCAAGAACCTTTGCATGATAATTATTGTCGTCGTTAAATTTTGGGAGTCTTAATAAATTTTTGGATAAATCATATTTATTGGTAATATATCGAATTGGATCTAATAAGGGACAGAATTTAAAAAAGACTTCACGATTTTTCAGTTCATCTGTTGCAGAATTTAAGACTTTTCCAGAGAATTTATTATAACTGATTTTTTTTTCTAAAGTCTGGAGTTTATAAAAATTGTTTAGATTGATATTATTATAATTTTTCTCATTTAGATTAAAGAATGTTTGATAAATAGGAATATAATTTTGTGCGTCCTCTATTTCTAGCAGATTTTTATCCTTAAAATTTGCGAATAATTTTTCGTTGTCATTTTTTATGTAAGTTAGTTCCATTTATAGATTTGTTAAATATATTTAATCTGGTTTTTAAACTTGTTTAGACATTTCTTCTCTAATATTATTTTTTTGTAAATCGATATTTTCGATTTTTCGTAATCGAGATTTTAATGGTCTATAGTCAAAACT
>Ga0209550_10005814_pt1 | contig 11539 bp, 9 predicted proteins | sample LauGreSuBDMM15SN_2_FD_187567 | JGI IMG/M metagenome (GOLD analysis project Ga0209550, IMG submission 187567) | Freshwater lake microbial communities from Lake Michigan, USA - Su13.BD.MM15.SN (SPAdes) (version 5) | ecosystem: Environmental > Aquatic > Freshwater > Lake | place: Lake Michigan, USA... | reverse complement strand
TTGCGGTCGAAGTCATCAACATCCGCGTCCGCACCAAATCTCCCTGAACTGATGCCCCTCACGATATCTGAAATCCTCAAAGACGAAGCCCTACGACGACACGAATTTCCCGTGGCCGCGCGTCAGACGTTCCTGGCGCACGCCGGGGTGTCTCCGCTGCCGCGGCGTGTGGTTGAGGCGATCGGGGCCTATGCCCAGGCCGGCTCCATCGATGACCAGGAGGAGGCCCTTGAACCTGGATTAGTGGGTCAGGTTCGACGATTGGCGGCGGGTCTGATTGGAGCTGACCACGACGAGGTTTCGTTGGTGGGACCCACCTCACTGGCCTTGAGTCAGGTAGCGGCGGGGCTTCAGATGAAACGGGGTCAGAATGTTCTTATCTATCACGACTGCTATCCCTCCAACGTTTATCCTTGGATGGCGTTGGCAGACCGGGGGGTTGAGGTGCGTCTGATGAACATTCGCGAACTCGGCAAGGTTCGAGTGGTGGATGTCCAGGGACAGATTGATGAAGATACTCGGTTGGTCGCTATCGCTAGTGCGCACTACCTGACGGGGTGGCGTATCAATATCGATGCCATCGGTCGAATGCTCCGATCCAAGGGGGTGCTCTTCTGCCTGGATGCGATCCAGACTCTGGGTGCCTTTCCAACCTCCGTGGCCAACGTCGATATTCTGGCGGCGGACGCCCACAAGTGGTTGTTGGGACCGTGCGCGGCGGGACTCCTGTACATCCGTAAGGAGGCTCGTCCGCAAATCCGTCCGGTGGTTCACGGCTGGCATAATTTGCAGTGCCCAGATTATCTCACGCAAGACGACCTGGTCTTTCACGAGGGAGCCCGACGCTACGAGGCCGGGACGCACAATTTTCTCGGGCTTCATGGATTGAAGGCCGCCCTGGAACTGGTGCAAGAAGTAGGCGTGGAAGCCATCGCCGCTGAATTGGCCCGGAAGCGTCTGTGGTTGGTGCCTGAGTTAGTCGCCAAGGGGTACACAGTGCTCCACGGCGATGCTCATGCGGACAATGCCGGTGGCATTACCAGTTTCCATCGAGAGGGCACCGATATGCGAGCGGTGTACCAGAAACTGAAGGCCGAAGGCGTCACCACTTCCCACCGGATCTTGCCCGGCGGTCAGGCCGTGGTCCGCCTGTCGCCGCATTTCTACAATACCGACGACGAACTCCGCCGTTGCCTCGAGCTGGTCTAGCCGGGCGGGGCGTGTTGCCCCGGGCAGCGCCCTAGCCTCAAACCACGCCGACCGAATTCTCCAATCGTCCGATGCCGTCGATCTCGATGATCACCCGGTCGTCTTCGGCCAGGGTGAATTCGTTGGGCGGAACGATGCCGGTGCCCGTCAGCAGCATGCTGCCGTTGGGGAAACTTTCACAGCGGTGCAGCCAGCGGGCCAATTCATCGAACGAGCGCTTGATTTGGGAAACCTGGGTCGACCCCTGGAACACCACGGTATCGGCCCGATGGATCTCCATCCGGATGCCCCAGGAACGTGCCTCGGCCTCGTCGACTCCGAGGCGGATCCAGGGTCCCAGCGCGCACGACGCGCGGTAGGTCTTGGCCTGGGGCAGGTAGAGCAGGTTCTCCCCCTCGATGTCGCGGGAGCTCATGTCGTTGCCGATGGTGAAGCCCACCCGCTGACCATACCGATTGAAGACGAGTACCAGTTCCGGCTCGGGCACGCTCCAGCAGGCGTCGGAACGGATCCCGACCGCGCCCCCCGGTCCCACCACCTTGGAGCCGAGCGCCTTGAAGAAGATCTCCGGCCGAGCGGCCTCGTAGACCCGATCATAGGCCGTCGCGCTGAAATCCGATTCCTCCATGCGGGCAGTCTTGCTGCGAAGATAGGTCACGCCAGCTGCCCAGATCTCCTGATTGTTGACTGGCGCGGCGAGAATGGCATCCGAGACCGGGAGCCGAATGAAGCTCCGTGACGCCTCACGCCTCAGGCTCTCGAAAGGTTCTAAACCCTCGAGAGCATAGCTGAGGTTATGGATGCCGACGCTGGTCAGGTCGATGAGCTCGAGGTCGTCGACGGTCAGTCCGACGCGGACGATGGAGTTGGCCTTCGTGTAGTAATAACCGACCTTCATAGCGCTGAGCCAACACGGTTTCCTAGCGAGACTCAATCCTCGACCTTGTCGTGTTGGGCAGGCCTGCAGGGCGGATTCATCTGCATTTGGGTAGGCGGAGCAATCGGCCGGGTTTTCGGTCGATTGCAGCATCTGAGGTTCGCCAGCCTGCCGGATGAGCTTTGTAAAGCCTTTTCCTGGAGTCTAACACGCTCCTCTCTGCGGGTCTTACCCTCTTTCTGCTAGGCCGCGGCCGCCGTTCAACGCCGGCGCATCCGGTGTGCGTTGCCGAAGGTTTGACCCTTCAGCCAGTTCTTCAACGACTAGGCTTCGGTCCGACTCGGCTCCAACTCCAGTTCGTAGAGCCCAACTCGGAGGTTTGGCTTCATCGCCAGCATCTCGGCCCCGATTCGGTCCTTCACCCGGCACTGGTCCTCCTGAAAGCTCACGCCCCGCCGGTAATGCACCCCGTTCTCGATTGCCGACCGTTGGCCAAAGGATACCGGTCTGGGACGCCGGAAATTGCGTCCCCTGGGAGTCAGTTCGCAGGTCGTCTCCATCCCAACGAGTCCTTAGCGTGCAATTCTTAACCATTAGAAATGTACCCCCAATAGAAGTTGCATTCGCGAACAGTCGGTCACCGTTACCGCGAAGCAGGCAATAGCGCTGAACTTTCAAACTACGGTAAGAGGTGACTCGGCAGTTGCTGATCCCGCAGAGTTTTGGTGCTCACCGTGGTCTGACCTTTAATTGGATTCCATTTGACTCGTCTGCCGATAGATCCGGCTTCATAGACGGCTCGTCCTACACAGGAAATGGCAACCGCAGTGGACGGGATGTTTCCGAGAGTTTAGCTCGTTCCATAATCGTTAGATCTCGCAGTTGTAGGTCATCTGGACCAGCCGATGAAGCAGGGTCTCCGATAGGGCTTCGCGCCGATTTGGATGGGCAGCCGATCCGAGAGAATCCTGGTGATCGCATGGGCGGGTTAGGCGAGTGTCGACATTTAGAAATGGTTATTATTGACCACAATGATAAAATTTAACCGAATATTATTTAGAATTCGAGGCCGGCTTGTGAAACGATTAACAGTTATTTATAACAATTTTGCTACTAAAGCATATTTGGTAAAAATGTTGTTTAGAATGGCATAAATTTTGCCTTTAAAATTTAAATTTTAAGCGACGGTAAAAATTTTCAAAAATCAGGCCCGGCTTAAAAAATTAGTAAGGAGTTCGAAGACTGCAAAATCTAAAGTTTTATGGAAATCGCAGTGACACTTTTAAAAAGTATTTCATATAGTCCATAGGACCAACATTTTTACAATTACCCCATGCCTTACACCATTTTGCTCGTCGAAGACAATGAGTTGAACCGCGACATGCTGAGTCGTCGCTTAGAGCGCAAGGGCTACGAGATCAAGATGGCTGTGGACGGTGCCCAAGGGGTCAGCATGGCCACGGAGTTGCGACCGGCCCTCATCTTGATGGACTTGAGCCTACCGGTGATGGACGGCTGGGAAGCCATTCGACGGATCAAGGGGAACCCTGAGACCGCCACCATTCCAATCATCGCTCTCACCGCCCACGCCCGGGCCGAGGACGAAAAGACGGCTCGTGATGCGGGAGCCAATGATTTTGACACCAAGCCGGTCGATCTCAATCGGTTGGTCGGAAAAATGGAGCACCTGTTGACACCCAACGCCAACGTCACCCTCCCAGAGAGCCAGTAGTCCAGCCAACCATGAAAACACCGAGCGTCCTATCGATGAAATCCCGCCTCGTCGACCTCCTTCGTTCCTGGGTTTTGCGCAACCTCTGCTTCGTTGCCCGTTGCGGATTTCTTCTGGCCCTGGTCACGGGGTTGACCGACCAGTCGATTGGTGCTGCGGAGCCCACCAACTCGGTGCTGCACTTCGATGGCAATGATAGTTATCTGGAGTTACCACCATACAGTCTTGATGGATATAAAGCAATTACGGTGGAGGCATGGGTAAGGCCAGAACGATTGGGTTTCTTTACCCGGTTCTTCGAGTTCGGAACTCAGGGTGGTCGTTTGGTGGCTTGTTGGAATTTTGGTCGAGTCTTTAACATTCATACAGAGCATCTAGAAACGAGTTACGCATTTCCCAATGGTGTTATAAGCTGTATTAATGATAATGAATGGATCCATCTAGCCGTCGTATCGAGCGGTAAAAGCTTTGAAGGTTACCTAAACGGAGAACGTATCATCGACAGACAAACCTCAGCCGAGTTCTATCCCGCAGGAGATGGAAAACGATATTATTTTGGACGGGATACGTTTGGGGGCGAAGAGGAAGACTATATCGGTCAGATGGATGAAATTAGGATTTGGAGCAAGGCGTTAACATCGGATGAAATTAAATCTGGGTTGGCCCAGCGATATTCCTGGGGGTCTCCCGATCTTGTGACACTGATCAATTCAAATACTAATCGAGTAAAATCAATTGATGGGAAAGAGTCCTCGGCTTTGTTCCGTGGTTCTTTGGGTTGGCAAAACCAGGAGCGAACACCAGAGGGGGTATTACGGACCCTCAAGCATCAACACCTTGAATTAATACTTCCATCTAATATCCGTTCGTTAACAAATTTTTGGTCTACAATTATAGTTAAAAACCAGGAAAAAGTAAATAGTATCGATCGTTCAGGTTATAACATCCAAAATTCAGTTAACGAGCAGGGTGATCTAGTGCTTTCATTGGATGTGTTTGGATTCCAAAAGCAGCCTTCCAGTGAATTGTACATACTCTTAGTGGCACCTGAATTTGGCGGGCTTTCGGCAGTTTATCCTCTTGATTTTTCGCCATCCGATTCAAGAGGTTCTAGTGTCACTTTTAAGCCTATCGACTTCAACTCCCTCCAGCTTCAACTAGGGAATACTCTATCAAAAGCGATTCGCGATCGAATGGCCGTTTCGGATTGCCTCAATTTTTTAGGCTTCCTAGGTCTCGAAGAATTAGCAACCGAGGCTTTGATTGACGCAGCTGCGGCTGGTGGATATCAAAGTTATCCAGCTCGCGAGTTGTTGAGACGCAAGATACCCGAACGTCTGGCCAAGTTTTTTCAATTTCGCCAATCCATTTCGGCTCGTTTCCTCGGGGGCACTGTTGCTGCTCTCGGACTGGTGATGGGTTGTCTTTGGATTTTTAACCGGCAAATGAGGTTCGCTGTGTGGTTTGGATTGGTGTGTGTGCCGGTCAGTTTTTGGTTGTTGAACGGAGAAAACACGTATGCGGTAAGTATGCGATTTGCGGTTCTCAGTGCGCTTCTACCGCTGCTTTTTGGTTTTGTCTGCTCCGCGTTGAATCAAAAAATTCCTGTCCGCTATTGGGTTTCAATAGTTGCTTTGATGCCGGGTTTCATAATGTGTTGTTTTGATGCTTTTAAAAATACTGGTTCTGTAAATAGCGGTTCCACAATCCACTGGCTTTGGTTAAATATTTCGGTGCTGGTTCTATTATGGATTCTCTTAGAGCTCATCCTAAAGTTCAGAGGTGTTAACGAGAGCGTATCGATTCTTCATCGGCGCCTTGTTTTATTTACCTGTCTCAGCATTTCTTTTCTGTGTCTTGGTATTCCCAGTTTTTGGTTTACCTCTTTCTTACATCAGTCCGGGGCCCGTCTGAGTGGGGATCTATTTAGTTATCTATTACAGTTTCAAAATCTACTAGTAAGCTGGCTACCTGTACGGGTTGGAGAAAACCCCGATCTCGCTTGGGAAGTGATACAGATACCCGTGGTGCTATCATTTTCTTTCAGCGGATTTTGCCTCTTGGGCAATCGTTTCCGGGAACTACGGATTAGTCTCGAAGCCAGCAATAGTACCGCACTTCAACAATTGGAGGAGATCAAGATCAAGAGCGAGGCTCTTCAAGTGGCACAGGTTGCCGCAGAAACAGCCAGCAATGCGAAGTCGCAATTCTTGGCCAACATGTCCCACGAACTGCGCACCCCGCTCAACGCCATCATCGGTTACAGCGAAATGCTCCAGGAGGAGGCGGACGATTTGGGAACCCCGGAGATCAAGCCCGACCTGCAAAAGATCAATGGGGCCGGCAAGCACTTGTTGGGCTTGATCAACGACATCCTGGACCTCTCTAAGATCGAGGCGGGCAAGATGACCTTGTACTTGGAAACCTTCGATGTCCGCGCCGTGTTGGATGAGGTTGCGGCGATGGTACAACCATTGATTGCCAAAAATGCCAATCAACTCACCCTGGAGATTTCCCCTGAGATTGGCTCGATGCGGGCCGATGTCACCAAGGTGCGGCAGACGCTCTTTAACCTGCTGAGCAATGCGAGCAAGTTTACCGACAAAGGCACTATAATCCTTCGGGCCCGTCGTGAGGGAGGCAATATGGTGTTCGATGTCATCGACAGTGGCATTGGCATGACGCCTGAACAGGTCAGCCGCCTGTTCCAAGCCTTTGCGCAGGCTGATGCATCGACCTCTAGAAAGTACGGAGGAACCGGGCTGGGACTGGCCTTAAGCCGCAAGTTCTGCCAGCTCATGGGAGGTGACATGTCGGTTGCCAGCGAGCACGGGAAGGGCTCCACGTTTACGGCGACCATAGAGGCGGAGGTGCAAGAGGTTGCGGCGGATGCCGCTCCTGCTGAAAAGTCCGCATCGGATAAGGCTGCCGCCAAGACAAGCTCTGGCCCGCTCGTGCTAGTGATTGATGATGACGCGACCGTACAAGATCTTCTGCGGCGCTCATTGAGTCGCGATGGGTTCCGTGTCGAAACGGCCAACAATGGAGCTAGTGGCTTGACCCGCGCCCGCGAACTCCAACCGGCGATCATCACTTTGGATGTCATGATGCCGGGGATGGATGGGTGGGAGGTTTTGGGTGCCTTGAAGGCAGATCCGATGACAGCCAACATCCCTGTGATCGTGATGAGTATCGTCGATGAAAAGGGGTTGGGCTTTAGCTTGGGAGCAGCCGACTATCTGACGAAGCCGTTGGATTACAGTCGGTTGTCGTCGGTGGTGAATCGTCATGCTCAAGGAGGACGCGGGCAGAGGGTGCTGGTGGTGGAAGACGACCCGGCGACGCAGGAGTTGGTCACCAAGTACATGACCAAGGAAGGGTGGCAGGTAGTCACGGCCAACAACGGGCGGGCAGCGTTGGATCGAGTCTCAGAGGGCAAGCCAGATCTGGTGTTGTTAGACTTGATGATGCCGGAGATGGATGGGTTTGAGTTTTTGGAGGCGTTCCGCCAGCAACCCGGGTGTGCCCAGATTAATGTCGTGGTGATGACGGCGAAGATCCTGACCGATCAAGACCGTCTACGGCTGCAAGGGCAGGTAGCTCAGGTTGTTGCCAAAACCCAACTCACTTCAGAAATGCTCACGAGCAAGATTCGAGCAGCCATTGGCTCAACGGTATCTGCGGGTGTAAAACATTAAAAGGATAGTGAAAATGCCGCCGCCCCGATTTAAAGGACTCCAAGCCAAAATACGCCTTCACCAACTGCCGTGCCTTGCCAAGCCCCAGCAACTGATTAGAGGTCGGTTTTGGTGTGATTGGTCAGCAGCATGTTCCAGTCGTTAAGCCCCCTTTGGTTTCACTGAAACTATCGAGACACCACCGTTAATTTTATAAACTAAAAGCAAATCCCTGTTCCAATTATTTCGCGTCAATTGTATTGCTAAAATATTATTAATTATCAATTAAAAACCCTGCAACTAGTCTGTTTCAAATTAAATAAATATAAAATGAGTATCGATTCAAACGAAGAAGTTCATGAGGTGAATTTATCAGGACGTTTAGACAGTTACGAAGCAAAAGTGTTTTCGGCCAAAGCAGATGCCCTAATGACCACATCTGTGCGCAAAGTTGTTGTGAATCTTGATCAGGTAACATTTCTATGCTCCGCAGCATTACGAGTAATAGTTTTAAATCATCGAAAATTTAAGGCAGAGGGACGTAAGTTTGTCGTCGGTAAAACATCGAAAGATGTAGACTTTATATTTGCAACTTTCGGAATTGGATCTTCAGATTGGATTTGGGATTAAGTAATAAAAATATGCCAAACTTTACACAACTGAAATCAGGCGATAGCTGTGAATTATAATTGATCGCAGAATTGACGGCGAGTTTGCCAATAAATTGGAGATTGATCTGTTGGAACTCGGCAAAACGTCGGTCAGAAAAATAACTTTGAACATGATCGACTGTAGTTTTATTTGTTCAGCAGGAATCCGGGTTCTACTTCAATATCACCGAAATATGAAAACAGATCATAGATCTTTAATGGTTTCCCGTGCATCGACCGAGGTGGATGCCATTCTAGAAATGACCGGGTTTCGTGAGAGCTTTATCGAAAAAGCGCACTAAGGTGCAGGAAGATATGAACGTTGAATTTCCAGTAACTGAATCTTCAGCTGTAGATGCCTGCCGGTGTCTTGAAAAATTTGCATCATCAATTTCAATATCGCGGAAAACTCTGTTCTGCTTAGACCATGCGTTAGCAGAATACCTGCAAAATCTCTACGACCATTCTGTTGCAAAAACGTCGAAAATTGATTTTCAATTTTCTGAGAACAAAATTACAATAGTTGTGCGTGATGATGGGCTTCCTTATAATGTCATTGAACATCCACCTGTGGACACTACGCTGCCGCTTCTTGATCGGCCAGTTGGAGGGTTGGGTATCCATCTGATTCGTCAGCTAATGGATGAAGTGCATTACTCCTCTGCAGGTGGTTGGAATTCAATTACCCTTATAAAAATTAATAGCTCCGGAGGCTCGGGATCCAGTCAATCGACAGAAAACAAACATTCCTTTGAACATTGATTCGAAAAGCCTTGGAAAGTTACGGCATGACTTGCGAACTCCAATCAACCAAGTGATTGGCTACTGTGAACTGCTTCTCGAAGACACCAGCACTGATACTGGCTACACCCGTGATCTAGAGCGCATAAAATTCGCAGGCTGGCAGTTACTTACTGCTCTTAACACCTATTTAGGCGAGCAAAGCTTGTCAAATCGTTCCCTTGATACCTCCAAGCTACAACAGGATCTTAGAACGCCTGTCGACCATATTATTGGCTACAGCGAGTTGCTCATGGAGCAGGCTCAATCCCAAGAGCGCACGGACATTCTCCAAGACCTTCAACGAATCCACGGTGCTGCCGCAAATTGGTTGCAGCGGATGGAAGCGGCCCTGCTTGCCCTCAATGATTCTAAAGGATTACCTAGCCCAGAAGCCATATCATCAAATCCGGAAAATTCTCAGAACATAGAAACTCAGCGACCTGCAAACTCAACCGAGCCCCAGATCGCGGCAGGCTTAGGTGAACACATTCTAATTGCCGAAGACGATCCTTTGAATCTGGACATATTACGTCGGCGAGTTGAGCGGTTTGGATACAAGGTTACCACGGTTGGAGATGGGCACTCTGCGTGGCTAGAATTGCAAAAGGGCGGTTATGATCTTGTTTTGCTGGATATGATCATGCCGATCATGGATGGCTTTGAGCTCCTTCAGCACCTTCGCACCGACCAACAGCTGAAATTGATTCCGGTACTGATGATTTCTGGGGTGGATCAAGAAAGCAGCATAGTTCGTTGTATCGAGGCTGGTGCAGATGACTATTTAATGAAGCCGGTGAATCCCGTCTTTCTCCGAGCGCGCATTTGCGCGTGTCTTGAACGGAAACGACTCCGTGATTTGGAGCAGCGAACCCACGCAGCCTTATTGGAGAGTCAATCTCTTTTGGCAGAAGAACTCGCGGAGGCTAGTCGTTATGTGTCATGCCTGCTACCCAGTCCGTTAAACCATGCTCACGTTGTGGTCAGTTGGCATTTCCAATCGTGTAGTCAAATCGGCGGAGATGGTTTTGGCTACCGTTGGATTGACAGCGATCATTGGGCATTTTTTCTTTTCGATGTTTGCGGCCATGGTGTTGGAGCGGCCATGTTGTCTATCTCAATTCTCAATGTTCTGCGAACTCTTTCGCTTCCCGATACAGACTTTAAGTCTCCGAAATCGGTCCTGACTGGCCTCAACACAGCATTCCCGATGGAGTCACACAATGAGCAGTATTTTACTTGCTGGTATGGAGTGTACTCACCTTCAACAAGACTGCTTCGATTTGGAAGTGCTGGTCACCCTCCGGCGCTGTGCATAGAGGATAACACGAGTACACCTCTCCGCACGCAAGCTCCGCCAATTGGTTGCATGGACAGTGCTAAGTTTCAGGAGGCGTCGCGAATTTTATCCAATTCGTGCAAATTGATTGTTATTAGCGATGGTGTGTACGAGTTGGAAAGAAAGGACGGGACGACTGCTACCGTCGAAGATTTTTCTTCGTGGTATATTGCTCAACAAGATCTTGGAAACCCGATCACCGCTTGGGAATGGGCAAAGCGAACGAGTGTCCGGGAGAAACTGGACGATGATTTTTCGATCATGCAGATTATATTTAATTGATGGTGAATCAATCAAATCGTTTTCCAGAAAACTAGACCATTTCACGCTCGGGTGAGACGAGGAAGCGAGAATTGGTGGCGACAAGCCCGAGCCGGCGGGCTCGTTGGCGCGGCGACCAGCCAATCCAGCCATCCCGTGCCTTGGTGTGCAAAGCGGCGACGCCAAAGTCAAGCAAGGCGACGTACGGGCCAACCAGTTCGGCCACGTAATGAAGCGAGGGGCCATGAAGCGCGCGTCGGCCAAGGTAGTGGTGGGCCTCGAGCCGGCGCTCGAACTCCTCGCGCTCATGGAGATTGATCAGACGGACCATGATTTGCTTGAGAAGATCCGCTTCGGCAGGCAAATCGGTGCTACGCACCGCAAATCCTGAACACGGGCCATAAAAACAAATCAGTCAAAATGCAAACGAGCCCACTTCTTAAATAACTATTCAGATTCAGATGAATCAGCACTGGATTTCTGGCTGGCTTGGTGGGGTCTGGGGCTCAAATCCCCTCGGCGAAGTTGGCGGCCGAATGCACGGTGGCGACCTCGGGAGACAGGCTGTTGGCACCGGTCGAGAGCACCCGGTATTCGCGAATCTGGAAGCTCACCGAGGATCCTTGCTCTAGGCCCTGACGCAGGAAGTCGTCTTTCACAATGCGAGTCCGCAGGATCAATCCGGACGGAGTCTCCAGTTCGAGCCGCAGTTGGACTCCCAAGAAGTAGACATGACGGATTACGGCCGAATGGGGGTATTCCTGAAGATTGCGGGAGATCTGGACGGCATACGGTCGGAAGCCGATGCGCAGGGTCTGTCCCTCGGGCACACCGTGGGTCGGAAAACTCAATTCGTTGAGGCGGGCGGCACCGCCACGGACGGTCAATTCCAGCACGTTCAGCACACCGATGAAGCGGGCCACGAATTCATTCTTCGGTTCTTCGTAGACCTCGCGCGGGGATCCGATTTGTTCGAGCCGGCCGCGACTGAAGATCACGATCCGATTACTCACC
>Ga0209550_10005807_pt1 | contig 11545 bp, 11 predicted proteins | sample LauGreSuBDMM15SN_2_FD_187567 | JGI IMG/M metagenome (GOLD analysis project Ga0209550, IMG submission 187567) | Freshwater lake microbial communities from Lake Michigan, USA - Su13.BD.MM15.SN (SPAdes) (version 5) | ecosystem: Environmental > Aquatic > Freshwater > Lake | place: Lake Michigan... | reverse complement strand
AAAAGTTTGCCAAATTGCGCAAAGACAACGAAGCATTTAATACCGGTAAGTTGATGCAATTTACGCCTGAAGGAAACACCTATGTATACTTTAGGTATACCAATACCGAATGTTTTATGATCGCAGTCAATAGAGGAGAAAAGGAAGAAATTTTAGATACCAAACGCATGCAAGAAAGGTTAATTGGTTTTGCTAATGGGGTTGATCATGTAAGCAATGAAGAAATAACTAGTCTTGCTAAAATTAATTTAGCTCCAAACAGTATTCGCATTATTGAGCTAGGTAGGTAAATTAGCACAACTTATTATAACGTTTTATTGAAAATTTGTTTGATTTAACCTATTTCGGAATAGATTTTAATAACTCATTTAATTCAGAATTAGAAAGTGAATCTTTTTCTGATTTATCATAAATTGAAAGTAAATAAACTGTTTCATTATTTATAATAATATTTGTTATTAACCTTGCACCACCCGACTTTCCTTTTCCTTTCGAAGAGATTGCAATTCGTATTTTGTAGCAGTTATTTCCTAATGAGGTTCCTTGAATTGGATTAATCTCTAATGAGGCGAAAATGATTTCTAATTCGCTTTTTAAAGAATGGTATTTTTTTGCCAATTTCTTGGCTTCTTTACTAAATGTAGGTACGGCTATAATTTTATAACTCATCTAGCAGCTGTTTTGCTGGTATGCCTTTTAACTTCCCTTGACGAATTAATGAAAGTTCCTCTACCGCTTCTTTAATTTCTTCAATGAGAAGTGCTTTTTCATTTGTGATAGGTTTGGCCTTTACATATGGAAAATTGGTTAAAAGTTCCATAATAAACTTTGCCTTACTATCTTTAATATCTAATAATACTTTCATAGAATGAATATTTCTTATGATACAAATTTATTAAAAATAATAACCTAAATGAGTATTATTTAAGATTTATTGAATAAATATTATTTTGAAAGTTCCACCAAATTTTTGGCAATTTTGCTGCCCAATGCAACACCCATGCCATTGAGCCTTACGCCTATAAATTGTCGTTCACTTAGTGCTTCAACAAGGGGTAATTTATTGTCGCTAAAGGCCATGATGCCACTCCAAGTATGTTCTATTTCAAAATTGGTATCGGGTAAAATAAGCTCCTTCAAATAGCTTTGTAATTGTTCAATTATTTTTTGGTTCGAACCAAAATTTGTGGTGTTTTCACCTTCAAAATCGAGGTTTCTTCCGCCACCAAAAACAATTCTGTTTTCAAAATTTTTAAAGTAATAATAGCCTTCATCAAAAAAGAAGGTCCCTTTAACTTTTAGGTCTGGAATGGGTTTGGTAACCAACACCTGACCTCTCCCTGGGTTTAATTCAATATTGGGTAATAGACTTTTTGTGAAAGCATTGGTGCAGATAAATATCTTTTGAGCATTAAAGCTCATTCCATTTACTGCAACCTCAACTGCCTCTTTGTTTTCATCAATTGATTTTACTTCGGCACCAGTGATGATTTTTACACCTAGTTTTTGAGCATGGAGCCACAAGCTATTCATCATTTTGCCAGTGTCTATACTACCTTCTAAATAATTATAAATAAGTTGAGAGGCATGCTTAGAGAATCCAAATTCTTTGATTTTATCACTGCAAAGTGAGAATACATTTTTATTAAATAAAGGATATAAAAAAGCATTCATTTCATCCATTTGCGAAACAAAACTTTGGTCGTCGCTATTTAAAATTATTTCATAACCTCCGCAAGCATCATAAGCAATCGCTTCATCACCCAACCTATTGCGCAATATTTGCAAACCTGTGTACCTGCTTTGCACCAAATCTAGCAAGGCTTTTTCACCCATTACACTTTTATCATATAAGTTTTCACTCAACGAGCCAATGCAAGCAAAGCCTGCGTTTTTAGTTGATGCGCCAGTTGGCAGTATGCCGCGTTCTAAAACCAGTACATTGGCATCGGCATTTTGTTCCATTAATTCGCAAGCAACAGATAAGCCCGTTATTCCAGCCCCAATAACAATATAATCGTAATTAATAAAGGATCTTTTTTCCCAGAAGCTGAGCATTTTTTTATCAGTATTTTTTGGTTCGAACCAAACCAAAGATATGAATTAATTAGTTTAACCCAATGATTGGCTTATCTTTGCACCATTGATTTCTATAATTTAGAAGGAAATCATTGCAGAGGAGGTAGCTTAGATCATTGTTTTTGAGGGCCGTTTCTTTGCCCACAATTATTTATGACAACATTTGATCAGCTCAACCTTGTTGAGCCCATTTTAAAGGCTTTAAAAGCCGAAGGTTACACAACGCCTACACCTATTCAACAACAAGCAATTCCAATTTTATTACAAGGTAGAGACCTATTAGGTTGTGCTCAAACTGGAACCGGAAAAACCGCTGCTTTTGCTATTCCAATTCTTCAACTTTTGTTTCAACAAAACCAAAAACCTGAAGGTGGAAGAAAGAAAATTAAAGCTTTAATTTTAACCCCAACACGTGAATTAGCCATTCAAATTGAAGAGAGCTTTGCAGCTTATGGCAAATATACTGGTATCAAACAAACCGTTATTTTTGGCGGTGTTTCTCAACATAGTCAGGTAGAACGCCTACACCGCGGCATTGATGTGTTAATAGCTACTCCAGGTAGGTTATTAGATTTGATGCAACAAGGTTATGTGCACTTAAATGAATTGCAATTTTTTGTGCTTGATGAGGCCGACCGTATGTTAGATATGGGATTTGTGAATGATGTAAAAAAGGTGATTGCTAAATTACCTAAGAAGCGTCATTCATTGTTTTTCTCTGCTACCATGCCACCTGTTATTCAAAGCTTGGCCGATAGCATTTTGTTTCAACCAACAAAGGTAGAAGTAACTCCTGTGTCATCTACTGCTGATACCATTCAGCAATCACTATATTTTGTAAGCAAAGGCGACAAGAAAAAATTGTTGATTCATTTGCTTCAAACCGAAAAAATAAACAGTGTTTTGGTTTTTACAAGAACCAAACATGGTGCAGATAGGGTAGTGAAAGACCTCGACAAAGCTGGCATTAGAGCCGCTGCTATTCATGGAAATAAATCACAAAATGCACGTCAGAATGCCTTAAGCGATTTTAAAAGTGGAAGAATTAAAGTATTGCTTGCAACCGATATTGCCTCTCGTGGTATTGATATAGATGAACTATCTCACGTTATCAACTATGAGTTGCCAAACATTCCAGAAACCTATGTTCACCGCATTGGTAGAACAGGTAGAGCAGGCTTTAACGGCATTGCTTTTTCATTTTGCGAAGAAGAAGAATTTGGTGAATTAAAGGATATTCAAAAGCTTATTGGTAAAAAAATTCCGGTAACAGAAAATCATCCTTTTCCACTAGATGTGCGTTACTCAGAATCGGCACCCATTCAAGCCAAACCTAAAAAGCAAATCCCACCACATAACAGACCATCCTCTCACAAACCAGAACACAAACCTAAGCGCTTCTGGCGCGGGAGAGATTAGGGGAAGATTTGGAGAAGGGTCTCCTACGCTAAGGCTTCGGCGACCGAAGGGAGATGTGGAGAGGAAAAGGCCCGGGTGTAATGAATCCGTAGGGACAAGTCGCGACTTGTCCTTGGGAATTTGATGGAAATGGGGGTTGTGAAGAAACGGAGAAGGGTCTTCTACGCCAAAGGCGTCTGGGAAAGGTAAGAAAGCAATCAGGTAAGCGGTTTAAAGAAAATTTCTATTGAATTGCTGGATGAAATTTTGGTAGGTTGTGGACTCTAAACCTCATAGACAATATTGTATAATTATATCTAATTGCATATAAATTTTCAAAATTTTAGTTTTTTATATCTATTTGCATATAAATTAATGTTTATGAATTATTTTTATATGGAAAAGGTAAAAGGTGAGGTGTTAAATAATGCCATTTTTATGAATTAATTCGTTTAGTTTATTTGCTAACTTAATTCAAATAATTGGTTGAATTTGAATTACAAAAACAACCATATGAGCATCGCAACTTTAAAATTAGATTTAGCAAAGAAAATAATTGAAACTGACGATAAGGAGATCATTGGTTATATTAAAGCAATATTTGAAGGGCAGTCAGAAAATTGGTTTGAAGACCTACCTGCTGATGTTCAAGCTTCTGTTGAAAGAGGGTTAGCTCAGTCGGAAAGGGGAGAAGGTAGACCCCATTCCGAAGTGATACAAAAATATAAGAAATGGCTAAAATAGTAATCTGGACTCTTGAAGCAGAAGAAACCTTTGATGCCGTTAAAATCTATCCAAATCGTATTGACTTACTAATGTTTTGGGACACTCGGCAAAATCCTCGTAAAAAGAAATTCTAATTTACCGATTAATTGGTAATTTGTTTCGTGCTTTTTGGGCACAATATTAAGACCCAGCCTCCGGAAACGCAAGAAATCAATTAGGACCATAGTTTTAAAGAAAATTCCTATTAAATTGCTTTATGGAATTTGGAAGGTCGGAGGTTGGCTCAGTTCATCCGAAATATTAATAACACCAACACACTATATGCCGTTGAAAATTAAGGTAGAAATGGAAGTAATATTTATTTTTTTAATTACATTATCTTTTACAAGTTTAAACGCTCAGCATTCTTGGATTGCAAAAGAATTCCCTTACAAAGATTCAACTTTGAAAAGCATAAAGTTTAGCCATAATATTCAACTTAAAAAATATGGGAATATAGATGATTTAGAAAAAGTTTATAATTGGAGATATAATTACATTAATAACCTTCTTGAAGCCAAAGCGGTCATATACGATGAATCTCTGTATAATTACATTGATTCCATATTTAACGTTATCACTAAATCTAATCCCAAATTACAATCGATGGAATTTAGATTTTTTATTTCAAACTCCCCTATTCCAAATGCAGCTTCTATAGGTGATGGTACTTTCATTATAAACCTTGGCTTAATAAGAAAACTGGATAATGAGGCTCAATTAGCTTTTGTCATTTGTCACGAAATCTCCCACTTTTATTTGGATCATTCAAATCAATCAGTCCTTAAACGGCATGAAAAAGCGCAATCCAAAATATTTCAAAAGGAATTAGATTCTATTGCCGCTCAAAAGTATGGTAGAAATAATATGATGAAGTCAATGTTAAAGAATAATATCTATTCACAAATGAATCATAGCCGTCTGCAAGAAATGGAGGCGGATTCATTGGGTCTCGTATTTTTTAAAAATACAATTTATAACCCTACCCAATCAATTACGTGTATGAATCTTTTGGACACTATAGACTTTTACAAATACCACGAAAAAATCAATTACAACAAGTCCTTGAGTTTTGAAAACTACCCTTTCAGAAATAGGTGGTTGGAGTCCGAAACAAGTATGTTTGGAGGGCCAATTGAAGAGAATTATTGGGACAGGGATTCTATAAAGTCCCATCCCGATTGTAAGATAAGATCAGCTTTTCTTAAAAATAGTTTATTACATACGAAAGTAAAAGTTCAGAATAACTATCTTCAAGACAGTGCCTATTTTGCTAGCGTAAAAGAGCAGGCTGACTATGAATTTATAAACAGCTGGATCTATTATGAGGATTATGGGCACGCACTTTTCTTTTGCCTTAAACAGCTGGAGTCAAATCAAAATGACACATGTCTTTTAATAAAAGTGAGCCAAATTTTCAAATTAATTTATGACTCTCAAATAAATCATCAATATAGTAAATATGTAGAAAGGCCTTCGCCTAATAATGAAAAGGAATACAATCAATTTTTGGACTTTCTTGACAATATTCGATTATCCGAATTTGCAAATCTTAGTTATCATTATCATTTAGCCCATCTCACAAAATTAAATCAGAATAAAATATATCTTGCCAACTATAACTATTTTAAAACTCAAACTAGTAACTAAAATGAACTTTAGACAAGCACTTTTAACATTAGCCTTTATAGGAATCTACTTTAACGTTTCATGGGGACAAAAGAGAACTGTTTCAAATGTGGTTTCAATTCAATTAAGAAACATGGGGCCGATACTTACAAAATCTGAAGTAACAGGCTATTATATGTTTTATCAAACTGACAGATTAAGTAAAAATGTATATAGCTATGAGATAGATATTTTAGATCAAAACCTAAATAAACTAACTTCTCATACGATAGAAGGGTCAAAATACCTGTCACTAATTGATGGAATTTATAACAACAGTTCTTTATTACTAAAACTATTTGATTCGAACACTGAAGAATTAACTTTTACTCAATATGATGGTAATGCTAAAGAAATTTCGAAAACGGTTAGAGTGGCGAACGGCTATGAGATAATGGTAATTTCTCAAACTGCACTAAATAAGAAAGGCCAAAACATTACTTTATTCCCAATTGACAAAGTTGGATTTGTTGATTACCGCTCAGAGAAAAACAAGAATTATGGTTATGTTATAGATTTTTATCCTTCAGAAGTAGGGGGAAAAAAATGGAGTGTTTCTTCAGGTAAGCAATCAAAAGTACATGAATTCGCCAGTTACATTTATGGTGATGAGAACATCATCGTAAGCTCAATAATGAGTAAAAGTTCATTAATCGGCAATAGTGTAGAAATAAGGCTTTTGGGAGTTAATGCAAAAACAGGAGAAAAAATGTATGATAAGGCGTTAACCGACCCTAATTTTGAAATCCTAATTTTGAATGGTTTAGAAAGTGATTCAGATGGTAATGTATATATGTTTGGAAACTACTTTCCTAAAGGTAGAAGTGAATTGAGCAGTCCTAGCCTTGGATTAATTTCGGTTAAATTAAATAATAAAGGTGAAGTAATTGAAAAGAATTTTATTTCCTGGGCAGATGATGTAAGCAAATTCATTGATATCAATGAAAAAGGCAAAATGAAGGATGTTGGCTTTATCTTTTTTCACGATGTGGTAAGAAATGCTGATGGCAATATCTATGCTATTGGAGAACAATACAAAAAACAGATGTATGGAATCGGCACTGACATTGTGGTCGAGGATCTGATGATTTTTGAATTAAGTAAGGACTACAAATTGAAGAAGGTAAATATTGTGGCTAAAGAAAAAACAAAGTTTAGCTTACCAGATGGTATGGGAATGAATAGTTCTCAAATCTTGTCTTATTTCGTGAAATCTTTGGGCGGATTCGATTATGAGTTTATAGAATTTAACAAAGATCATTCGATTTTTAGTATTGGCTATATTGATTATGTTAAGTTAAAAGGTGAAGACAATAAATTTATCTTTGGATCTATAACTTATACAGATAGTAAACCCACTAAAGATTCTGTCGAACTAAAAACTGTAAAAGAGAAAAAGTCTATCAGGGTTTTACCGGCTAAAATTGGAAATATTGTCATTGTTGAATACTCCCCAAAAGAGAAGACTCTTAATATGCGTATTGAAAAATTGAATTATTAATATATGCCCTTAAAATTAAGGAAGACAAAAATTTATTTTTGATAAATTGTATAAACATTATTTAAAAACCTTATTAAAATGATACTTAATCTTTCCCCAAAAAACAAAAAAGCAGGCAACCCAAAGTTACCTGCTTTTCTAGAATGCCAGCAGCCAGTTGCCAGAAGCCAGAGGCCAGAAGCCAACAGCCAAAAGCCAACAGCTTCCCCTATATATTCTTAAACCTCACCCTATGCGGAGCAACATCTCCCATTCTTTGTTTCTTGTTTTCTTCGTATTCGCTGTAATTGCCTTCAAAGAAGTAAATCTGACTATCACCTTCAAATGAAAGGATATGTGTTGCTATGCGATCTATAAACCACCTATCATGGGAAATAACTACTACACAACCTGCAAAGTTTTCAATGGCTTCTTCTAATGCACGCAAGGTATTGATGTCAATATCATTGGTTGGTTCATCCAGTAACAAAACATTGCCACCTTGTTTTAAGGCCATGGCCAAATGAACCCTGTTGCGCTCTCCACCTGATAATACGCCTACTTTCTTGCTTTGATCAGTACCACTAAAATTAAATTTAGAGATATAAGCACGGGCATTCATTTGCTTGCCACCAACTATCATGGTTTCGGTGCCTCCGCTGATTACTTCAAAAACACTCTTGTCTGGTAATAGGTCTTTATGACTCTGATCCACATAAGATATTTGCACCGTTTCTCCTACTTTAAAATCGCCACCATCGGCTTGTTCTAAGCCCATCATGAGTCGGAATAGGGTTGTTTTACCAACGCCGTTCGGACCAATAATTCCAACGATACCACCTCTAGGTAAAGAGAAATTAAGGTTTTCGTAGAGTAATTTGTGACCGTATTTTTTACTTACCCCATTGGCTTCAATTACAACATCTCCCAGGCGCGGACCAGCAGGAATGAACAATTCAAGTTGTGCTTCTTTCTCTTTCGACTCTTCATTCAATAACCTATCGTAGCTATTTAAACGTGCTTTTTGCTTGGCTTGCCTGCCTTTCGGACCTTGCCTTACCCATTCCAATTCACGCTCTAGTGCTTTGGTTCGCTTGCTTTCCGATTTTTCTTCTGCTTTCAATCGATTCGCTTTTTGATCCAACCAGCTGCTATAATTACCTTTCCAAGGAATACCTTCGCCTCTGTCGAGTTCCAAAATCCAACCTGCAACATTGTCTAAGAAATACCTATCGTGGGTAACTGCAATAACTGTTCCTGGGAAATTTTTTAAATACTGTTCGAGCCAATCCACACTCTCCGCATCCAAGTGATTGGTAGGTTCATCTAATAATAGAATGTCGGGCTGACTCAAGATTAATCTGCAAAGTGCCACCCTGCGGCGTTCTCCGCCTGATAGCACATTTACCATGGCATCTGGCTCAGGGCAACGCAAGGCATCCATGGCTTTCTCTAATTTGGTATCCAATTCCCAAGCATCAAGGCGGTCGAGCTCTTCCATTACAACAGCCTGCCTATCCAAAATCTTCATCATTTCGTCGCCATCTAAATTTGGGTCAGCCAATTTATTATTGATTGCCTCAAACTCATCTAGCATTCCTGTGATATGACTCAAACCTTCCTTTACACATTCAACTACAGTTTTGGTTTCATCCAAATTTGGCTCTTGTTCCAAGAAACCTATTTTGTAATTTTTGCTGTCAAAAACAACCTCACCCGTATAGTTTTTATCAACTCCTGCAATGATTTTTAATAGGCTCGATTTACCTGAACCATTTAATCCTAAAACGCCAATTTTTGCGCCGTAATAGAAGCCCAGGTAAATATTCTTTAATACCTGCTTTTGTGGAGGAAAGGTTTTTGAAACCCCAGCCATTGAAAATATAATTTTGTGATCGCTCATGTTATTTTTATAGGGATGCGAAAATACGACCTAAACTGACTTTTGTAAAATAAAAAATAGTTCACGCCCTTCTCTGGGTTTGATGGAGTTATGGCAAGGCTCCATTACTGATACGTTAAAATTTGGTTCAAACAGCCTAAAATACTCCTCTTTTGAGCCTCCAAATGGCGGGCCTTCTTGGGTTAATGGGAAGTTAAATAGCAAGCCAGCGAGTTTTCCATTTTCCTTTAACAGCTTGGGCATTTGTTTTGCGTATTCGGGGCGCAATGACGGGTCTAAGGCGCAGAAAAAGGTTTGCTCTATGATTAAATCATAGCTATTATGGTGCTCAAAAAAATCTGCACAAACCAAGTTTAATCGGCCTTCTGCAATTTCTTTGGCATATTTTTTCTCCATGTCTTTTATCGGACTAGGTGCATAATCCAATACAGTAATATGCTGAAATCCCAATTTTAACAATACCTCTGCCTCATGCGCATTTCCGCAGCCTGGAATGAGAATTTTCAGGTCTTTATTGTCAATCTGTTCCACATACTCAATCAATGGTTTACTGGCTGAACCAATATCCCAGCCCGATTCTCCTTGATTGTAACGCGATTCCCAATAGTTTGCATTTAATGTGGGCATGGTGTGAATAGTTTATGTTTTGGAAGCTTATATTTGCACGAAATTAACACAACAATATGAAGTTTTTTATTGATACGGCCAATTTGGCTCAAATTAAAGAAGCCAACGATCTTGGTATTTTAGATGGCGTTACCACCAATCCATCTCTCATGGCCAAAGAAGGCATTAGCGGCGATGCGGCGGTTTTGCAACATTATGTAGACATTTGCAATATTGTAGATGGCGATGTAAGTGCAGAAGTTATTAGCACAGATTACGCAGGTATGATTGCTGAAGGTGAGAAATTGGCTGCTTTACACAAGAACATTGTGGTAAAAATTCCTATGATTAAAGATGGTATCAAAGCCATTAAATATTTCACTTCTATAGGAATCAAAACAAATTGTACTTTGATATTTAGTGCTGGTCAAGCAATTCTTGCAGCAAAAGCAGGTGCAACTTATATTTCTCCATTTGTTGGTAGGTTAGATGATATTTCATTTGATGGTATGGAGTTAATTGCACAGATTGCTCATATCTATCAAGTGCAAGGATATGAGTCGCAAATTTTGGCGGCTTCAATTCGCAATCCTATTCACATTGTTAAATCTGCTGAGGTTGGAGCACATGTTATTACTAGTCCTTTAGCTAGTATTTTGGCGCTATTGAAGCATCCATTAACAGATTCTGGTTTGGCTCAGTTTTTAGCCGATCACGCAAAATCAAACGGATAATTTCTAGATAGTTATTCATTTAAAAAGCCCAGTAAGATTTTTCTTATTGGGCTTTTTTGTTTTTCGGTTTGAACCAAATAATTATTTCCCTAATTCAATCAAATTTGCAAACAACCTATAAGCTCCGGGAACGCCTGCTGGTAACTCTCTAAAGAAAACCAAGCCGGTGTAAATGAAATTGCCTTTGCCATATTTACCAATTACCAAAGCACCATTGTTTGGTTTTTCTCCTGGGTCGTTCATGGTAATAGGCATTTCATATCTGGCATCCATTTCGCCGCCATGGTAAATGCTTCTTTCTTGAATCCATCCTTTAAAATCTTCTTCGCTAATTTTATTTGGCTTATTAAAAATTGGATGTTGGGGCAAAGCAAAATTCACTACTGCGTTTTCATCCGTAATTCTTTCGCGGGTAATTTTAAAAGGGTAGGGGCCAATATCTCCTTTAAAGGGTCCGGCAAAACTATTGGTATTGTATTGCACAATTAAGTTCCCACCTTGATTTATATATTCCATCAATTTAGATTTTAATAAACTCAATTGCTCGTTGGTATTGTATGCCCTAACCCCAGTAATAATTGCAGCAAATTGGCTCAAATCGCCTCTTGCTAAATCATCATTAGATAGCATAGTTACATCATAACCTAACTGGGTTAAACAAGGCGCTACTTCATCTCCAGCACCAGGAATATAGGCAATTTTTTTTCTGTTTGTTGAATTAGAAACAGTTGTAACTCTAACTAATTTTACCTCCGCTTTTGGAAATAAAGTTTGAGTAGGAATGTGATCATATTTAATTTCTTTGATGCCAACACTGCTTGTATTTTCATCCCCACCTTCAATAAGTAAGCTTTCCTCTTGCTTTTGGTTTGAACCAAGTTCCTTATAGCCCTCAATAGCCATAAATTCTAA
>Ga0209550_10005805_pt1 | contig 11546 bp, 6 predicted proteins | sample LauGreSuBDMM15SN_2_FD_187567 | JGI IMG/M metagenome (GOLD analysis project Ga0209550, IMG submission 187567) | Freshwater lake microbial communities from Lake Michigan, USA - Su13.BD.MM15.SN (SPAdes) (version 5) | ecosystem: Environmental > Aquatic > Freshwater > Lake | place: Lake Michigan, USA... | reverse complement strand
TGCAAAGAAACCACCGACGGTGGAGCCGCCGTACAGTTGGTTGACGGCCTGGATGAGCCAGACGCTGCGCACGTAGGCAGAGAAGAGAGTGAACGACATCGCGAGTCCCTCTGTTCCCCCCTCCCAGCATTTTTCCGCCAATCAAAAGGCGCGCGATCAGGTCGCAGTGCAAGTCAAGTCAAGTCAAGTCTTGCCGGGGAAGTCAAGTCATCTCCAGTCATCTCACCTGTCAAGCATTCGCTCCGAGCTGCGCGCGCGGTGAGTCCAGTCCGGTGTCGTTGAGTCTAGTGGATCGCCCCACGGTGTCGACGGGGTGTGCACCCGCGCCCGTCCCTCTGATGTCAACAGATGTGGTGTCGTACATGGAGTGACCCGCATCGATCGATGATGAAGAGCCAGAACGGTCCCATGCCAAGATCCCGCGCGCGTGAAACCACACTTCGGGCCTTCACAAGTTGGATACCATGATCCATGTCCGGTTACGCAGGCACGAATCACTTATGTCTTATGATATGGCTTGCGTGAATTTTTATTACGAGTGTTCGAACTGATCCGGGATCCCGCGCAGAACCGCAGTGTACGAACTCATAGTCATACCCAACCAACGTTGTGCAAGGCTTGCACGATACACGCACCCCAGAGTTCATGGCCTGCTGCATTCGGATGCAAACGGTCAGGCATCAGGTCACGGCGAACAATCTCGGGCCGAGTGGAAGCTGGGGCAATTCCAGCTTGCGGACCCGCGCCGGACGCAGCGGCAGCCAAGCCGAGGTCTGCCGCGGTGCTCTTCTTGGCGGGTGACTGTGTGTAGAACGGAGCGCCGCAGTCCACGTAACTGACGCGGCTTGGATAGAGCCTTTGGAGATGGGAAGCCACCGCCTTCTCGAGCGCCGAGTTGACTGCGACCACATCGTCCGTATAGTGGCTCGTTCCCGAGGAAGCAGTGCGCGAATGCCTGCGCTTGCGCTTGTCGCCACGAGGAAGCAGCGCATTGATGAGCAGGCGTGTGCGCGTCGCATTGAGAAGGTAGCTTGCGACGGCGAGAATGCCGCGCGTGGTGTCACCAACGGAATGCCCGTGGCCTAAATTGTTGGTACCAATCAAGAGGTTCACGTTGAGCCACGGGTCGTTCTTCATAAGTGGTGTGAATTCGCCTGCTTGCAAGCGCCACAAGAGATGCTGCGTGCAATCCGCTGAGATGGCAAGTGGCAACGGAGATGGCCAATGCTTCGCCAGAGTACTGTTGAGCACGCCCGGCACGCCACGAGTGCGTGGCATCGTCTTGCAATACGACGTCCCACGCCAGCTCTCTGTGATGCTGTCGCCAAAGAGCACCAGTCGCGGCTTGTGCTGTTCGACCGCTGGTGTGTAGGTGGCTGCAGCGATTCGCATGCTCTCATGGCACGCACGCCACGTGTTGAGCTCTTTGCGGTTGTGCACGCTCCATGGTAGGGTGCGCGGCGAGGGCACGTCGGGAACTTCGAAGTGTGACATGAATTCGACCGCTCCTGTGAACGGAAAGCCAATGTCGCGCACACAGACTCTTCCGACTACCGTATTCCGGGCACCGTCTCCGGGTACCGTGTGTGTCCCGGCTCCCCCCGGTGTCTTTTTACCGGACCGGTACCCGATTTCTGCTTTTTCCTTCCGATTTTCGCGAAATTCTGCCGCTGACCTCATGAAACCGAGGCGGGAGAGGTGGTGGTGGGTGGCTCGGCTTTTCGACTCACTCAGTCAACACACTGCACAAACACTGACGAAACACACGTGAAAAACCCCGCGCATCGAGAGGGGCGCGTTCGCGACACCAGCAGAGGGCGCGCTGCCCGCGCCGGTCCATGGAAAAGGTGACTTTTGGCTTCTACCACGCGCTCGGCGTCACGTTCGACGCCGATGAGCAGGCCATCAAGAAGGCGTTTCGCAAGCTGTCCCTGAAGCTGCACCCTGACCGCAACCCGGGTGACGAGTCCGCCAAGGACAAATTCCAGATCGTCAACTCGTCCTACGCATGCCTCTCGGAGACGCCGCGTCGGGAGCAGTACGATGCGATGTTCCGCATGCGCTGCGTCCTCGACCAGGGAAATCTCACGGCAGATCAGCTTCGCGAGCTCGAACTGGATGCAAACTACATGTTCCCCGTGCTTGGCGTCAAGACCCTTGGCATGCGTGAGGAGGCCGTGCTGATGCTCAACCTCGAGGACGGGCTGCCAAAAGCTAGCGTTGAACGCTGGCGTAACGGCGAGAACATCGACCAGCGGCCGCTCAGCTCGCTGCGCTCCGTGGACGCGGACGACAACCCGCCGAACGGCGTCAAGCTTGCATTCCGAGAGGAGAGTAGCAAAACGGAAACGAAGGTGCACCTGCTCGCGCGCTCGGTCGGAGAGCGCGGGACAATCGTGCTGCTGCTGCGTACGCTCACGAGCGCCGGTGCGAAGCTGCGCACCGACGACCGCCTGATGCCGCCCCCGCCGCGGCTCACGGCATGGCTAAAGCTAAGCAGTACGAGCTTGATGTACGGCAAGCAGAGTGTTCGCGTGTTCGCGCTGCTGGGGCGCTCGAAGCTGCTCCTCTTCTCGGACGCGCAGCTTCGCCAGCTGAAGCAGCTCATCACGCTCGAGACGGGCGCCGTGCAGCTGCGCCACACGCCAGGAGAGCAGGAGTTTGAGCTCACCATCAACCCGCCTACCTCGCCAAACACGAAGAGCTCTGCATTTGGAGCCGGGAAAGACTTGCTCAATATGGGCAAATCGATGTTCAAGCTCACGCTGAGCGCCGAAACGGGCTTCGTGGCGGGTCAGTGGGCCACAGCCATCTCCGAAGGGCTCATGCAGGCGGGACTCAACGCCGAGGGTGTCACTATGCAAGCGCCGGCCTCAGGCGCCACAGGCGCGGGCGCACCCACCAAACCGAAATGGGGGCCGGAGATGATGGGGGCTGCGCCGGCGGACCCGTTCGACATGCCCAAGAGCTCGAAGGCGGCAGTGGGGAGCGGGGGCGGCGCGAGCGCCAAGCCAAAGACCGAGCAGGTCGCCGAGGCCGACCTGCTCGGCGATCTGGGAGGCGGCGATGAGGCCGACCTCGTCCGAACGGCCTCATTAGGATTGAATTCCGACCTGCGCGAGCTCGTTGCAAAGCCGACGGCCGACATCCAGGCGGAAGAGGGCGAACCCGTGGCGGATGAGCCGCCGGAGGATCCGGAGCCGAGCCCACATCAGTCCAGCCGACCGCCAATGACTGGCGGTGCTCCAACACCCAACCTCATGGGGTTCACTCCGTCGGGTGGGATGGGCACGCGGAGCAGTAGCCAATCATCAGGCAGCCTCATGGATATTATCGATGATGCACCGCTGATGGGGCTGTCGATGAATACCCCGCCGATGGGGATGTCGATGATTACCCCGCCGATGGGAATGATGAATACGCCGATGGGGATGTCGATGAATACACCGCCGATGGGGATGTCGATGAATGTACCGCCTTTGGGGATGACGATGGCACCGTCGTCGATGGCACCTATGGTGTCTTCGGGAGCGGCAGCGTCGGCGACGTCCTGGCAGCGGCAGCTCACTCTGAACAAGCCGATGCAGGGCAGCCGGCTTGGGCTCGATATCGAGCAGGGGAGTCTCCCGGATGTGGTGGTGGTGTGCGAGGTCAAGGCCAACTCGGCTGCTGAGAAGGCGGGCTTGAGGGTGGGCGAGCGGCTGTACACAGTCGCCGGCAAGCCTGTGATGAACACCGACAACGCATTTGACTTGCTCTGCGACGCCATCGGCGACATTAAGTTGACCGTTGGCCCGCTGACGCCGCCGCCGTCAGTGCCCATGCATCTACCTATGGCACCACCGTCCGACTCTGCCTTCAGCGACTCTGCCTTCGGTTTCATGGCTGGGGGCAATGGCGGTGGCGGCAGCGCCCCTGTGTCACCGTCGACCACCGTCGGTGACTCTGCCTTCGGCTTCATCGCCGCCGCCGAGCCGGCACCGCCGCTGGTTTCGTCACCGCCGCTGGTTTCGGGCTTCGGCTTTATGGATGGCAGCAATGGCGGTGGCGGCAGCGCCCAGGTGTCGCCGTTGGGCGGTGGCGGTTCTGCCTTCGGCTTCATCGACGTCGGCAATAGCTCGCCCCCGGCCGACCGACCGCCACGAGCGAAGCCACCCGCACCCTCCATCCCCTTTCCCGTGTGCGAGGGCTCGGAGCTACTCGTCGAGTGGCAGCTGCCTGTGTGGGCAGGCGACAGTGCAGGCGCCGTGCACCACTATGAACTCCAATGGCGAAACGAGGAGGAGGATTGGTGGACGGCCTCGTCGAGCTCGCGGACCATCGCGCTCACGCGTGCGCGGCTGCGGGGACTGCGGCCGGCCTCAGCCTACTGGTTGCGCGTGCGCTCCATCGGTGCGGACAACGGCAAGTCCGACTTCTCGAGCTCGATCTGGCCAGCCCTCACGCCCACCTCGCCTCCGCAAGCCTTCGCCAACTCCGACGGCTCGGTGTACGTGTTCCTCGAGCCGCTGCCGCCCTTTGCGACCTACTACGAGGTGCAGTGGATCCCAGCTGCCAAGTATGCCAGAGGCCCCAAGGTCGCGTTAATGAATTGGAAGCTCGCTCAAGCCGATGTGCTTCCGAACGGCCAAGGTGGCGCCAACGGCAGCGCAGGCCCTTGGTCAGCCCTTGCCGTCGCTGCGAATGCATGGAAGGGTGCCACCATGGTCCTGCGGCAACTGCCGCGCGGAGGCCCATACCTATTCCGCGTGCGGACGGCCAGCGAAGATGGCCTGACCTCGCCTTACTCGGCGCCCTCCTCTGAGGTGTCCACGGCGGTGGGCTCGTTGCCGCCCACCCACTTTCCGTGGATGCTGCCGGACACCAACGCCATGGTGAAGCAGCTCGCCGAGCTTGGCTTGACAGCCGAGCAGGCGACAATTGCACTGCAGCAGACCGGAGGGACGAGCGTCTCAGCCGCTGCTGATTGGCACTTTGGCAAAGCTAAAGCGATGGCAGCGAAGGGGGCATGGGGTGCGGCGGCCAGAGGGGCACCAGTGGCGGCAGTTGCGCCGACACCGCCGCCGCAAGCAGCAGCAGCAGCAGCACAACCGCCACCCAATCTTTTGGATTGAGCGCCGATAGTCAGCAAAGCACGTCGATAGTAAGATAGCTGCACGCACGCCGAACGGCATTGGGCTACAAGTTTGGGGCGAAATTAGCATGTGCAATGAGGGCCCGAGGCGGAGCGGCAGGCTTGGTAAGATCTGTCGCGGTGAGAAGACCACATGAGACGATCACAGGTGGTTGTGCATGAGGATGCATGTGGATGCATTTAGACGCGGCTGTACGCTTTAATTGGAGGCGGTACCGTCGACGCCGACGGGGGTGTGCAGCTCGTTGGACGTTACCAGCGCGCAGCGGGCCGATGGGTACGTGATACGTGTATCCGACGACGTTGGTCAGTTTCATCTTTCAGTGTCGACGATGCGGACCATTCAAACTCAATTCTAACTTTCAAGAATTTGGTTCTTGGTTCTTTTCGCGAAATAAACGTAACCGGTCTAAGGAACGAACGACTAAGGAACCTCAGTAATCGTTCCGGACGGCCCGGCGTCGTTCGGACCAGCCGTTTGCGTATTACCAATTACGCGCCGTAGGGCTAGGGGTAGCAATTCCGGGAATCCCGCCAACGGCCAAGCCCATTCCCCGCTTCGGCCTTCGCAAGATTGAAGATAATCCCATGTTCGGTCCCAGATCCCAGGCATGTTGAGTGTCATCAAGGAAAGCTGGCCGCGGTGAATTGCTTTTGCGGCGCAGTCCGTGGGGCCGTTTAGCGTATAAGTATGCGGGGCGGTACACGACCTTGCCGATTATTGCCGATGTGCGGGCGCCGCTCACCAACTTGTACCTTAGGTGCGGCCGCGCGCCATACAGGTTCTCACCCTACCAAATGCCTGCCTCGTTGGAGTAGACATGTCCTGCTGGCCTGGTGCGGAGGGTGTATCACACAGGGTGGTGGTATGCCCTAGGCGTGCCCGGCGCGGTTGGGTCATGCTGCGTCCTGCACAGGCCAAGGCCCTGGCCAACGCCCTGCACGAAGATGGCCCAGCGGGGACAACGCCGGTAGTGAGACCCCAGCTCGGAAGCCAGCGCATCCCACTGGTCCGCTGCTTGGTAGAATGGTGACGAGGCGCCCGCGAGCGTGGCGCGCCCCAGAACATGGCAAACGGCTCGTTCTTGAGGTCGGCAGACACAATGTTCCAGTAATTGTCGGCGTCGCACAGTTCGGTCGCAAGTTGAGCCCACGCGGCAAAGAGGCTCGTTCGTGCACGCATGCTCACCCTACCGCCATCTGGCCAAACACCCGCTTGAAGGACGTGCAGGTCGAGGAGCACGAGCAAACCAGCATCGCCCCGGCCAGCTGCACGAGTAGTGAGAGCTGTTTCTTGTGGCCTTGGGTGACCCTCACGTTTCTCAGCGCCAGTGAATAAGGCGGCGGCGGCGGGAAGCGCCCTTCACACCCGGTCTCGATGCCGCACTCACTGGCTGCATTCGCTCATGGTGCAAGTGTCGCGCATGCACCAAGTGGCACAGCGAATGTGCGACTCACCACCCACGTGCTCTCGTTGGCCATACTTGGCTATTGAGCATCCCACATCCACATGGCATCGAATAGCTGCAGGCGCGAGCCCGTCGCTGCACCGGTGGCGTCAGCCGCAGCCGCAAGGCGTTTCCCCTCGTGGCGAGCCGCGACATGCCCTGTGCGAGAACGATCGTCTCCTGGAGCGGTTCGCAACGCGTGCTTACCCGGTACCAAGTTTCCCGGCCGACCCTTGCGTTTCAGAGCCCACGCCCTCCATTCAGCCTCATGCCAGTCGCAGCAGCAGATTTGGCGGTCGCTCGCGCCTCGTTGCCTCCGCTACGGAACTCCAGTAGTAGCTTACTACCGACACGAAAGCTCGTGCCTTGGCACAGCTCTGGGGTGCGTGATGGGGTTCCGTTGATGTCGCGGTCGTCCGAACGCCTCGAGCAGTTGGCACCAGGCCTTGGAGGTCCTACTCTGCTGATGCCTGTACCAGACCTTCCAACTCTCGAGAGCGTCGCTTTGCGTGCAATCAGCGAGCGCGAGTATCACCTTTCCCGGCTACACGCGCTGTTGCTGTCGGCGATTGGCCCCGTGCCAGTGGATCCGGTGGACTTACCTGCATATGCAACGCTGCTGTCAACAGTTCGCAGCGCATCGGCCCAAGAGCTGCAGGCGCTGCGACTCGCGAGCGTTGATGTCGTCGAAGCAATAGTGCGCTGGCGAAGGCGGCGCCGCCGCCCATTTGAGCCATTCGTGTGGCGGTCGCACAACTACTTGCTCAAGATGCTCCTCGACGTATTCTTTTTGGGCCTCGCCTCGACAGTGGACGATGCGGCCGCGGACCCGTTCCTGCTGCGCAGCTTTGCCGAGGCACTCGAGCACGGGCGCCGCATGGAAGCGGATACAGCTGCGCTGCTCAACGAGCAGACCGAGGCCGCACGGGTCATCCAGGCGCGCTACCACGAAAAAGCCGAAAAGACCGGACTGAGCGTGGCCGTCGCGAGTCCCGCATCGCACTCCGTGGCTGCGACGTCGTGTGCGCCTTCGTCGGGGGGGAGCGCCGCACCGGGCGCTCGCGCCGCGTACGCGCGGCGCAAGTACCTCTGCTCTTCGTTCACGCCCGAGCGGCGGCACACGAAACAGGAGATGGTCCGCATGTGGGCTGCGGAGCGTGTGCTCGAGGCGGAGCGCACGCACCTGGGAGCGGCCTTCGAACCGATCTCGCCGGTGCTGAGGCCTACAGACGTCGAGGTCCGGCGGATGGCCGATCTCATCTGGTTTGGCGTCGGCGAGCCGCCTGAGCTCGTCGCCCTCGATGCGAGCATGCCCAGGCATCCGCGTCCTAAGGCCCGTGATCCCGATCCTTGCCTCAAACCCCCAAGGCCGCCAGTGGGGCGTGCGGCCTCGCGCAGCGCGTCGACGGCGCTGCAAGGCACGTCGCCAATGCTCAAGCCGATCACCCCAGGCGGACGCTCGTGAGCAAGGAACCACAACTAGCAGCACTGATCCGTCTCACATCGTCTCCGACTGACAGCGGACAGCGGCGTTGTACCCTTCTTGCTTTGTCCCTCCCAGCACGCAGGCTTCGGGAAACTCGAACGATCGGCGTCTCAGTGCGGAGACCGGGGTCGTCGTATTAGGACCATTACCAATACGTCATGCAATCGTGAATCGAGAATAAAACTATACCGACGACCCCCCATGAGATGACCCCGCGATACTGTTTAGTGTAGCACGGAGAAGTCACCCCGGCCGGCTGAAATGTCGAAAACCGAACCGCGAACGGGAACGCGGGTAACGGAACGACAACGGCTCAAGGCACCGAGACAGTCACGCAACGTGACGGCGGAGGCGGTATCGACCCATCCCATGGGATGCTCGATAGGCAAATGCGGAGCATCATCTCATGCCCATCTCATGCCAGTATGCGTTGGACTCCCGGAGTTTATCCGGGGGATGTTTGTGAGGGACTTTATGTGCCTTTCGGGACTATGATCTTGGGGTCGAGGGGCGTGGGGCGCTCGTCGATGCCAGCCGCGTGCCTCCGCAGCACGTCCTTCACCTGGGCACGCAGCTTGTTCTCGTGGCGCTCGAGCAGCTCGTCGATCTCCGCGAGCAGCTGGTAGTTGGACTCGTGGATTATCGTCTGGATAATCTTGATGGGATCCTTCTTTTCCGCCTCCTCCTTTTTCGCCGCCACCGACCCCGGCGTCGGCGGCTGGGCCGACGCACCTTCCTTTTTTGGTGTGCTCGGCGCCGTTGGTAGCAGCAGGCTGCCCAAACCCGACAAGCGCTTTTTCGGCCCGTCGGGCGAGAGCTGCTCCGCCGCCCGACGCGCCGCCTCGGCCGCCTCCTCCTGCGCCCTACGCGCTCTCCGCTTGCGCTCAACCTCCTCCTGCTTTGCTTTCTTAAACTCGCGATACTCGGAGTCGAAGTTGGCGCCGATGATGGTGATGGGTAACGAGAGCACAATGAGGCCTGAGAACATGGTGAACACCGCGACCAGCTTGCCCAACTCAGTCACGGGGAACTGGTCACCGTAGCCGACGGTGGTCATCGTGACGATAGTCCACCACATGCTGGTCGGGATGGACTCGTAGGGCGACCTCGAGCCGTCGGGACGCACGTACTGCTTGCGAATCTCATCGTACTCGCCCATCTCGAACGTGTAGATCAGCGTCGCGAACAGGAGCGAGAAGACGCCCATGAACGCGAAGAGCATCAGGAGCGCCGTCGCCGACTTGCGCAGCGTGGTCAGTAGCATGATGATCCCCTGGAAGCTCTTGGACATTTTAAATATGCGTGTGATGCGCGTGAGCCGGATGAGGCGCAGCACGGATAGCACTTGGGGCGAGCCTCCTGGAAGCGACCTCTCGATGTACCACGGGATGATCGAGATGAAGTCGACGATGTTCGCTAAGTTGATCAAGTACTTCAGCACGCCCGGCCCGGCCGGCGATGTGAAGAGCCGCAGAATATACTCGACCGTGAAGACCATGATGCAGAAGGTCTCGATCTCGCCGAATGGGGTGCGGGTCTCATCGAGCGGCGACTGCACCGGCCTGTGTCCAAAGGAGCGGTAACTGTTTGGCGGCTGCGGCGACACTTTACTGCCTTCGATGACCTCATCGGTCGTGGCATTGACCCACACATCGACAAAATGTCGATCCTCAGGAGCGGAGGCGATGGTGAACGAACCGATCGACAGCAAAATTATCATCATCATAAACGTCGACCACACTTGCGCAAGGACTGACGACCCCGGTTCGTCGAGCAGCGTCCACAGCTTCAGCTGGTAGTACCTGAAGCTGCCGTGAGGGGGCGCTGGTCGCATTTTCGCCTTGCTGCTACTGCTAGCCCCGGATGTGCCCTGGCCGTTCGCCGTCACTTGTCCCTCCTCGCCTGTTTCCTGCCCGCTGAACAAGGCACCCCCTGGCTGGCGCCCATCGGATTCGCCCATGGGAGGAGGGAGAGGGCGTTTTTCAACCTCTCGATTGTGTCGGTTTATCAGTTACGGATCGTGAGCTGTTTCGGGCACAACGAACCATGCTCGTTTTGTTCAAACCAAAGCAGCGCGGATGTGACCCCTTCCCTGCGCGCGTGCGTGCGTGTTGTGTTGAAAAGTAGCCAACTCAACCTGGGCGGCCCACACGGACACGATGATTGAGCTCGTCGAAGCGACAGCACTGCTCACGCTCCTCAACGCTAGCAACGTGCCGCTAGCAAAATGCATGGACGGCACTCCGGGTGGCTACTACCACGCCGCCAATGCAAGCTCGCGCTCGTGGATCATTGAGCTGGAGGGAGGCGGGGAATGCGTGGACAAGGCCGACTGCGAAAAGCACATCCACTCGGCACTCGGCTCGTCCAATTTCTTCCTCAAAAACACCACGCTGAAGTTTTTGCTGCAAGACGACGCCGTGGCCAACCCTCGCTTGCGTCAAATGAACCGCGTGTACGTCCCATACTGCTCTCAGGACTTGTGGACTGGCCAGCGTGTTGCTGCGAGCGATGAGACGTTTGGCTACTTCTTTTCGGGCCACTACGTCCTCGAGGGCGTGCTCGACGCGCTCGATGCGCTCGGGCTCGCGGGCGCCCATGACATCATCCTCACGGGTGAATCTGCGGGCGGCATCGGCGTGTGGCCGCACCTCGACTGGCTAGCCGCTCGGTATCCAAAGGCGAAGGTGACTGGTGCTCCTCTGGCGGGCTACTACTTCTTTGCGGTGCCGTACACCGGCCCTGGGCACACGTCGTCGTCGCTCGCTGACTTCCGCGAGGACGCTTGGCCAGGCCACTACAGCCTGTGGAACAGCACGGTCGATGCGAGCTGCGCGGCAGCCATTGAGCCCTGGCGTTGCATGCTATCCAACTACTCATTCCCTTACATCGAGACGCGCGTCTTCATCATCGAGGCGCAGACAGACAAGGTGCAGCTCGAGGCGCACGACTGGGTGCCGTCGAGCCAAGACCCATTCTGGAGCGCTCCGGTCCTCGACTACTTTGGCGAGTGGAGCCACAACATGAGCGTCGCTCTCAGCCCTTCGATGGCAGTTGGCCATCCGAACGGCGTCTTCTCGCCGGCGTGCTTCATTCACACCGACGGCTGGGAGACGACGCTGATCAAGGGCATCAACTACTTGACGGCGTTCGACCGATGGTACTTTGATGACGAGACCATGAAGCTGCGCGATGACTGCGGCCTCCTCTGTAACCCGACGTGCCCTCACTGAGGCCAAACCACCCCTCGTCGCACGTCGGGTGCTAATAGCTCCTCGGAGGCGTGCGTTTCTCAAATACAATTTGGCGCACAATTGTACATGTATGTCCCGAGTGAAATCACGAGTGTGAATGGCGATCCCTGTCGACAAAAACGTCACGATCCGTCAGCCCCCGCCCGCCTCAGCCTGAGTCGACATGCTACTTGCCACGGAGGGGTATCTGTAACCAGTCTTCGATACGCGGGGAGCGCCGGCCT
>Ga0209550_10005804_pt1 | contig 11547 bp, 5 predicted proteins | sample LauGreSuBDMM15SN_2_FD_187567 | JGI IMG/M metagenome (GOLD analysis project Ga0209550, IMG submission 187567) | Freshwater lake microbial communities from Lake Michigan, USA - Su13.BD.MM15.SN (SPAdes) (version 5) | ecosystem: Environmental > Aquatic > Freshwater > Lake | place: Lake Michigan, USA... | reverse complement strand
ACACACACACACACACGATCCCCCCCCACGCAAGCGCTCACGCCCCTCTGCGCTTGAGTCATGCATCACTTATTCCGTAGGGGCAAGCCTCGAGCTGGCAAGCGCCTGGGGAAGAAGTGGGTGGCGGTGGACTAGGCAAGCCCCTCATCACCTTCGGTGCGCCGCTGGCTCTCATCGTGTCCATCATCGGATGCATCATGCGCGCGCGCAGGCAGCGGGCGTGCAAGTACGCCAAGTACCGCGCCGTCGGCATTGACGACGCGGGCGAAGACGCGGCCGAGTGAGCTCCGTGGCGCGCGGCGACGGCGCGCCACCCACCTGACCCCTGGCGCCCTGCACTGGCGCGCTGCATCCGTCTCGTGACTGGGGCTGGCCTTTCAGCCGTCTGTCCTCGGGCGCGCAGCCTCGAGAAGAAGGTGATCTTCTCCGCGCCCCGCGGCCGGAGTCACAGCTACTACACAGCTCCAGCTGGGAGCCACAGCGGCTCAGAGCACCCCACGAGGTCATTCGCGGACGCTTCGTGCGTGCGTACGCCGCTTGAAAATAAATTGGGGCGCTCGTGCCATGCGAATGTGGATTAAATAACCGCCGTTTTGTGTTGGTGGACTGTGGACATATCGTATTGTGACGTGCGGAGTGTCGAGTGGTAACAATCGAGTGGGCCACTGCCCGTGCTCGTGCGATCGGGACGGCCTCGCCCGTCGCCCGGACGGCGCACGTCGATTGCGTTTGCCGGGAACGGATGAATCGGCAACTTTCAACTTATCGGGAACCGAAGCTGCGAGCGGCAGAGGGCCGATCTGACGTCATCATCTCACCTAGGTGTTTGCGTTGACGTCATCGCCGGTCACCGGTCTCGGGCTCACGGCGTGGGGCGTGGAGCGTGGTGTGGGCGTGATGAACTTCGCTAGAGATAAGAGAGCCTCACCAACGTCTGAAGGGCTTGACCTCGCCACCATTGCGCTCCCCGCGCTCCATGGCTTGCGCCCAGTCGCGCGCGCCACGCCCGCGTGGCGGGTGCTTGTTGGCATACTCCTGGCGCGCCTGCGCATCGCTGAGCGTCATCTGCGCGGAGCGCAGCCGGTCGAAGGCGTTGGCGGCCTGGGCGGCGCCATTCTTGTCGGGGTGGAGTGTCTTGGACAGCTTGATGAAGCTGCGCTTGACATCGGCGGCGGAGCACTCGCGAGAGAGTGCAAGCACCTCAAACAGATCGTACGCCTCAAGCACACGGCGCACGGCCGCCTCGTCGTTGAGACGGTCCTGCACGCGCAGCTCGAGCTGCCGCCCAATCTCGGTCTCAGCCAATTTAAGAGAGCGCTTGACGAGCCGCAGCGCCGCCTCCGAGTCACCCTCAGCCAGCTTCTTGTGCGCGCGGCGCGCGCACGCCTCAGCCTCCTCGCGCGCGCCCGCGGTCTCGTCGTTCGCGTGCTCGTCATCGTCCGGCCACCACTCCTGAGCGCCGTGGTCGAGCTTGCCCACCCGCGGTGGGGGCGCCGGGGTGGCTCGGCGTGTGGCGATCTGATCGGCGTCGAGCAGGTCGCCCCAGTCCTTCTCGACACTCCCGCCGAAGAACTCGTTCGTCTGCTCCACGTACGAGGACTGAAAGATCATGTGGCGAACTACCGTGTCGCGCACGCGCGGGTGGCAGTTCGCAATCGCGGGCAAGATGCGCTGTGGCAAGAGCATCGCGCGCTCGAGCAACGCCTTGCGCGAGCAGCCGAGCGAGTGCGACGTGACCTTGCGCCCGTCGCGTGAGCCCTCGTGCAGAATCTCGCCACGGAATTGTAGCAGCCCATAGTGCCGCGCAGCCTTGAGGTACTGGGTGGAGCCCGAGAAGCGAGCCTGGAGGGCCTTGTCGCCCCACGCCATGAGCGACTCGTAGGACGCCGAGCGCGCGCCGTCCGCCTCATCGTTCGTCTCGACCAGGTGGCGCTCAAGCAGCGCGTTGATCGCGTCGACGAAGCGCAGCGTGTTGAACAGCGTCGCAATCTGGCTCGGCAGCGCGCGCAACATCGCGTGTACGCTGATTGTGCCAAACTGCTTGAGCTTACCTTCACGCGCCTCCACGCGCCGCCGGTGCTCCTGCGGCCCCACGTATTGGTTTGAGAAGGGGTTGAGCTCGCTCTCGAGGCCGCGGCCCCAACCATTGGCTTGAGAAGTGGCACCCTCTGACTCCCTGCGCCCCTTGCCACTCATGCTTGCAATCCACTTGCGCGCCGTGTAGTTGCGCCAGCCCTCCTGCAGCCGTCGAGCGGCCGCGATCCTGTGGACCATGACCGCGTCCAGCTGCGCTCTGAACGCGTCCCACTCGCGCAGGAGCTGGAGATCGGCGCGCGCTGCCCACTTGGCGCGCAACGTACGCCACCAACGACCCAACTTGACCGAGGCGTCCTCCTTCAACAAGCCGAAGGCATACGCCCAGTACGCGTCGTGGAGCGCACGCCGAGCCAATTTCTGGCGCACGGCACACTGCAACCTGGTTGCCGCGCGATCGCGGAGCGCCTTGCGCGCCAGCCGACGGCGCACCGCACACTGGATGCGCACGGCTGCTCGGCGCAGCGAGCACTCGTGCCGTACCTGCTCAAGGAGCACGTCCCACTCACGAAGCAACTGCATGCCCTCCCGCGCCTCACCTTGCGCGCGCACCGCACGCCACCGGCGCTGCAGCCGCTGCGCGGCCTCGACTTCTGGATCCAGCGGTGGGCCCGGCTCCCTGGGTCCACTGTCCTTGGATGATTCAGGGCTGTCCTTGGATGATTTCCGCTTCCCTTTCTTCTTGAAGTCGCCCGCCTTCTTCAAAGGCTTGCCAGCCTTCTCCTTGGCGGGGCGACCGTTGCGCGGCGACGAGCGGTCACGCGCTGAGGATGATGGCGTGCCGGTTGAAGACATGGGCGATTTCTTCAAACCATTTCTTGTGCTGAGTGGTACGCGTGACGGCGGAGCCTTCGCCGCTTGTGGCATGTGGCACACGTCCAAATTCCGAGCGCACTCGCTCTCGAGTCTCTCCTTTGACTCGTCATCATCACACAGAGTCCAAACCGCCGAACCAATCCACACCTAGGCGTTTGTTCCATGAGTGCTTCTGAGTTTTGCAGTTCACACTGCACGTGCCGTGTTCAAACTAAATGACCGACGTGCGCGCGCGCCCCGCGAGCACGCGGACACCGACGATGCCGAGCGCGGCCGAGTCGGCCCCCAGCTGTGCCGCGCTGGCCATCCTATGCGCGCTCTCAGCGTTTCCGCCGCTCACCATGGAGATTTACATTCCATCGCTGCCTAACCTGCAAGCAGAGATGCAGGCGAGCACGACAACTACGCTCGCCACCATCTCTGTATACACAGCGGGCTTCTCGATCATGCAGGTCTTGCTCGGACCTTTTTCTGACGTGCTTGGCCGCCGAAGCATGCTCCTCGGTGGCCTGCTGACGTATGTGCTCTCGTGCGTGGCGGCGGCGGCGGCACCGTCAATAGAGCTGCTACTCGTACCTCGGATCACGCAGTCGGTTGGCTCTGCGTGCGCTGCCATCCTCTCAATGGCGATGCTTCGCGATCTGCTCAGCGCTGAGCGACGCGAAGAGGTCATGGTGTATTTTTCGATGGTGCGTGCGATTGCGCCATTGTGTGCGCCGGTGATCGGAAGCTTCCTCGAGGCGCTTTCAGGCTGGCGCTCCACGTTTGTCTTCCTCGCCGTAGGCGGCGGCGCCACGCTGCTCGGCTCGCACATCCATCTGCCCGAGTCACTCACCGCCGAACGCCGCCAGCGCTCCTTAAACTGCCGTGATCTCCTCGGGGGAATAGGCTACCTTTTGGCGCAGCGTCGGTTCCTTTGTTGGGCGATACCAGAGGCGACCGGCTTTGCCGCGCTCTTCGTGTACATCGCCACCTCGTCGTACATCCTGCAGCAGTTCTACGGCGTGCCCGTAGCTCTCTTCGGACTATTTTATGCGGTCACCTTTCTGGGCGCTGTCGTGGGCTCCGCGATCGTGCCCACGCTCCGCCGGCGGCTCGGGCTGAGCCCCGGGGCTGTCTACTTGGTCGGGCTGTCGATCTGCACCTCGTGTGCGGGCTTGCTAGTGCTCTTCTCGTTCACGCCGCTCGCAACCACTCCCTCCGTGCTCTCACAAGCTTGCCTCCAGGCCTCCATGGTGATCTTCACGCTGGGGCGCAGCATCTGCATGGTCCCGGCACAGGTGCAATGCCTCGAGCCCTTCCCACGACGCGCTGCGACCGCCGCTGGCTTGATGGGCGCCTTACGTAGCGGCTTGGTGGCGATCGTCAGCGTGCTCGCTGGTCAGGCCCTCAAGGCGGGCAGCGACCCGCGGCTCGCGTGCCGGGCGATCGGGCTGCTTGCCTTCACCTCACACACAGCGTACATGGTACTGCATTCGGACGAGCCCAGCGCAAGTGAGCCACCGCCAACAGGGGAGACAGCAGCGGTTGCACCTGCGCCGACGGTGGACGAGGACGGGGCCGGCGGAGGTGGCGCCGGCTGCGAGCACGCGACGAGCGGGCGCAAAAAGATCGTCGGCAAATCGCGCAGTGCGCGAGCGTTCAGCGCGCTCGAAGAGGACGAGGACGGTTTGTAACTTGTTCTTGTACGGCCATCGGGCACTTCGACATGTTCGAAAACTCTATAATTATAATTCGTTTCAGAGCTGACCTTTACTCTCTCTCTCTCTCTCTCTCTCTCTCATAAGCAGAAACAGAAAAAGCAGAGGAGCGGTGGCATGCATTTGCTGCAACATTTGCAAGCACTTTTTCGCATTTGGTGAACGCTCGTCGACTTGCGTTTGTGAGCCTTGATGGTAGATGGTGGGCCGCGGCCATGGATCATCGTGAGCGAGCCAGATTCAGGTGAAGCGCCGAGCAAGGACGAGCTCCAGGATCTGTTAGATCGTGGCGCTGAGGCGATTGGCTTCACATCCTTGTGTTCATGGCTCTCAAAGATACACACTACGATCATGATGCCAAACACTGCCCCTCCAGCTGCAACAGCATCGCCTGCCCGGTATCGCCACCTGCTGAAAAGCCAGAAGCAGCGCCCCGCTCGCACCATCGCCACGAGGGCACCATCGCCGCGAGCTGAAGAGCCAGCAGCACCTCAGCACATTGCGGCTCCACCTGCCATCGACCAAGTCCTACCCATCGCTGCTCGACTAGAAGTCGAGCTGCCCTTAAGTCCGTCCGCCAACGTGCCATCGCAAGGTGCTGCGCCTGCTTCATCTGCTGCGCCGTGTCTATCAACGGTCGAAGCCAAAGGAGAAGAAGAGGGGCTTGCTGAGGGCGATGACGGAGAGGAGGAGGGCGGCGGCAGCGCCGGCGGTCAAAGTGCAAGGCTTTGGGAGCCACTGCCGAACATTGCCATCCGCAGTGGCCGTCTTCATTCGCGCACCGCCCAAGGGCAAGAGGTCGAGAAGGAGTACGACGACGACGACGCATCGACCCCGAGCCAACCACATCAGTCAGGCGCCCACTGCAATACCCATCTGGTCTTGAGCCAAAGCAAAGACGCAAGAAGAGCTGCGCAATACCCATCTGGTCTTTGCATTGGCTCAAAGCCGCAGGCGCCCTATCGCGACGCCTTCCGCCGGCACCCGAAGCGCCAACTATCGAGTCAGAGTGTGGGCGCGCGCGACACGTCGACGTGGGTGCACACCCACGTCATAAACACGCCGCTGCAGCGTGCGGAGGCGCTCGCGGCACGGGAGAACGACGGCGTTGGGCTCACGACGACAGCGCCCGTGATGCGCAAGCGCGCCTGGGAGATCGGCGAGATGCCGCATCCGACCAAGTGGGAACCTCCCGTCGTCATCAAGGCACCGGAATTGGCCTCAGCTATCGGAATTGACTGGGCGAAGTATCACGAGCGCCTGGGCCTGCGCAAGCCCCTGCCTACGGGCGAGGGCACGCCGGGCGAGGATACGGGTAGAGGCACGCCGGATGAGGGCGGGCCGCCGTCGGCGACGCTCTCGATTGCTGTCACGTCGAAGATGAGTCAAAACGGCCATACGCTCGGTATGAACCTCTCGTCCTCGGGCACTAGAACTACTTGGACCGAGATTAACGAAGATGGTCACTGCCCAACGGGGCACTGGATCTACGAAGTTAAGGTCGGCCAGTGGTCCACTGATGAGAGCAGCGAGCAGCTTCCAACACGCGCCCCGCTGTCCAACAGCACAGCCGGCAAGGCGCCGACGAGTCAAGCAGAGAAGCCCAAGGCAGCAGAGAAGACATTCGTGATCACGCGCGACGGCCGACGGCTGGATGTGGGGATGCGTACCGCGACGGACGTTGAGCTCCTGGCACGGGTGCAGGGGCACGCGACACTCAAGCCACCCTCGACCGCGCACCCGTCTATCGCAATGTACATCGGCTCGGACCTGCTGGCGGGGGAGAGCGGCAGCATGCAGATTGCGCCGCCTTCGCCCATGCCGACGATCGTGGTGCCGCGCCTCGGACGCATGCCCGACGCTTCGTCCCTGACCGAGAGCCCCGCCCTTGTGGAGACCTTCCGTGCGGCGGACGAGTACAAGCGAATGCACATTGACTACAGTCGCACGCCACGCTCCTCGGCACGCGTGCGTACCAGCAATGCTGAAAGCGGCTGGTGCGAAAACTTTAGCTGCGGCCGGCCCAGCAGCTCTCGCCCGAGCACCACGCGTACAAGTACCTCCTCGGCGCGAGGCCCACTTCGGGGAGTGAGCCTCGCCGCAGCGTCGAGCGCCGCGACGGCCGCCTCGAGCACCACCACCACGAGCGCCGCTGGCTTGACCATGAAGGCGCCGACACGAAGGGTGTTGCCGCAGCCCTCCATTTTCGGTGCAGTGAGCAGCGACCAAACCCCTGCCGCAAGACCAGCGCGCGGCATTTCGCCGCCACACATGCCGCCACCATCGGCGGCGCAACCCACACGCCGGTCTCCCGTAGCTGCTGGTGCACCATCAGCGTCGCAACGTGGGCCATCACTCAAGGTTTAGTGTCTGTAGTTCTTCTAGTACGGTACACGAAAAGCGTACTTGCTACATCGTACATGATCAAGTCGTCGTGTTGCGCAAAAGGACTAGAGCCCATGCTAGAGCCCGTCCCTTCACGCTTTTCACCGTTTATGGCGTTGGGCAGTCTTCCTAGTCTCGATATCACGTCGTAGTTGATGCCCGTCTGCCCGGAACCGATACCGTTCAGCCGTTGGCTAAGGCCTTGCTTTTGTGATGTGGTAGTTGCCACAGCAAGCTAACTGCAAAAGGAGTGTGCCCGCATCCCCGCACGAATGCTCTTGTGTGCCTCTCGCCGATTATCTCGCCGATCTGTGACCACGCTGAAGGCTGAACCGGCAATGCACAGACGCACCAGCCGTGCTTTGGGGGGACTCTCGACTAACACTTAACTCTCGACCTACTCTCGACCATCATGCTGCCCCTGGTCGAGCATCATACAGCCCATGAGGACGCGCCTGAGCAGGTCGGGGGGAGCAAGTTGATGTGGTCGAGTCGGGCGTGAGATGCGAGGTTATCTGATGCACAGGCAGCATGCTCTGGAAGAGCGAAACTCGCTCGTGCATGCAAGGAGAGCTCTGCACTCGCTCGTCTTGCACACGCGTCGCCTTTTACATCGACGATGCGTCTAGATGCGTCGTCCCAGAAGGCGCATGTTTGGAACATGTTCTTGCTTTGCTTGAGACCCGGAGATAACCCGGAGAGGATCGCCCGAGTACTGTGCCACACCGTGCGCACACCTCGCGATCCACGACCCCTGTGTGCTGAAGCCGGACCGTCGCGGCCTGATCGAGGTGATCATCTCATGAGGGTTTTCGGGTTCGATCTGTGGACGAGGATACGATGCCGAGCTCGGACGCCACATGTGCTTTGGATGTCTCAACTCGGCCACATGCGCTGAGCACGCGCTCCTGTGGAGCGTTTGTTCTGTGCTCCTCGAGCTCTCGCTGCAGCCGCGTTGCAAGGTTGCCGCCACAGTGTGCTTTGGATGAGACGCACCGCAGTTGGAGCCTTACTCGGTGCAACTTGTCGATGCACTCGTTAATGCACTCGTCGACCAGCGTGCGCGCTGCTCCTCTTGTCCTCTTTACTCGTCCTCCACGAACGTTCGGATCGTGCGATGATCTACGATGATCGTCTATTTGTCGCCCACGTCAATGTACGGCTCAGCTGAGACGAAAAAGCTCAGAGGAACCATTCGATGACTCTGCTCGCAAAGACGCGGTGCAGCACTAGAAGTCACGGCTGCTAGTTGAGTTACGTCGTCCGTACGCGTCCGCGAGTTTGACATACAGCCGAGTCCTCGTTTGTGCACTCGCGCTGATGTTGCACCTCCGCGTGTCCGCGACGTGACCTACGCTCTCGTCCGAGATGTGTCGCTATGGCTTGCTCGGTCTTGTCCGACTCGTGTGCTCGGACTCGTTTTCAGGCAGCATCAAGACTCGCATCAAGACTCGCATCAATCGAGCAAAAAGCCTCAAACTCCGTTGCGGAGTCAGACGACGAAGCCATCGACGGAGCCACTGTGTCGTACCGAGAGCGGACGTCTTCAATCTGATCTTCGTCGTCGATATGTTGGCGAAGCTTTACGGCCTCGGCTGCATAGGATACTGGGGCGACGGCTGGAATGCCCTCGTGTACATGACTGTGGCCGTAAGGGTTCTCGAGATGCTCTTCGTACGCCGCCTCGGCTTCAACCTGTCCTTCTTGCGTATCATTCGGACGTTTCGGGTGCTGCGGGTGCTGCGCCTCATGCGCACGTGTGGAAGGGCCTGTACATAGTCGTCATGACCTTGGGCAAGGCGTTGTCGCTCATGTCTAACCTCTTCCTCCTGATGCTCATGGTCATGCTCATCTTCGCCCTCATGGGCATGCAGCTCTTTGGCGGTGTCTTCAACGGCTTCGAGGTAGCTTCGAGGAGCTCCCATGGATGCACTTCCACTCATTCGTGCCCGCCATGCTTACTGTCTTCATCATCATGACGGGCGAGTGGATGGACTTGTGTCGAGGACTTGAGCTGTTCGTGGGTCGCTATACGTTGTCATGAACCTCATTGCGGTCGTGCTTGACGCAATCAACGAGGACGAGGACGAGGACGAGGACGAGGACGAGGACGAGGGTGCTCCGGATCCAAATGGCATAGACATTCCAAACATGACATTTGACCGCAACATCCACCTCGATCACTTCCGTCTGGTCAGCAAGCGTACACCCATAACACTGTCCGAGGGGAAGGCGGTCAACGAAGTCAAAGGAGACGATCAGGTAGACGTGCTGCCAATCATCGACGAGTCGGCCCCCCTTCATGCGACCTGTGCGCGCATCATCGAGCTTCCAAAACTTCATCGTCCTCGCCATTGTCGTCCGCAGCAGCGTCACCAGCGAGGAGAGGATCTGCGCGCCGATAGCGCGCCGATAGCGCGCCGATGTTGGAGATCGCTTCGGCTGCCTTGGCGGCGGTGTGCTCGTGGCCTTGACCGACCCCCTGCGGAGAGCGCGAACGCGCCCACACGATGACGGCCGCACTGCAGATGACAACAGATGACCGAGGTGAGTGCCGCCAGCGCGTGCGTGAGCACGGTCGACGTGCCCCGTTGCATGAGAGCCGTCAGATCGTGCTCGCCCAACGAAGGCTTTGCATGCAACGCAAAACGAAGTGCGGAAGCCCGCGTTGCGCACATAACGTATCGTATAATGTCGCGCTGTGATCGGATCGGTTCCGAATTTGTCGGGAACCGAACACTCTCAGCTTACACGTCAAGCACTACATTAGGTATTATGGGAAACCCGAGGAACCCCATTACGCATGAAGTGTTACACCACATCGCATAACATTACTAGCCTAGTTAACTAAGCTAGTTGTACAGTTGATCCGCTGTACATCACGACAAATTCAAGTTGAGGCATAGTGATGGGAGCTTCCCAGCACGCCGCTGCGTTCAATGGATGCCGGCTTTTTTGCCATGGCCGTCCACGGTGATGTCCTGTTCAACCTTGTAGCCGGGCGCCAAGAAGAGGCGGCGGCCGTTGATGCGCACGAGCACGACGCCATGGTAGGCGGTTCGCGGCACGCCGGCCTTGAGGTCCTCCATGAGGCCGAGCTGCTTGCACATGGACACAAAGTCGGCTTCGTCGCGATACCGGAGCACGAGGTTGGCGCCTTCCCGATCCTGCTCTGCCACCTTCCGCGCCGACTCTAGATTCGGCACGGCCGTCGCCTTGTCCAACCATTCGGTGAAGAGGGCATCGTACGACTGCTGCTTGAGGTAGCTCAAGTCCTCAGTCACCCAGTCCACCTTGCGAACATTGAGCGAGATCTTGGCGAGGTACTTTTGGTAGAATTGGCCGACCGATGTGCCGACTGCGCCAAATGTGACCGTGCGGCTCACCTCGGGCCGGATCGACGCGCGCCCTTTGCGCTGCGGCGTCTCCCGCAGCCAGTCATCCCAGAAGCCACGAGCCTCGGGCCACTTCGGCCCCAACTCGTCCCAAAGTCGGCGAGAGAGGAGCCAACCGAGCCCCGGGAAAAAGTCAGAGCGGTGGAGGGCGCGCGGGTCGCCCGGGAAGGCATCCTGCCCGTTGTCGTTGAACGCCGACACGCACAGCAGCGTCGGGTCCGACTCGAGCAGCGGCGCCGCCGCCTCGAAGTAGGCGAAGAAGTCCGTCGACACACGGATATCCTCCTCGAGGATAATGACGCCCGCGTAGATGGCCGCGCTTTTCGCGCCGCTCGCGCCGCTCGGACCCATCCCAAAGAGTGTGCGCAGCGCCCAGCCGTAGTGCACCGACAAGTAGGCGTAGCCCTGGTTTTTGGAAAGGTAGCTGCCCCGGTCGAACGAAAGGATCTTGCGCGGATGTACGAGGCTCCTGTAGCCGTATTTGAGCACGACGTTGGTGACGGGCCCGTTCTCGCCGTCCTGCGAGACGTACACGGGGAAGCTCGAACCGCCCGGGTGGCTCGCGTTGATCGACTTGAGCGCCTCGTCGAGGTACTGCGGCCGATTGTACGCGATCACAACCACTGCGATCGCCTCCGGGCTGAGCTTATAATTGCCACTCCCGGCACCGCCGGTCAGAGCTAGGGTACTGTCGGCTCCGCCTGCTTGCATCTCGGGTGCCGACAGCGCCTGCGGGATCGCTATCGAGGACTCAGCGACGTCCGAAGCCGCGCTGACCGCTTCGTCTGTAGCTCCGACCGACGAGGTGCGCCGCCGCCTGCGCGTGCTGCCACTGCTGCTGCTGCTGCTGCTGCTGCTGCTGCCGCCGCCGCCGCCGCCACCGCTGAGTTGCTCGAGCTTCTTGCGCAGCTCGTGCGACGCGGCTCGCTCTTTGGTCAACGCACTCAGCGTCGCCTCCTGCTGCATGAGCGCCTCCTGCATCTGCTGCATTGCCTGCTTCACTGAGCGGTCCTTCTCGGCGAGGCGCTCTTGCACGCGCGGATCGCACCACAACGAACTGCTGCCCAGTAGCCGAGTGTTGAACACTAGCATCGAGCCGAGCGCAAGAAGCGCGACGCACGCGAGCAGTTCCGCGCGCTTCATGCGCGCGCTTCGAG
>Ga0209550_10005801_pt1 | contig 11547 bp, 13 predicted proteins | sample LauGreSuBDMM15SN_2_FD_187567 | JGI IMG/M metagenome (GOLD analysis project Ga0209550, IMG submission 187567) | Freshwater lake microbial communities from Lake Michigan, USA - Su13.BD.MM15.SN (SPAdes) (version 5) | ecosystem: Environmental > Aquatic > Freshwater > Lake | place: Lake Michigan... | reverse complement strand
GTGATTAGTCCATGTTCCTTCCGTGTATTCAGGAATATGAACGCCATGTAGCCAGAGTTCACCATTTTCAATCATGGCAAAGCCATCGATCAGAGATGCACGACCTGCACGAAGTGATTTCACTTCAGTGCCCATGAGGACAATGCCGCATTCATAGACATCATCGATGGAAAAATCGTGACGAGCCTTCTTATTCTGAGCGATGAGCTTCTTGCCTACCTCTTTGACCATGAGCTCACCTCCCAGTAAGTGTTGATTCGTTGAGGTTAATTAAACCTTTAAGTAACGGCGAAGTGTAACCAGCGATGCGATTGTTGAAACAACAAGGCCTGTCAGTAATAACCAGGCAGATGCTGCTGCAACTTCGCCCCACCCAAAGAACTTAGTAAAGGTAAGCAGGGGGGCCACTTTTTCTTGCACAACGTATTTCAGTGCACTGAGGAGTCCGGTTGCCAAAATCCATCCAACAAATGCAGCGAAAATTCCTTCGAGGAGGAATGGGAGCTGGATTGACCAAGAGGATGCACCAACAAGTTTCATCACGCCTGTTTCGCGTCGTCGGTTAAATGCAGCAATACGAAGTGTGTTGCTAATGAGCAACGCTGCAGTGAGAACTGAAAGAAGGCCAACAATCAGTGCGCCATTGCGAAGTACTGCAAGCAATTTAAAGAACTTCTCAAGAATTGTGCGTTGATCTTGAACGATGTCGACACCAGGACGACCACTAAATGCGCTAACAACAACATCAAATTGTGTTGGGTCCTTGAGTTTGACGCGGAATGATTCTGGTAGCTGATCTGCAGTCACATTCTGTGCGATTGCAGAATTCTTAAATCGCTCTTGGAAACGCTTAAAGGCTTCAGACTGAGATTCATAGAAGACGCTCTGGACTACTGGAAGTGCTTCGAGATCTGCCTTAATTGATGAGCGTTGATCTGGTGAAACTACTCCTGCACCGCAAGAAGGAGACTCAGAGAGTGATCCACAGAGAAATACTGAAACTTCGATCTTGTCATACCAATAATCCTTCATTGCACTCACCTGTGAGTTAGAGAGCAATCCAATTCCAAGGAGGGATAGCGAGATTGCCACGGTGACGACAACTGCAAAAGTCATTGTGAGGTTTCTACGAAGTCCAATACGGACTTCGCTCATTAAGAATCCTGCGCGCATGTATCTGCCCCTTATCCCGTGTATCCATAGACGCCGCGAACTTGATCGCGAATAACGTGGCCGCCATCGAGTTCGATAACGCGCTTGCGCATCTGATCCACAATGCCTGAATCGTGAGTTGCCATAAGAACTGTTGTGCCCTCGCGATTAATGCGATCCAGTAACTTCATAATGCCCACTGAAAGTGCGGGGTCTAAGTTTCCAGTTGGTTCGTCAGCAATGATGATTGATGGGCGAGTCACATATGCACGAGCAATTGCTACGCGCTGCTGTTCTCCACCTGAAATCTCTGAAGGTAAGCGGTCACCTTTATCTTCGAGTCCAACGAGTTCAAGCATTTCAGGAACTTCACGATTGATTTCCTTCTGTGAATATCCTAGAACGTGGAGAGAGAATGCAATGTTTTCTGAAATTGTTTTGTTCGGAAGCAAGCGGAAATCTTGGAAGACAGTTCCTACTTGGCGGCGAAGTTCGGGAACTTTATGATTTGCCAGAGTTCCGAGATCTTTTCCAGCGACATGAATGATTCCTGATGTTGGACGCTCTTCGCGCAAGATCAATCGCAAGAAGGTTGATTTACCTGAACCTGACATTCCCACAAGGAAGACAAACTCGCCTTTGAGAATTTCAATATTCACGCTCTCAAGGGCAGGACGATCTTGCCCCGAATAAATCTTCGATACATTTTCAAACTTAATCACACGCTGCTCCTTTGAGACCTGCTCCTAGTTTATGGAGCGAAGCTGCTATTTCTGGGTTAATTCGAGCTTTTTATGAGAATTCACAGAGGAAAGAAGAATCACAGCAGGCGTAAAACTGGTGATATTTAAGGTGAGAATTAATGTGATGCGCTTCGGCGCCAGCGAATTCCAGCTTCGATGAAATCATCAATTTCGCCGTTTAATACAGCCGATGTATTGCCTGTCTCATGATTATTTCGGAGATCTTTCACCATTTGATACGGGGCCAATACGTAGGAACGCATCTGATTTCCCCATGATCCAGAGTTATCGCCTTTGAGCGCATTGATTTTTGCCTGCTCTTCCTGCCGGCGGCGCTCTAACAATTTTGATTGCAATACTGCCATTGCTGTTGCCTTGTTTTGAATCTGTGAACGTTCGTTCTGGCATGAGACAACAATTCCGGTTGGAATGTGAGTCAAGCGCACGGCCGAGTCTGTTGTGTTGACTCCTTGTCCTCCAGGACCTGAAGAGCGATAGACATCGACACGAATTTCTTTTTCATCTAATTCAATGTGATCACTTTGTTCAACAACTGGGACTACTTCAACTCCCGCAAAGGAGGTGTGGCGACGAGATTGTGAGTCAAATGGAGAAATGCGCACCAAGCGATGTGTTCCTTGCTCGACAGATAAAGTTCCATATGCATAAGGTGCCGTAATCCGGAATGTTGTTGATTTTATTCCAGCTTCTTCAGCATAGGAAGTTTCAAGTACATCAACTTTGTATTCGTGACGTTCACAGTATCGCAAATACATACGCATCAGCATTTCAGCCCAATCCGCTGCTTCAACGCCACCGGCTTCGGAGCGAATCGTGATTAGAGCATCACGATCATCGTATTCACCATTGAGGAGTGTCGTTACTTCAAGTTCACTAATTGCTTTGATTGTTGCATCGAGCTCACTCTCTGCATCATGAAGTGCCGAACCGCCAGGTTCGCCTGCTGCCAACTCAAAGAGGACGGGTAGATCATCTACGCGGCGGCGCAATCCTTTGAGACGGGCAATCGTTGATTGAACTCGAGATAACTTACTTGTGACCGCCTGAGCCTTTTCGGGGTCATCCCATAAATTAGGAACGCCTGCTGCAGCCTCAAGTTCAACAGCGTCTGCTTCGAGCTTTGGAAGATCTAACACCTTTTCAATAGAGGTAAGGGTCGCGCCAATCTCGTTTATCTCAAGGTTGTATTCGCGAGCCATAGATAAAGGATAGCGACAAGTTCTGCTCTTTGAATTTACCCTTGATTGGGGCTTCCAATATCAATCCCGTAGTAATTAGTCGTTATTTTTCGTTCGTCAAAGGTGCCCACGTGCGAGCTAATTTCCACTGAATCGATATTGATAAATGGAATGATGAATGGAAGTCGAGCAGTTGCAGAAGTCCTTATCGATAGTTGGTATCCATCACATGAAATTTGATTGACGCTAATCTCCCCTAACTGGGAACTAAGTAAACTCTCTCTATTTTTACTGAATTCACTTATTGCATCGATGGAATCCATCCGCCCTTTTTCACAATCTATTGGGATGCCCGGATCCTTCTCCCCTCCTCCACCCCAGTTGCGAATGAAACTCGTAATGTTGTACTCCCCACGGTAATAGGCTCCCAAATCGAGATTTCTTACTCCGCGCTGTGCGGCAGCCTCAGTTGCTTGAGTTAATGAACGCTTTGCAAAATAGACTGACGAGATATCGGAAAGAATCATGAGTGTGACTAAAACTGTCATAAAGAGTCCGAGTATCAGGATGGAGAGTGAACCTCTGTCATCTCGCAGAAAGATTTGAGATTTGCTCAATGGGTTTCTTGGCACCTTCAAGCCCATGGTGAAACATATTCGATTGCTGAAACTTTGATTTCTGGAAGGTTTGCTTGAGTTCGGGTAAGTGTTATTCGGATTGCAGTATTTGAGCTGATGCAAGGGTAACTACTGCAATCTACATTCATTTGGATTTCTCCACGTTCTAAAGCCACTTGGTATCCCAAGAGAATTGCTCCCCTTGTCACAATTTCACGTGCGACTCCGAAAGCGACTTCATCGCTAGAACTCGTTACGAATCCACGCGATGCTTCTCGCGCCAATGTGCGCAATGAATCATGTCCGTCGGACATGGATGCAAAACTATTGATGTAGATGAATAGAGGAATGAAAAGAGGAATGGCTAAGGCCACAAACTCGACAGAAGCGCTCCCGCGCTCCTCGCACAATAGTCGTCTTAATTGATTCTTAATCTGTAGTCACCTTTGATTCTCAATAATGGCAATCCCGCTGACATCAGTCTGTAAATCTGAGCCTATGAGTTGTGAAAGACCTGGAATTAACTGAATCAGTGATTTTTTCCTATGGCTTATAACAAGGTCGAGATTTTGATTGGGGTCAGGTGAGTAAATGCGAAAGTAAGTATCAGAATCTTTGAATTCACCACTAATTGCTCTATTCGATGCTTCATCCTGTGCCAGCATCTTTTCCATATTCCTCGAGTGGAGCGCAACAGTTAGCTGCCCTGCGATAAGGAATAGTGAAAGTAGAGGAATTAGTACTAATGAACTCTCCACGCTGCCGCTTTCATCCTTGAATAGATTCCTCAAATACCTACGCATCAATTAACGAATGCCATTCATTGCATCAAGAGAATTCTTCAAGATTGCAGTAAGGCGAGGTGCAGCGATTGTCCACAGCGCAGTCACCAGTCCAGTTGTCATCAGCACAACTAGCACCCACCCTGGAACATCGCCTCGATCATCTCTGAGTGCCTTGTAGAAACGAGTCCTTTTGAATTCCGAAATACGGACTGAGAGATAGTTAGTTGCGACTGTCAACTTGATTGTTATTACTTCATTCATGACATTCCTCTTTCATTTCTTAGTTATGGTTTTGATATTTCTTAGTTTTGGGCAAAGAGATTTAGATTTGCAAGTGATGGCCAGAGTGCAAAAACAATAGAAATCGGGAGTATTAGGAACACCACAGGAATCATCATCGAAAGTTCGGCCTTTGAGGCCGCTGAAAGAACTTGGTTACGTTGAAAATCTTGGGCTTCACGAGCATGGCTATGCAATACGTCAATCAAGGGCGCTCCCCGAGTTATGGCGATTACGATTGAATCTACAAAACGACGTACCGCCATGGATCTAACTCGGCGGCCCATGCAATCAAGTGCCGATGCAAAAGGTTCACCCTCAGTAACTGAGCTGATTACTTTAGAAAATTCCAGAACCAGAGCTCCTTGACCCCGAGAGGAAATGCGCTGCATTGCAGTAAGCGGGGACTCTCCTGCAGAAAGCGAGAGTGTGAGTGCTTCCACAATTACTGGAAAGTCTGACTCGATTGATTCTCGATACCTCTTCAACTCACGGTTCAAGCTCTGTTCTGTGAGGTAGAGAATTAAGAGTATGGACATTGCAGCCATTGCTAGAAATGAAATGAGAGAAAAACTCAGAAGTATGGAAATAGCTAGTTCGAGGGAAAGAAGAAGAAATATGAGAATTAGTTGTCGGTAGCGAAAATTCTCATAACTTCTCTCACTTGAGTATCCAAGTTCCTCTAATTTCTTCTTTGCATTGGTGCGATCGCCAATTTTGTGAATGTAATTTAGACTCAATCTCTCCCAAGATATATCGTCGAATATCAGGATGAATGCAGGAATTAGTAGAAGAGCAGCAATTAGTTCAGAGTTTGCCATCATGTGCTCCATTGGGGAACGTCAATGAATATACGATTGGGATCAGGGATTCGACTAAGTGAATTCATCCAGAAATATGCAATAGCTGTGATTCCGAGCCCAGCACCGAGAATGAGGAGACCTGTTGGGGTAGAGAAGGCCTGCGATGTTGATGGCTGAGTGGATAGCAATAGAAGCAAAATCCATGGTGCTGCTGCTGATAAATGAGCTGAATTCTTAATCCAATTTAGCTTAACTTCAATTTCACGACGGAGTGATAAGTCTTCGCGAATGAACTTTCCAAGTAGGCGCAGAATTGTTAGTAGCTCTGCTCCCCCTAACTCTCTTGCAATTAAGAGTGCCTCTACTATCTGATCAAAACTGGGATGCGCCATTGATTCCTTAACTTCAATCAGCGCCCTGTTGAAGTCTCCATGGGTGTAGAGATTTTCGGTAAATCTCTGAAATTCGACTTTGAAAATCTCAGGCCCTCGCTGCGCCAATCCAGAAAGAGATTCGTTGAGCGATAAACCAGATTGCACCCCAGAAATTAGGATATCGATCATCTCTGGACAGGCACCATGGATAGCGGATCTTCGCTTCGAACCACCTCTCTTCTGAGCAATAAAGATAAATATTGCTATGAAGAGAGCAAAGGCAGTTGCTATCAGCGCCGAACGCGAGAAGAGAAAGGCGATGATAAATCCTGCTACGACAAATGAAAGTGACGTTAAGGTACTTTTATCAACTTCAAATTTGCGTTTCATGTCATCGCGCCTATGCCGCGCTCATAGCTCTTCCCATTCCAGCGCCAAACACTTTCAACTTCAGCTCGATCATTTTCAAAACGCCCGGTCACTCTCGCAATTTCTATGATTCTTCTGGTTCCATCATTTCCGATAGAGACTTGAACTACCAAGTCAATTGCTGATGCAACTGTTGGTGCAATAAATTTGTGAGAGATATTTTCTCCCGCTAGAAGCGGCAAGGTCTGTAATTTTGCAATGGCATCTCGAGCTGAATTTGCGTGCAGAGTTCCCATTCCTGGTAAACCCGAGTTGAGCGCAAGAAGAAGATCTAGCGCTTCTGCCTGACGGACTTCTCCGATAATGATTCGTGAAGGGCGCATACGTAATGCCTCTTTAATTAATTGTCGAAGAGTGATTTCTCCTTCCCCCTGCAAATTTGGTCCACGAGTCTGCATTTGAATAAGGTCTGGGACCCGTGGTTGAAGTTCAAATACTTCTTCAATGGTGATCACGCGTTGCGAGAGCGGAGTTTCAGATATGAGTGCGTTTAGAAGTGTTGTTTTACCTGCCTGAGTACCGCCGCTTACAAGGATATTGCTACCAGACTTCACTGCTTGGGAAAGTTCTTCTGCGATTGCCTTATTCATAACCCCCATGGCCGCTAGTTCATTCAAAGATTTCTGACGCATTATGTGTTTACGAATATTTACCGCCCAGTGTTCAGCAGTTATCTCAGGAATTGCAACATGCAGTCGACTTCCATCGGGAAGGCGTGCGTCAACAAATGGTTGTGAAAGATCGAGTCGCCTTCCACTCCAAATCAATGTTCTATCAACTAATTGTTTAACTGCCTCAGATGTGAGGACGAGGTTGATTAGTTCGCTCTTTCCAAGTCGAGCTACGAAGATTCTCTGAGGGGAATTAATCCAAATCTCTTCCACTGTAGGGTCGGCGATGAGATTTGCGATTGGGCCAAATACGACATCCGGATCCATAGTTTCCATGGCGGAGAAGGTAGGACCACTCTGACATCTCTGAATTGAAATGCAGAGTACATGTGGATTGACTCAGAGCTTAATGACCGAGAGTTAAACCTTGTAACTCTTGGTTATCAAGGCGATTGAGCAGTTCTAGCGAGCTCTCACCAACAATGGCTGAAACGTATGAAGATTTACAAATAAATAGTTCATTCTTCCATTCCTGGAGCACGCGCTCAGAGAGTATCGCGGCTACTTCAAGCCCAGCTCTCAGTATTAATGTGAACTCAAATCTTCCTAGTCGTGCGCAGAGGTCTTCTACTCTTATGTTACTTTTTAGAATTTCGGAAAATGCAAGTATTGCCACTTCGTAGTGCGAACGCTGGACTTGGTTTTCTTCTAAATCTCCGTTTTCATTTCTATCCTGAGTCGGAAAAATCTGAAAGCGGATAAGTGTGATTCGACTTTTATTTCTTTCAGCAGTCGCTAAATCTCGGCGTAAATTCTCATAGAAATACGGTGGTGCCGCTAAGTGAGTCAACGAATCTCGCAAACCATCATGTGAAAATGTCATGAAAATATCAATGGATCCCAAGCTGCTGATAAAGTCCGCCCTATGCCGAAACCTTCTGCCTCTGGTGATTCCATGAGAAAAGATGCTTCCAGAAAATCACCTCATCGTTCAACGGTGGCAACCCTTCTCTCCATCGAGGCTGGCATCGTGCTCGCCCTAGGTTTATGGCTCGTCTTTTTCAGTATTACACATGAGAATGAAGAGTTGGCTCCACTCTTGGGCGAAATTTCATTTGCAGCAATTGGAGCTTTAGGGCTCTTTGTTGCTGGTCGTGGATATGCGCGAGGCAAAAATTACGGAAGATCTCCTGCGATTTTGGCTAACTTAATTGCCCTTGGTGTTGCCTACTATCAAATACAAGGTCGCTTCTATATCGGCGCAGTAATTATTTTGGTTCTCGCGATACCAACGCTGTTTTTAGCTTTCAGTATCGCTAAAAGTGAAGGCTGATGCGGATACGCATCACCACTCAACTATCTTCTGATCTTCCCAGAGAACTCCCGTTACATCTCCCGCGTTGAACGGCCTGGTTGCGAGCCAAATTGCAGTCGCTGCACCTTCTTCTGCAGAACGTGGCGCATCAGGCCCACCCATATCTGTGCGTGAATGATTAGGACAAGTTGCATCGACAAGGAATCCACGAGCACCTAATCCTGTTTCATGTGCAAGGTTTCGAACAAGTGCGTTGACTCCTGCCTTACTGATTCTGTATGGAGCAAGTCCTCCCGCATTTCCTGGTCCCGACATTCGGCCGAGGCAAGCAGAGAAGATAATGACGCGACCATTACGTGCATCAGCCATTGCAGGTGCGATGCCATTAACAAGTTGAAAGACCGAGTCAAGATTGATTGCCATTACTCGTCGCCATTCAGCATCATTAGTTTTCAAAGTCTTCGACATTTTTTCACTCATCACTCCATGAGCCAGAACAAGTACTGCTGGAGTTGCAAGAGATTGGTTAAGTGCATCAATCAATTCCCGAACTAGATGAGGCTGCTCGAGATCACATGCAAAAGTTGAAATCTGTGAAGTGGAAACCCCATTGTGATATCGATCTGCTTCGCGAATCAGATTTGCTGCACTTTCAAGACCTTGCTGATCTTTTGCAATCAGTGCAATATCGAAACCTTGCAAAGTCAGCGCCTGTGCGACTTCAAAGCCAAGTCCACGACTTCCGCCCGTAATGATGGCAATCGGGCGGGTGCTCTGAGATGACATGAACGAACTCTCTCAAAATTTGGGATACCTCGCCTTTCGAAGGTGAAGGTTGGGTTGTAACCCTTGAAAATGTGCGCAATCTCGCGATATCTGGCCCATTACGCCATTTAACTCATGCGCTCACAGCCGATAGTCTTAGCCTGAAAAATACTGGAATTTGCAAAGGGGCGCTCAGTGTCGCAATCAGGTCAGGACTTCGGCGCAAATGATTGGCTCGTCGAAGAAATGTTCGAGCGATATCAAGCCGATCCAACCTCCGTTCCACCTGAATGGGTAGTCCACTTCCAAAATAATCCTCAAGCAGGTACTCCTACCGCACCCGTTGCAGGCGCTCCTAAAGGTGGAACTCCGCCAACTCCGAAGACAGTAACTCCACCAAATATTTCGATGACAGGGACTACACCTGTTGCGCCAACTCCTGCAGCCCCTGTTGTTGCCGCACCCGCGCAGACACAACCTGTTGTTCGTAACGTCAACGCAGCTCCTGCAACCCCAGCACAGCCAATTGCAAAACCTATTCCAACTCTTGCAACACAGAGCGCATCAACGCTAGAACCAATTCGCGGAGTGCCAGCTCGTGTTGTGCAGAGCATGGAAGCATCGCTGACTGTTCCAACAGCAACATCAGTGCGAGCGATTCCTGCAAAGTTGATGATTGATAACCGCATTGTTATCAATAATCACCTTAAGCGCACACGAGGTGGAAAAGTTTCATTTACTCATCTCATCGCCTACGCAATGATTAAGGCACTTCGTGCCATGCCAGAGATGAATGCTTTCTACGGAGAACTCGAAGGAAAGCCAGCTCTTGGAAAACCAGAACATATCAATTTAGGTATTGCCATCGACTTGGCAAAGCCAGATGGAACTCGTCAACTACTTGTTCCATCAATCAAGGGTTGTGAAGAACTTGATTTCGGCCATTTCTGGGTTGCCTATGAAGCAATTGTAAAGAAGGCGCGTAGCGGAACTCTGACTGTTGAGGATTACGCAGGAACAACCGTTTCACTTACAAACCCAGGAACAATCGGAACTGTTCACTCTGTTCCACGCCTAGTTCAAGGCCAGGGCCTGATCATGGGAGTTGGTGCACTCGATTACCCAGCAGAATTCCACGGTTCAAATGAAGAGACCCTTGCTCGCATGGCAATTAGTAAGGTTGTAACGCTCACCAGTACATATGACCACCGTGTTATCCAGGGTGCTCAATCAGGTGATTTCTTACGTCGTATCCACGAATTCTTACTCGGTGCCGATCACTTCTATGATGAAATCTTTACCGCACTTCGAATTCCATACGAGCCTATTCGCTGGGCAGTTGACTTCGCAGTAACAAAAGATGAAGAAATTGATAAGACCGCGCGCGTTCAACAACTTATTCAGGCATATCGCATCTGGGGCCACCTCATGGCAGATATCGATCCACTTGTTTACGCACAACGCACACATCCAGATCTCGATGTTGTAACTCACGGACTCACTTTGTGGGATCTCGATCGCGAATTTGCAACAGGTGGGTTTGGTGGAAAGAAGTTCCTTCCACTTCGTAAAATCCTTGGAATTCTTCGTGACTCTTACTGCCGCTCTATCGGTGTTGAGTACATGCATATCTCAGAGCCTGCAGAACGTAAGTGGATGCAAGAACATATTGAAGTGGGATTGCCTTCCATTGAACGTGAAGAGCAGCTTCGAATCTTGCGTAAACTCAATAGCGCAGAGGCATTTGAATCTTTCTTGCAGACAAAATTCGTTGGACAAAAGCGATTCTCACTCGAAGGTGGCGAATCAGTTATTCCACTTACAGATGCAATTGTCTCTGCAGCAGCAGAACGAGGACTTGATGAAGTGTGTATCGGTATGCCACACCGCGGTCGCCTCAATATGCTTGCAAATATTGCGGGTAAGCCAGTGGGTCAGATCTTCCAGGAATTCCAAGGCCATTATGCAGAGAACCAAGTTCATGGTTCAGGAGACGTGAAGTACCACTTAGGTACTGAAGGTGTCTTTACTGCCGAATCAGGGGCTAAGACAAAGATTTATCTAGCAGCAAATCCTTCACACCTTGAAGCAGTTAACCCAGTACTAGAAGGCGTTGTGCGCGCTAAGCAAGATCGCCTCAATACCAAAGGTGCATACTCCGTTCTTCCAATTCTTCTTCATGGAGATGCATCCTTTGCGGGGCAAGGCGTGAATGCTGAAACCATGCAGCTAGCTGGACTTCCGGGATATCGCACTGGTGGAACTATTCATATTGTCGTCAATAACCAAGTCGGATTTACAACTTCACCTGTTGCTTCTCGCACTGCTCGTTACTGCACAGATGTTGCAAAGATGATTGAAGCCCCTATCTTCCACGTTAATGGAGATGATCCTGAAGCCTGCGTTCGCGTTGCACATCTTGCATTTGAATATCGTCAGGAATTTAATAAAGATGTAGTAATCGATATGGTCTGC
>Ga0209550_10005800_pt1 | contig 11549 bp, 9 predicted proteins | sample LauGreSuBDMM15SN_2_FD_187567 | JGI IMG/M metagenome (GOLD analysis project Ga0209550, IMG submission 187567) | Freshwater lake microbial communities from Lake Michigan, USA - Su13.BD.MM15.SN (SPAdes) (version 5) | ecosystem: Environmental > Aquatic > Freshwater > Lake | place: Lake Michigan, USA... | reverse complement strand
AAATAGAGACAACAAAAGGATTTCCCGAATTTAAGAAAGACAGTATTTCTTCGTTTAATGAAATTATTGAAATTATATCAAATGTTTATGTAGAACAATTACCAAACAAATCAGAAGCATCATCTTTAGAAGCAGCATCATCACAAAAAGCAGAATCATCACAAAAAGCAGTTATAATGGTTGAAGAGGAAGAAGAGGAAGAAGAGGAAGAAGAACAAAAAGAAGAAGGCAATTTGGATATATTGGAATCAATTATTAGATATCTGATATGGGCTGCAAAAGATTCTGAATATTATCAAAATGAATTAGACAAATTTACAATTAGTGAGAAAAAGTTTAAAGACAAATTTATTACAAGAATAAGTCTTAAACAAGAACAAAGAGAAATATCTGATGCTGTTATGAGTATGGTAGAATTATCTGATGTATATAGTATTGCACAAAGAATAAATCAACAAGATGGGGTTAATATGAGTTTAGTTACCGGAACACCTTTAGTCGGAAATGCTTCCGGACTTGGTCAACATACCCAAAGTGTTGTTAAAGGAGCAAATGATTTATTGGGTATATATAATAGAGATAATGAAAGTCTTTCAGAAGTTTCCGAAAATTTAGATGAACGATTTAAAATACCTAGATCTAGATCCTCAAGTATAACTAGTAGTAATTTTGGAAGTCAGAATACTACACCAGAATTAGATGGAGGAAATAAATTACGTAAAAATAAAAAAACAAAAAGACAATATAAACCAAAAAATAAAAGAACAAGACATAGGAAATAAATATTAAATTTTATATAAAATAAAATATTTATTGTTTATCTAAGAACGCCATAGTAGCATTCAAAGACTCTTTGGCAGACTTCATAATATTTAAATTATTAATGGATTCAATATTAGATTTAATATCATCATTTAGCTTCATGTTTAATGATTGTTTAATCATTAGATAACCAATATAATCATCTAAATTAATAATAACAGATTCGTAATCTTTTCTGTATTTGGCTACTAAAAGTTCGTCTTGTAATTTAACCACTTGAGCTTTTACTGCTGCAGCATAGGATGTAGCAGTTCCAGCCTCTCCTGATGTAGGATTGGAACTAGAAGTTCCGTCAGAATTGGTTAACCCTTCAATAACAGATGTTTGTAATTGAAACATCTTAATAACCATATAAATAATAAAAAAACATACTATTAAAATTCCTACAATTTTGAAAAATTCATCTTGCTTCATATATATATCTACTTTTAAAAAAGTGGAGCAAAAATAGTAAAATATCAACTTTAAAAGTGGAGAAAAATATTAAAATGTTTATCTACTCTAAATCTTTAAAAATTTAACAATAGTTGCAATAGCAGTTTTGCTAATTTTCCTACTTTTCCCATTCGCATCTGTAGTACAAATATTATTCATACAAGTTTCATTCTCATGAATAGACTTAATAAGATTAGGAAGAGTCTTAAATTGAGACAAAATGGCTAATGCAGAGGTAGAACTAATACCAGGAATTTGACACAACATGATTTCACCTATATTGTCGGGTGTAATATTATCTTTTTTAACCTTTTTAATAACAGAGCAGTAGTCTTTTTCTGAAATTTGCTTTTCTTGATTATCGTCTGCGTTATTATTTTGGTCATCTGAGCTTATTTCATCGGGTGTTTTGTTAGTTGGTGTATTAGAATAGAACCCAAATTTGCCGGCATTTAGGCCTCCAACAAGTTTATAAGCCATATTACATGCAATCATGGCGGTTTCGTCAATAGTATTGGAGCGCATCACAGAAAAGCCTTTAAAGTAATTGATAGAGAACATAGCAGAATATAAAGTTTGTTTATCAATACGTTCCTTAAATGTGTTAAATCTATACATATCTCCTTCAATCAAATAGACAATATTATGATTATGATGTTGAAGACCATTTAAACGATAAGATTGTTCTTCATAACGACCATCTTTGATACTAGAAGCTAAATCAGACAAAGTTTTGCGTTCAACAATAATACAATCATTTTTGCCATCGTTAATAATAATATCTCCTAAAGGAAGAGTTTCTGAAATAAGTTGAATATCTTTGAATTTAGGTACAGCGGCAATAGTAGATTCACATTTTTTAAATAGTTCTTGTTCTCTAGTATCAATCTTGATGATCATTATAAATAATTAAATAGAATGTTATTAAATTATTTTTCTTAATATATATATTTTGTTTTGTTTCTAAAAAATTTGGTTTAACCCATATTTCCACCGATAGTAGCACGGTATCCATAAGATTGGGTTTGGATAGTGAGGTTAGGTTTGCAAGTAAGACCATATTGAGTATTTGTGGCACCAATCAAATTAGGATTAGAATTCATAAAGAAACCGATTTGTGGTGCGAGGCCGCCCTTTTTCGGGCCACCGCAAGTTGGACGATTTGTAATTGAAGCAGCATAACGAGCGTTTTTACCACCAGAATAGTATACCATCTTTATAAACTAACAAAATATAAAAAATTTTTCTAAAATGTATTAGTTCGGATATTTCCAAATAAACCCGCCAGCCGTTTTTTGTTTATTATATAAAACTGCCTTAATTGATGTAATATTAGTTTCTTTTATAGCTTCAATAATAGAATTATATTCCTTAATCTTATTCATTTCTGAATCATATTGAATAATTTTTCTAGTAAAACATTTAATTAATCCTGTATTATGATTGTGTTAGTTATTTTCTTTACAAGTAACCCATTCTAAATTATCAACCATATTGTTAGTTTTGATACCATCAATATGATTAACAATGGTTTATTTTCAGGATTTTCTATAAATGTAGTTGCAACTAAACGGTGTAATGTGGTTTATAATTTTCTATAATAATTCCTTTTGAATTTTTAAATCTTCCTAAATTAGAAATAAAATAATTAGTTATTTCTGTATTATTTATTTATTTTAATGTTCTCCCATTGTTTAGTATCTAAAGATAGTAAGTGTTCTTTAAGCCCTTTACAAATATATATTAGTAAACAACTTAAATACAATTGGCTAATATAATATATACAATAATGACAGAATTGGCTATAAGAGACGAGGATATTATCAAAACAGATGAGGGATTAATTTTTAATCCGTATAACTCACTTAATTCTGAGATTAGATTGAGCGATGTTCAATCTATTCTTACAAAATATAATGTACCCTCTAATTATGTTGATAATATGGAACTTTATAGAAGAGCATTTGTTCATAGATCTTATACAAAGCGACCCGAGTTTGAGAATATACAACAGAACATAAAAATCGTTGAAAGACCTCCTGATTGTTTACCATTAAGCACAAAATCAAACGAGAGGTTAGAATTTCTAGGAGACGGTATTTTAGAATGTGTTACAAAATATTTACTTTATAGAAGATTTCCTAAAAGCAATGAAGGTTTCATGACAGAAAAAAAAATTGCGATTGTTAAAAATGAAGCAATTGGAAAGATAGCTCTAGAAATGGGTTTACATAAGTGGTTAATTTTATCGCGTAACGCTGAGGAAAAAAAGACTAGAACTAACTTAAAAAAACTAGGTTGTTTATTTGAATCATTTATAGGTGCCTTATTTTTAGACTTTAATAAAATCACAGTTAAAGATGAGGAAAAATGGTTTGAAAACGTATTCATTTGTGGTCCAGGTTTTCAAATGGCTCAAAAATTTATTGAGTCTGTATTTGAAAAACATATAGATTGGGTTGCTCTTATTCAAAACGACGATAACTATAAAAATATTTTACAAGTAAGAATTCAGAAAGAATTCAAAGTAACTCCTCATTATTTATTAATTTCCCATGACCCAGACGAAGGATATAAAATGGGAGTTTATTTATGTCTTGGTCAACCAATACATAGTGTTAATATATCTGAAGCGATTCATATAAATAAATTCAATGGGTTACAAAATAGTTTTAAAGCAGTTCAAGATTATATTGTACAAAACGATGGTAAAATATTTTTGTTTTTAGGAGAGGGGCAACATAAAATTAAACGAAAGGCTGAACAAATAGCCTGTAATGAAGCCCTAACATTCTTGAACTTATCTACAGATTAGAGAAAAATCAAATAACCATGAATATAAATCAATGTCTTCTATAAGATATTTTTCTTTAATTTTATCAGAAATTATTTTTAATACAATATTAAATTTTATTTGCTTATATTCCTCTACTTGTTTTATTATATTATTTATCGTATATGCAGGGCTCCAATTTGAATTACATAAATATGAATGGCAACACATACAATTAATGCCTTTAATAAATTTCAAACCTTGTCTAAATCTGTTAGTAGGTAAATTATAAAATTCATTAGATGGGTTTCCATTTATTTTTAATATAGGAGGAGTAAATGGATAATTCAAAGTTATTTTGAAACTATATAAATTTAAATACTTTTTTTCTTGTTTATAAACATTAAAAAATAATTCACCTGTTTCGTTATGTTCTATAATGATTTTATTACAGGTTTTTATCAATTCTGTATGTTCTTTCTTTAAACGTCTAGCTATTACTTTTGGTATTGAAGTATTATTCATAATTTCATTAATATTTTCAGTTTGAGTGAGCATGCTAATTAAGTAATTTTATTATACCATTTAAATCATTTTTATAAATATATTTTATATTTTAGTTTTTCAATACATAAAATAATAAAAATTTATATATTGAAAATATATAAGCAATGAATCCTTTAGACGCCTTAAAAGAAAGATTAAAACGTAAACCAATGGTTCAGCACAATGAAGGAGTAAAAGTAATTTTGGCACCTCCAACAGAAGAAAAAGTTGTTGTAATTGAAGAAAAAACAAAACCATTAATTACTGCTGAAAAAGATGAAGGCAAACGCGCAAAAGATATTTTAGAAAAAATAAAACAAAAAAAATTATCAACAGTTGTAAAGAAAATTCCGGATGAAATAAAAGCACCTCTTCCTTCTAAAGCTCCGGAAATTATAGAAGAAAAAAATAATAAACCTAAAAAGTTGAAAAAAGCACCTATTGTTTTACTAGAAGAAAAAGAAAATCCAATTGAAGAACTTCCAGAAGGAGGTCCTCGCCTAGAAGAAAAAGTAGTGCTTAATGTTGAAGAACTCCCTGATTTTAAAGAAGGAGCTGTTATTGAAGAAGAACCTAATGTTGAAGAAGAGATTGTAATTCCTGTAAAACCGAGAGTTAGATCAAATAAAAAGGTTACACGAGGAATTATTCCTTTAGGACCAGAATTAATGGTACAAATTGGAGATACCTCATTAGAAAAACGTCTACCGCCATTACCTGTATTTGATGTTAAGGTTTCTAGTTATTATATGAATAACAGAGAAATATTTGTTAACTTTATTAATGGATTATTTGAGCCATATAAAGAAGATTTATTAGATGAAAGTAAAGGAATTAGTTGTGAAGATATAGGAAAAGATACTGGAGAGGTTTCTTTATTAACTCATCAGAAAATTGTAAGAGATTATATGAATTTATATACTCCTTATAGAGGATTATTACTATATCATGGCTTAGGTTCAGGAAAAACCTGTAGTTCTATTGCAATTGCAGAAGGAATGAAAAGTGCTAGAAAAGTAATTGTAATGACTCCTGCTTCTTTGCGACGAAACTATATTGAAGAAGTTAAAAAATGTGGTGATCTAATATATAGAAAAAATCAATTTTGGGAATGGATATCTATTGATGACAATCCTGAACTAACAGATCCTTTAGCTGCCTCTCTAGGACTACCTAGAGAATATATAAGAAGAAACCATGGAGCATGGTTGGTTAATATAACTAAACCTACAAATTATTCGGAATTGTCTACATCTGATAAAAAAGTGTTGAATGACCAATTGGATGAAATGATTAAAAATAAATATACATTTATTAATTATAACGGATTAAGGAGAGAAAAGTTCAAACAACTAACAAATAATTTTGAAAATAATATATTTGATAATTCTATTGTAATTATTGATGAAGCACATAATTTAATTAGTAGAATTGTAAATAAAATTAATAAAATATCAAAATTTAAAGATAAAGAGAGAGGTCCAGGAGCACTTCTTCCACAATCTCTTGCTCTTTTGTTATATGAATTTTTATTAAGAGCAGAAAATTGTAGAGTTGTATTATTAACAGGAACTCCAATAATTAACTATCCTAATGAAATTGGAATATTGTTTAATCTTTTACGCGGTTATATTAAGACCTGGAATCTTACATTAACTACCGATACAACTCAAAAGTTATCAAAAGAGACAATACAAGAAATTTTTGCAAAAGAAAAAGTTTTAGATTATATTGACTATGTTTCTAGTACAAAAACTTTGACAATTACTCGTAATCCATATGGATTTGAAAATAAAATAACAGCTTCATCAGGATATAAGGGTGTTACTAATGAGAAAAAGGAAAAAAGAAATGAAAAAGGCGAAATTGAAAGAGATATTAGAGATAATATTATTTATGAAGAACGTGGAAATATATCTGATGTAGAATTTATTAAGAGAATTGTTAAAATTTTAAAGAAAAATGATATAACAGCTCAACCAAATGGAACTAAATTTGAGGTTAATACTGCTCTCCCAGATACATTAGATGAATTTATTTGGAATTTTATAGAACCAGTTACAGGTAATACTATAAATATTGATAAATTTAAACGTAGAATTATTGGTTTAACATCTTACTTTCGTTCTGCTCAGGAAGAATTATTACCATCTTATGACAAGGATTTTGATAGACATGTAGTTTATATACCAATGAGTGATTATCAGTTTAAAATATATGAGGATTATCGTCATGAAGAGAGACTAACTGAAAAACCTAGTAAAAAATCATCTGGTGTAGTTGATAAAGATGGAATATTTAAGGAGCCATCATCAACATATCGTATTTTTTCACGATTGGCGTGTAATTTTGTAATGCCTACACCTCCTGGGAGACCAAATCCTGCTGAATATAGAGAAATTGCAAAAGCAACCAAAGAAGCAAAATTATTTGCATGGATGAAACAAAAATTTATAGATAATAAAGAAGAATATACAGAGGATATAGATATGAAATTTAAGTCATTTATTTCAAAAATTTCTGAAAAAACATTAAAAGAATACGAATCTCCTATTCAGATTTTGTTAGATCAATATTTGAAAACATATTTAACAATGGATAATAGGGAACCTATTGAGGTTTTTGCAGAGAAAAAAGGGTTTAAGTATTTATTTGATGCTAATAATGAAGGTAATAATGAAGGTAATGAAGAAAAACTATTAGCTATAGAAAATATACCAATTATTCAAAGAAAAGCACCAGAAAAGGTTGCTATTGATAAACAAAAAGCACAAGAAAAAGCAGCTAAAGAGAGGGAAAAAGCACAAGAGAAAGCAGCTAAAGACAGGGAAAAGGCTGATAAAGAAAAGGCTAAAGCTGAAGAAAAAGAGGCTAAAGAAAAGGCAAAGGCTGAAGAAAAAGAGGCTAAAGAAAAGGCAAAGGCTGAAGAAAAAGAGGCTAAAGAAAAGGCTAAAGCTGAAGCAAAGGCTGAAAGAGATAGAATAAAAGCTGAAGAAAAAGAGGCTAAGGAAAAGGCAAAGGCTGAAGAAAGAGAGAGAAAAAGAGCAGAAAAAATAAAGAAAGGTGGAGATGCTAATGATTCTGAAGAAGAAGATGAGGAAGAAGATGATGATGCTGCGGATGAGGATTTTGAAGGAGGTGCTGGTTCAAAAGAACCAAAAATAGAAGAACCAGATACACCAGAAAATCCTGCCGAAAAGTTTGTAGATGAACAAGGAGACGATGATTCTGTAATTTCAATACATTTAGACGGATATAAAGACGAAGATGCTATTTTAAGGGAAGCAGATGAGTTAGAAGGTGATGAAATCCTAGAAAAAATGGGGTCTATTGAATATAAAGAAGCAATTAAAGCAGCGTTACGATACTTAAAAATACATTCTCAACAATTTTTAACACCTGAAGGGTTAAAAACATATAGTCCAAAATTTTTGGCTATGCTTGAAAATATAGAGGATCCTGATCATCAAGGACTACATCTAATATATAGTCAATTTAGATCTATGGAGGGCATAGGAATTTTTAGTTTAACATTAGAAGCAAATGGATTTGCAAGATTTAAAATAAAAAGAACAAGCACAGATAATTGGGAAATAGATATGAGTGAAGAAGATATGGGTAAACCTTGTTATGCATTATATACCGGAACTGAAGATGCTGAAGAACGAGAAATCGTTCGTAATATTTACAATGGAATGTGGGACTATATTCCAAATAATATAGCAACACAATTGAGAGCAAAAAGTAGTAATAATAATTTAGGGGAAATAATTAAAGTACTTATGATTACTTCTGCTGGTTCTGAAGGCATTAATTTGCGTAATACAAGATATGTTCATATTATGGAACCATATTGGCATCCAGTTCGTGTAGAACAAGTTATTGGTCGTGCTAGGCGTATTTGTTCTCATCAAAGCTTGCCAAAAGAATTACAAACTGTAGAGGTATTCATTTATATTATGACTTTTACTCAAGAACAATTAGATAGTGAATTTGCTTTAGAATTGAAGTTAAAAGATGTATCTAAACATGCTCCTTTTTTACCTCAAAGTTCAGATCAGAAATTATTTGAAATATCAACAATTAAAGAGCAATTATCAACACAATTGTTGAAGGGTGTAAAAGAAACTGCAATTGATTGTGCTACTCACATTAAATCTAGTACAAAAGAAGGATTAGTTTGTTTATCTTTTGGACAACCAACTGTAAAAGATTTTTCATATAACCCAAATATATCACAAGATGAAAATGATACAATTGCCGATATCAATAAAGTTGTTATTAATTGGGAAGCCAGACCTTTTACACATAAACCAACTGGAAAGAGATATATGCTTAGAATGGATACTAGACAAGTTTATGATTATGAGAGTGTTATTCAGGCAAAACAAGTTCCAGGTGTAAGACCAATATTATTAGGAAAATTAGTGAAAAATAGTAAGGGAGAGTATGATATTGTTAAAGAAAAAATGTGAAAAGGTCTAAAATAAAAATTATTTAAAATATTAATTTATTTATAATATTTTAAATTATATTTCTTAGTTACCAATATATTATAGCTTATCCAAAATATTTGACTTATCTACTGTTAATTCTTGTATAATATTTGTTAGTTTAGAAACCATATCATATAGACTATCTATCTTTGTATTCATATCGTTTAATTGTTTTATTACTTCATTTTTGGGAATAATTGGAGCGTTAACACTTTGTTGAACTATTGTAGCCCTATTAATCTGTTCTTGTATTATATTTGGTAAAGGTTGTGACTGTTGTTCAACATATTGTTTTTGTTCACTAATATATTTTTCTTCGTTAATAGTTATATCTTCACTAATAGGTGTATCTTCAATATGAGATTGTCTTTTAAGCTTTTGAAAAATATTGATAGAAGTTTCTTCATTGTTATTATCATTCCAAGAAACTTTTTTTTGATTTCTATCATCAGGGATGATATTACTGTTATCAATGTTTATATGTTTTAAGCGATTGTTAGTTTGTTGTGTTACAATAGGGGAATATTTTTCACCCTTTACAGAAGTTTCCTTTGGTGATAACCATTTTTCAGGATCTATTCCAGAAGTATTATGAATTGTAGTTTTAAAAGTTTCAAACTCTAGATTTCTTTCAGCTAGTTTGTCTGCTACTAAAGAATCCATTGCTTTTATTTTCCCATCTGAATTATTATATGAAAAATCTAATTCTTTAGGTTTTTGTGGTGTCATATAATTATCTAATTCCATTCTTTTTCTTTCAACTTCTTTATCAAAATCAGATTGACGTGATGCATGAATATCTTCTATTTTGTAAGGCTCAAATGCTTCTTCATCAGTTATTATTATTTTTTTTAGCCCTTGGTCATTTTTTATATTTGGAAATAATCGGTTAACAGCTAAAACAACTTGTGATAAAAATTGTTTGTTAAGATCCATTATGCTTGTTTTGGGATTTATTTTTGTTGTAAATGGTTTAACATTACCTTCAAATACAGTTCTAACATTAGATATAAGATTTTTATTATTTATATTTATATTAAGTTCATCTAACAATACGTCCCAAAGTAAATTAATATTTATTTTATTTATAAATTGAGAATCCATATCTTCACCATTTACAAGATATTTGTCTCCTGTTCTAATATGAATTACACCATATCTTTTCTTTGTTAATCCTAATTCTTCTAATGCATTATCAATATACTTTCTCATAAATTCATTTGGTTGTAATTTTGAATTAATAAGTTGTCTTCCTTCTTGAGTGTGTCTATTAAAACAAGGAAACGCATTTGAAAAAAAACCAAAAACCTCACAATCTTTTGAATTTAACCATTGTACAGTCGTATCTAAAAAGTCTATGTTTATGTTTGTTTTTTTTTCTTCGTAATTATTGGAACCCTGTGAGTCGCGATTATGTTCGAAATAAAATTCAACATTACTGTAATCTATACCTTGTGAGTAATTTGATTTTTCAATATATTTTGATATAGGATGATTTGATATATCTATTTCAAATTCTAAATTCCATAAGTGGGCTAATTGCATAAAACAAAAAGAACCTCTTAGAAAATCTCCTAGTCCTGGTGATTTTCCATTTATATACTCTAATTGATATATATGTACTATCTTTTTTAATTTATTGTTAGTAAATTTTGTTAATCTCATAATATTTATTGTTATTATTAATTAATAATAAATAATTAATTTTGTTAAAATGGTTATTAAAATAATATAAAATTAATATATAAATGGCACATGCTTTTTCACCAATATCAGCTAAACCTACTTTTGGAACTCTAAAAGAAAATCTGTATCAAAGCGACTATATTTCTAGAAAAAAAGCACAATTTACATATTGTCAAGTTCCATCTTATTGTAATAAAATTACATCTGTAAGCAGTTATAGTCAATATAATTCATATAATCTTGGGAGATATGCTCGCAGTTTAAAGACTTGTAATGTTATTCCTATTAACAAAGGAAATCTAGTTATGGGGCAATATACAAAGTTAGATTTGAAACATGTTTGTACAGTTGCTTCTGGAACTAGTCAATGCGGAGAACCTGTTATCATTAAACCAACTACAGCAACCGAACCATTTTATTTGACATACACTATTGATCCCAATGGTGAATTATTTGGAGATTCACAGTGTGGTGAATTAAATTACACAAAATATATGGTTTTTAATCCGCCAAAACTCCCTTTGACAATGGGGTTTAGTTAAATAATATAGTTTATATTATTTCATAATAATATTAGGATGCAAGAGATAAAAGTGTTAGATATAATTATTTGCGGTAATTCTAGTTTGTATTTTATTACTGATAAACAACAGCTTTATAAATATGGAGAGCAAATTTATGGGCATATACAAGCAAAATACCCTAATAAAATTGTTAAAAATAATTATGCATTATGTATACTACAAGATGATAAAAACATAAAACTATTAGGAAATCTCCTTTATGGTGGT
>Ga0209550_10005799_pt1 | contig 11549 bp, 10 predicted proteins | sample LauGreSuBDMM15SN_2_FD_187567 | JGI IMG/M metagenome (GOLD analysis project Ga0209550, IMG submission 187567) | Freshwater lake microbial communities from Lake Michigan, USA - Su13.BD.MM15.SN (SPAdes) (version 5) | ecosystem: Environmental > Aquatic > Freshwater > Lake | place: Lake Michigan... | reverse complement strand
CTCTGACGACCTCTTGCGTCGCACGCACGTGCCCCCTACCAGGGCTTACGTCACGAGGACTTCCACAAGCAGCCACCCGAGTGGCCCGCCGATCCGTCCGAGGTAACCGCCGTCCTGATTGCCTCTCTGATCGTCCCTGGCCGCCTCTGATTGCGTCTGATTGCGTCCCTCATCAGGTACCCGGTGTCCTGATCGGCTCGTACACGGTCGGGCGTGCGGCTAGCGAACCCGGCTCATGGCAGTCGACGCGCACCATACTAGATAATGAGAAGAAGTCCAAGAAAAAGGGCGGCGGGTTCTTCGGCTGAGCCACGGGTGCGATAGCAGCCACGGGTGCCACGTGTGCCGTAGCTCGCCGGCGCTTGCCGCTGTGTCGCCATCCCCTTCGGAGAGGTGAGTGCCACGTCATTCACAGCACCAATACGGCCATTCACAGCACCGCCCTGACAGTAATGCGGCAAGGCCATGCGAACGCTCAAGAGCAGCACTGTCCACATTCCTGTGAGCATTCGCGTGAGATGCGCGGATATTCTGATGTGCGCGAGCGTGCGCGAGCAGTGCGCAAGGTGACATCTCATTGACTCATTCCATCCCATGTGAGGCCATGTCAGCCTAGTCCCGCCCACGTCATGTGTCCGGCCCACGGCATGCCCTGGTATGCGTCCGGTTTCATGTACCCCCCTGAAAGACACCGGCGGGAGGGTTAAACATTTCGACTGCCACATTCACATTCACACATTATGCATCGATTCCGCAGGGAGACCAAACGCTGTGAGTCCGTCGCGGGAGTGGTCTCGGCGCGCTCTTGACCGCGGTGAGCATTCAGATGGACCGTCAGCGTCTGGCAGAAAATCGAGAGGCGCTCCTCAGCGTCACCGAGCGGCTCCGCGCGTCGACCGAGCCGGACAAGTCGGCCCATTTTGAGGAAGCATCCGCCAATCAGCAAACGCCTCTGCCGGTGAAAGGAACAGCACAGCTGCGCGTGGTGACCTTCAATCTTCTATGCACGGCTCTTGGGACCGGCGTGCTCGCGATCCCGTCCGTGTTTGCCTCGGTCGGCATCTTGGGTGGAATGCTCCTCCTCCTCGTAGTGCCGGCCATCGCGGAGCGCACGGCCGCGTTTATGACCGAGAGTGCTGAATCAACAGGCGTGGCGCTGCTCTACGAGATCATGGCCTCTACCTTCGGCAGCGCCGCTGGGCAGGTGACAGAGCTCGTCCTTGCACTGTACAGCCTTGGCGCGCTCATCGGCTCGTTCGTCGTCCTCAAGCAGCTCACGCCGCCCATCCTACTCTTCCTCGGCTGGCACGAGCCACCTACGCTAGCGCTCCTCGCCGTGCTGTGCGTCCTGGTGCTGGTGCCGCTGTCGTCGCTGCCCTCGATGGAGCGGCTCAAGCTCACCTCAATCGTCTCCGTGCTCCTGCAGGGCGTCATCGTCACCACCATCGTCTTCGCCGGCTTGCGAGCCGCTTGGAGTTCCGGCAGCGCCATCGGTCTCGGCGCTGGTACCGTGGCCGGCAACAGTCTGTGGGCTGACGAGATGCCACCAGATCCCAAAGAGCTGTCACAGCCGCCGGAGCCCCTGCCTGGCAGCGCCGCTGCCGCGACTGGCCCGCCGGCTGAGACGCTGCCGGTGCCGTTGCCATGGCTCATGCTTGAGCCTCTCGCATGGATGCGCAGCACGCCGGTCGTCGCCTTCGCGTACCAATTCCACCAAAACGTGCCGTTCCTGTTCAGGGAGCTTCGGCATGCATCGCTTGGCCCGAGCAAGTGGCCATCCAAGGCATCCAAGATGCTCGTTGCGATACGCGCGACGCTCGGTGCTTGCTTTGGGCTCTATACGGCCGTCGCGCTCGCAAGTGCCGTGGCCTTTGGAAGCGAAGTCCAAAAGAACCTCCTCGTGTCGCTTTCAAGCCAGCGGGGGCTGACGCTGCTGCCGCCCTCGCTCGTGGCGGCGGTGCAGGGCGCGATGGCGCTCGTGATGGTGTGCGTCTTCCCAGTGAATCTCTTCGGCCTGCGAGTCGGCTTGCATGGCCGCGTGTGCCCTGGACAACCGGAGACGGCTATGCATCGGTGGGTCAGCGCGGCGCTCCTCACGGCCCTGTGCTTTGGCGTCGCGAGTGCCGTCAACGACCTTGGTGCTCTGTTTGCCCTCATTGGCGCGACGACAGGCACTTTGATTATGTTCGTCATGCCCAGCGCGCTTGCGCTACGGCTGCGCGCTGGCGAGGGCCGGAGCCGACTGGTCGCCCCGTCCATCACGCTCGTGTTTGGGATTGGAGTGGGCGTCTGCGGCGTCATCGCCATTTGCATGTGATTGCGGCGTCATCACCGTTTGCATGTGATTCGTGAAGGAGTGAGAGGTGCGCGCGTGCGGCGCACTGGTGTGCGGCGGCAGACGGCGACTAGGGACCTCCTTTCACAGGGACTCCTTCACAGCGATTCCTTCACAGAGACGGGCCAGGGAGTTGCTCGCTCGCCTCTGTGAAGGAGTCCCTGGTGGCTCGGTTTGCGGTCTACTTGTAGGGTATTATGACTTTTTACCGGTACGATATGGAGTATGTCGGATATAGTCGCGTACCATATAGCATTGACGTCGTTCCATAAAACTTTGCAGACTCGGCGAAACCACCACAGTCAAGAGTCATAAGGCGAGCATGCGACGAAGGGGTTTCGTCGCATGTTGGTTTCGTCGTCCTGCAAGTTGCGAATCTGCGGCGTCGGCAAAAAAATCATGCGACGATAGAGCCGCCTTCTGGCAACCACGCCATGGTGGCAAGCAACGTGCGCACGTTCAGACCGAATGCGACCGACAATGCGGCCCATCGAATCTATGCAGCCAGAGGAGCTCGCCTTCGAGCGGGAGCGAGGGTTCCTCTTACCCCTCGACAACGATGAGGATGACGCAGTCGCCGAAGAGCCGAAGGCCAAGAAGCTCGTCCGCCGCTCATATACAACGAGCGCATCGTGGACTTCGCTGTCTGCATCCTCATCTAATGGCGTGCGGAGTGGTTCAGCGTCGATGCTCTCAAGCGTCCTCGCGTGCCGAAAAGCCGATGTCACACGAGCAACGCTCTCGCGAGGTCTGGAGCTCATCGAGCGGCGGCGAGCCGAAGTCGCGGGGGCGGTTATCCCTGCCTCAGCATTTTACGTCGACGAGGAGACCGCTGAGCTCCTCGCGACCCGCGCACCCATGTCTCTCGCGTTGTTCGGCGCGGTGTATCGGCTCGGCGACGCCTCGGCCGCTCGCCGCATGCCGGACTCGCATGAGAGCAGATCTGCAACGATGCTCTGGGATACGGCAAGCGAGGAGACACGCGAGAGACTCTTTCGGACTCAACGGCTGCGAGAGGAGTGCAGGATCATCCGTCTCCACAGCAGCAAGGGGTCGCTCCGCACGCCGGTATCTGAGCACCTCACACAGTGCGCAGATCCCTCGGCGTCCCGGTACCCTCTCCCCTTTATGCCATGCGCGCATCCAGCACGTCGATCTCCGAGCGCGCCCCGGCCGCCATCGCGAGCTCGGCCGCCTACGCCTCGGTCCCGAGTCCAGGGCTTGCTCAACGAAGGTGCGCACATCCCCGGATCGAATGGCTGGTGGAAGGAGATCAGGGGGGCGGGCGATTCACCGACAAAAAGGCGCTCGGGCTCGCGCTCGTGACCTTGGCGATGGCGTGTGGGGCCGCGAGGGGCGAGTCGCGCTATGTCGCATGAGGCCCCGTCGCCCGTCCGGCCGCTGAGCGCGCAGGCTGGAGTCGCTGTGATTCTGCTCTGAGCATAAAGTTAACGAGACCAATAGAGAATAGACCCCTGTAGCCGTCAATCGGAGAGTTAGGGTTACGCTTACGGACGACCGGATCGGCGAAAAGTTGGAACTACGCAAAAGCTCACGTTGTTCACGGCCACGAACGAACGATGGGTTGTACCCGCTGCTCGTACGGCAACCCGCCTAGCAACCCGCGTCCGGAGAGGCGGCCGGGCCCGTAGGCCGGGCCGCGGACGGGACATCTGCGGAGATCCGGAGATGACCTCGGACGCGAGACGTTGTCTCGTATCGACCATCGTTCTGCTTGGCTTGCCTTTTGCCCTCGCCAAGCGCGTGCCAGGTGTGAACACTCTCGCCAAGCGCGACACTGCCAGGTGTGAATAGCTAGGTGGAACCTTCGCTCCACGCTCGCCCCAAGCGCGACACTGCCAGGTGCTATGAGGCGAGAGGTCGTGAGCCCGCCTCGCTCGACCGTCCGCGTCTCGCATCCACGCCAGCAAGCAAGCGCGCTCGAGAATTCGCTTGCACGATCATAGAAGCTTCTCAGATCGACATCTGAGCGTCTCTCCAGATGAGCAACCGTTGCAATCCAGCGCGTCTGATCCAGAGGAGCTGCCGACGAGTCCTCCAGCTGCCTCTACTTCACCAGTGTGACCCCCTTTTCATTCTTACCGCTGTCATCCCAGAAGACATTCGCGTACTGAGAACTTCCTCCGAAGGCGAAGCAATCGACATAATCAAAGCCCAGGCTCGAGCCTGCCGCGGCGTCGAGCACCCAAAAGGCGCGCGTGCGCAGCCCGACTGCTGGGAAGCTCGAGGCTGTCTGGCTCTGGTCCTCGATGGCCTTTCGCATCGCTTCCGACTTGCCCTTCGGGGACTTGTCCGACACGCCACATGCCGCAACCACGACGCGCTCCGCAGAGGCCATCACTGGAAGAGAGAGGGTGATGCTCCCAGGCACCTTCATCTCCACGGGCAACACCCACCTGCCCGAAGCATCGCTCACTTCCTCGCGCCCCGGGTAGAGGCTCCCCACGTGGCCGTCGTCGCCCACACCGATCAGCATCATGTCAAAGATCGGAAGCCCCTTTGCATTGCGTGGCAGCACCGATTCGGGTAGAGCCCTCAACTTGCTCTCGTACCGCTGAGCCTCCGCCTTCGCATCGCTGCTGCCGTCCATCACAATGACGTCCACACCCGCCCACTTGTCGAGAAAGAGCGCTGTGGCCTTGGCATGCGTGGCCAACTTGGCGTCATCCATGGGCACCGCCTTATGATTCACGTACGCAATCGTGCACTTGGATGCCCAAGCTGGCGCCCCGCTTTCGGCCAGCATCTTCATAACTGAGCCGCCAGGGATTGCAAGAGCGAAATGTCCGCGCTTGGCAATCGATGCTTCCGCCGCTGCTTCTACCTGGTAGCGCACGATTGCGGCAACAGCGGCAGCGTCCTCCTCCACAGCCACCATCTTGTAGTCCACGGGGGCAAGCATGCGGACTGAGATAGTCGCATGGCGCGAGCCGACGAAGTCACGTGGCGCCTGCCAAGGTAGTCGCATGGTGCCTGCCGACGGTGAGTACGCCGATGCGATGATTACTCCAGCAAGCATTGGAGGCACACCAGGAAGGAAGGGAGGAGTGTAGAGCCGAGAGGCAGAGGAATCGGTGATCGTATCTCCACGCCCGAGCGCGTGTGTGAACGCGCGGGGTGTCGGTGTGATTACAGCCTTTTTCATGATAAATTTTCATGGCCCGCCACCGCGCCGTTCAGGGGTCCTGCCTTGCCCTGTCGATCGGCGGCGTGGCAGACGCAGTGGGATTTGGCTGTGGCGTCTGCGGCTGCGTTTGCTGCATCTGCTGCTGCATCGCCATCTGCTGCTGCTGCATGAGCGCGTGCTGCTCCCTCGCGAGCAGCTGCAGCACGAGCGCCTGGCACTGCGCGAGGTACTGTCGCAACATCTGATTCTCCTGCAACACTCGCAGGTACTCGACGTGCGATGAGCTCAGCGCCGACGCACCGGTACCCTCGGTGGGCGGCGGCGCAGCTGCAGACGTCGACGCTGGGGCCGAGGAGGGTTGCGGAGCGATCGTTGCATCTGGCGGCAGGAGCAGAGGGACGAGCGACGGCACGGGTACCGGCACGGGCGAATGCACGTGGACCACTGGGATGATCTGCACCTCCACCCACATATTGGTGCTTGCACCGTTGTGTAGCACTCCCTGCTTGAGCTGGAAGCTCAGCCCCCGCGCGCCGTACCGACGCGACGACTCGTCGAGCAGCTCGCACACGCGCCGGCGGACCTCGCCCATGCGCCGGTTGACGGCGAACGCCATGAGCGGGAAGCTGCAGAAGATGATGCCGAACTCGAGACCCATCGGCAGAAGCAGGTCGGTGAGCGGGTAATCCCACGGCGAGATGAGCAGCCACGGATCGATGACTGACAGGAGCGTCATTGTGAGCACGTCGACGACCAGGAAGGGGAAGAGCAGCGATAGCACGCTGAAGCCCGACAGCGGCTGCAGGGTCGTGTTGATCCCCGCGACCACCCCTTGAAACTCTGCCTCCGCGAGGCGCGAGTCGAGCTGCCGCGGCATCGGGCCGGGCGCGATCGAGAAACGTGGGTGGCCGCTGGTACGCAACGGCAGGACGCACAACGACGATGTCGATGTCGGGAAGGACACTGGTGTGGAGAGAAGGGCTCCCATTTCTCTGACGTGTCTTGTATCGAACTCTCGATTGCGAAAGTAATTAGTCTCAAGCTAGAGCTTAGAGTCTCATCGCCCGCTCGCTGCTCCTGGCACGGGGCCCCTCACGTACGTGTGCGCCGCTCAAGCAGGCCGACGAGCACGATGCGCTCGCCGCGGCAGATCGGCAGCGCCTCGTGCCACACGCGTCCCAAGAAGAGCACTGCACTGCCCTGGCCCGGGTGGATGACCACAGGCTCGCTGCAGCCGCCAACGAGGAACGAGGTGCCGCCTCCACCGAAGGCGTCCTCGGGCGAGAGCTGAAGCACAAACGAGAGGAGGGATGTGTCGAGATGCCCTGCAAGGCCCGCCTGCCCTCCATGCTCGGCCGCATCAGCGGTGTAGCGCACAATGAACAGGTTGATGAAGCTGAGCGCCTCCGCCGGCTCAAAGCGCGGGCCAAAGCGCCTCGGGTATTCTGGCACGAGCTCCGCGTACAGGGCTGCTCGAACCCGCGCGCCCGATGGGAGCCGCTCGATGGGCATATCTTGTGTCGAGTAGTTCCGGTGGAGCGAGCCCCAGCCCCGGCTCCTGCCCTCGGCCACTGCTTCTCGCATCAGCAGTTCGCAGTCGCAGATGCTGAGGACGCCGCCGACGATCGTTGGCCTCCCGAGCCTACGAGGCAGGGCAAGTGCAAGGCTCTTGCCCAGCGCCGTCTGGAGCGCATCGCCTGTTTCCAGAGTTCGTTGGCTCAGGCGTAGCAGCGCAATCGCCGCGCGCCGTCTGCGCCTCGCGCGACTGCGTTTCAATCGGTCTGCATGTTCGGCGTTGGGTTCAGTGTCAACAATGCGCGCCAACTTGTTGGCGAACCTGTGGACGCACGCTTTAGGTGCCGCGGCGAGGCGTTCGAGGGCGTCCCAGCGCGACTCGGGCGGCGCCCGAGATAGCCACACAAGAAGGAGCTCGTGCTGCTCTCGCCTCGTCAGAGTCGTGTCCCCATGCGCGTCCCGCTTGGCATGGCTGGGCGGGATCAAATCGACTCTGACGCCAGCCATGAAGGCCTCGCCATCGTAGAGAAATCGGTGTGAACTCGTGGCTGTTAATAGTCGAGTTAAGTCAAGCCAAGTCGAGCATGGTCGAGTAGGCGGTCGAATAGACTTGCCTGACTTGACTGTTAATACTCGACCACTACTCGAAATCGTTCCGGCGTGAGACAGGTGTGAAGAGCTGAACGAAGCGGCGTTCTTGTCGCTCCCGTCCTGAAGAAGTTTCTAGTTTGGTGTTTGGCAGCGGCGGGCGGTGATGGATCGCTGATCGTTTTGGATATTGCACACGCCACCGGCGCGCAGGCGCCGCAAATCATAAATCTTCATAAATCTTGCGACCCGATCGGGGTATACGACATGGGGTGCGACGGCTACTAGACGGCTACAGTGACGTGCGTGTGCGCGCACCGCTCGACTCGCGCGGTCCAACAACAGTCGACTGATGTCTCCCGCGCCTCCTCTCAGACTCAGTCGATCTTCGCCACGGCTGCGACGATGATGGAGAGGAGGCCCACGTGCATGAGCCGCGTATTGAATTCGTCAACATTGGAGCCGACGAGACCGCGTAGCTTGCGCCGGAGCTCGAAGAGGTCGATCGCGAGGAGCTCACGGAGCACCAGCGCAGCGAGACCCAGACCACCCATGAGCGTGTTCATGTTTGGGTTGCGCCAGTGCTCAAGCAGCACCCGCTGGACCATCTGTAGGCGCCGATCGATGGCGGCCTGGATGGGGCTGGGCTTACGCCGCGCCGCCGCGCCGGCACCGCCGCCCGCGCCGCCCGCGCCGCCCGCGGCCATGCTCTGGAACCAGTCGTTCAGACTCGATGCCTGCTGCTGCTGCTGCTGCTGCTGCTTAGCGGCCGGAGCCGCCCCGCCTGCGCCTCCACCCGCCGCCGCTTTGGCGGCGCCGGCGCCGGCGCCCGCTGCCTTGGCACCGCCGCCCGCCTGCTGCTGCGCCTGCTGCTGCTTGAGTGCATGCTGGAGGCGCTTCTCGTTGGCGTCGACGAGGAGGCCATAGACCCATTCGGCGCATGCAACTGCTTCCGTCCGGTCGACGAGACCGTTCGCGTCGGTGTCGCATTTGGCGCGGATGCTCTCAATGGCGCGCGCGGTCGCGGCCTCGTCGGCGAGCGGCAGGTGACCGCCACTCAGCCCGAGCACCACCGCCAACGGGCTCGTCTCCTGCAGGTGAGCCTTCGCAAAGGCGCCGCCTTCCGCCGGTGAGAGTTGGCCATCCCTGTCGGTGTCGCCGAGGGCGAACGTGGCGTTCACGAGGATCTCCATCATCTGCGTGGTCGCGCCCATCTGGGCCATCACGCGCATCAGCGAGATCTCCGTCAGCAAATCGAACGGAGCCTCGTCCACCGCCGCCAGTGCGCCAGCCGGCTCCTCAGTGCTCCGTCCCACCTTGCTCTGCGCCAGCTTGCTTTGCGCCAGCTTGCTCTTGGCAGCGCCCTCTTCCGCCCCCGTCTCCGGCGCTGCTGCAGTCGTCGCGGAGCCGCCATAGGACTCACCCGCATCCGCGGCGGCAGCCGGTGCTGGTGCCGCTGCGTCGCTTGCACTCTTGCCCGCGTCCGCTGAAGGCTCCTTCTCGGCGGCGGTGGCAGACTTTGTTGTCATCTTCTTGAAGTCTTCCATGGACATGGTCTCCGTCTCCGTCCCGAGGTCGAGCTCGCCCTCCTCCTCCTCCTCCTCTGCGTCAGCGCCGGCGTTCACGCTGTGCTCCGTCGCCACTTTGCTCCAAGCGCCGTCGTCCGACAACTCGTGCACGTCAAACTCGGGCGCTTCAGGCGGAGCAGCACTCGCAAAGTGCGAGGGAACGGGGCACGATCCACCAGCACACTCATCATCGGCCGAGGCCGCACGGGCAATCAGCAGGAACAGGAGGGACGCGGTGGCGCGTGCTGTCATCCCTCCAATCGATCCCTCTGCGTCGGAGATCGGCGGAGGTGTTCACAGTAAGGGAAAGCTTGAGAAAGTGAGCTCACCTGGCTACCTCAACGTGTGGGCGAGTTTGTGGTCGAATATTCACGGTCGGTCGAACTCGCCAAGTATCGAAGCAACTAGTAGCCTCTGCACGCGCACAGTCTCGGCTCTGTCGCTCCTGTGGGCCCTCCGCTTAACCATCCGCTCACGCACCCCGAGAAGCATGTTCGCGTTGTGCTGCAGAACTTCATTGTAAAGCGGAGGAACTGCATGCAAAGCTCCAAAACTCACCTTTTTGGCCGCTTCAATCGAGATGTGTCGACCCTTGTGTGTCGAATCCGTCCGTGCTGTCATAAAATATGTTCCTATGGTGGCTCCAAAACAAGGCCGAATCACCGCGAAGCAAGTGCCGCGACCCGCCGAGCAGCCCGTTGAAGAGTCTCAAATTCAAGGAGCCGTCCAAGATGATCAAGGCCGATGACGCAAACAAGCCGCAGCCAACTCCGCTGGACTCGCTGCTGAGCCTATTCTGGGGGCACGTGGGCGTGCCCGACGCGGAGCTCTTCGAGGCGGAGAAGCACGAGATCGACGAGCTCGAGGCCGTGATCTCACAGGCTTCGCTCTACCGCAGCTCGAACGTGAGCAGGGCGCAGTTCAACAAGTTCAACGACATCGACAACAATCGCCAGATCGGCGAGCGCATGCGCCAGGAGAGCGCGCAACGCCGCGAGCAGCGTGCTGTGATGTGCGGGGCGCATCAGTTGGCCGGGTACGAGCGCGCGCAGCGCTCGAGAGAGCAGCGCGAGTGCGTCCTCGCGCGAGTGCGCCAGCACCGCGAGGAGAACCAGATGCGCGGCATGCGTGTCAAGGGCATGCGCGACGAACTGCTTTCGGCGCTCGACCAGCAGCGGGCCGAGTGGCGCACGATGGGTGCGGCGCACGCGGGGCGTGAGGGTCGGCTCGAGCACCAGCGCCGTCTTCGCGAGATCAAGGATGAGATGCTCGCAGAGCGACACGAGGCCGCTACCGAGGTGAAGCTCGCCAGGGAGCAGAGGCTCGAGGCGGAGCGCGAGGCGGCGGTGATGGCCATCGAGAGCAACCGGCAGCGCGTGGACCGCGTGCGCGAGGAGACGAAAGCGGAGGCCGCCCTCGCCACCGCCGAGGCCCTCTGCCGCAACCGCCAAGCCACCGCCGACTTGGTGCGGGATGCGAAATCCGGCTGGGCATCCGAGCGCTCTGCACGTCGGGAGTCCTTTTTGGCGGCGGTGCGTGCGAAGCGTCGGGAGAGCCTCGAAGAGCAGCGAGGCGAGGACGGGCAGCTCAACGGCCAGCGGGCCGACGCCCAGCTCCTCGCCACCCGTAAGCTCGGTGCCGCGGCGATGCGCACGAGCCTCGCGCACCTCGAGGCCAGGGATAGGATGCAGCGGCTGAGTCTCGAGGCGTCGAAGCGCGAGCTGCACGATGAGCACTACGAGGCGAGGTTCGTCGACCGGCGCGCGGCCGCGAGGGTGCAGGAGGCGGCGCATACAGCCCTCGCGAATGCGCACCGTGACGTGAGCCAGGGCAGCAGCGCAGCCGTCGGACGTTGGATCACCGGCCAGCTGCACGAGCACTTTGGCAGAGGTGAGGCTGCAGGCACGGGCGCCGCGGCCGATGTCACGGCCGATGTAACGGCCGATGCCGCCGGCCGCGCGGAGCCGGAGGGCGTGCCCAAGCTCGTGGTGACTAGCATGGTGGCGAGCACGCGCACACCCAGCATTGCAGCAGGGCGACCCAACTGGAAACCCAGCCTAAGGTCGAGCGGATGGTTCACGTCACTTTGAAAGCTTGAATGAGCAACACATACACGGTTCGAATGTATCAATGTAGGAAAGTAGCCTTTTGAACAACAGCCTCGGCGGCGGACCGCGGGACGAGCCCAGCCCGCAGGGCCAGGGGCACTTCACAGACGTTGCACAAAACGTTTCACAGGAGTGGGCCCTCCCAAAGTTGGCGGTATCCGGATAAATAAGTCAATCCAAAAAGGTGCTGGACGTGAGTTCGGCAATCCCCTCGTGCGGGCGCGCATTACCCAATGCCCTCGTCGAGCCCGATGGCCTGCTTCGCCCGCTGCTTCGCACGCCCACAC
>Ga0209550_10005794_pt1 | contig 11554 bp, 12 predicted proteins | sample LauGreSuBDMM15SN_2_FD_187567 | JGI IMG/M metagenome (GOLD analysis project Ga0209550, IMG submission 187567) | Freshwater lake microbial communities from Lake Michigan, USA - Su13.BD.MM15.SN (SPAdes) (version 5) | ecosystem: Environmental > Aquatic > Freshwater > Lake | place: Lake Michigan... | reverse complement strand
AAGCGGGACAGGGCGCGGTCAACTTCGGCCTTGTTCACGGGCGACATCGCCTCTTTGGGGTTCACAATTTCGCCCGCGCGGATGGCGGCGGCACGGCCAAACACCACCAAGTCAATGAGCGAGTTTGACCCCAACCGGTTGGCCCCGTGCACCGAGGCACAGCCCGCTTCGCCCACAGCCATCAGGCCGGGGAAGATGGCATCGGGGTTATCAGCGGTGGGGTTGAGCACCTCGCCCCAATAGTTGGTTGGCACGCCGCCCATGTTGTAATGCACGGTCGGCAGAACTGGGATAGGCTCTTTGGTCAAGTCAACGCCCGCAAAAATCCGTGCGGATTCTGAAATGCCCGGCAGGCGCAAATCCAACGTGGCCTTGGGCAGGTGCGACAAGTTCAGGTGGATGTGGTCTTTGTTAGGCCCCACCCCACGCCCTTCGCGAATTTCAATCGTCATGCAGCGGCTGACCACATCGCGTGAGGCAAGGTCTTTGTAATGCGGCGCATAGCGCTCCATAAAGCGCTCACCGTTAGAGTTGGTCAGATACCCGCCCTCGCCCCGCGCGCCTTCGGTGATCAGGCAACCTGACCCGTAAATGCCGGTGGGGTGAAACTGCACAAACTCCATATCCTGCAAAGGCAGACCCGCCCGTGCCACCATGCCGCCACCGTCCCCCGTGCAGGTGTGTGCCGAAGTTGCGCTGAAATAGGCGCGGCCATAGCCACCAGTCGCCAGCACCACCATCTTGGCGTTGAACACATGGATCGTGCCATCGTCCAACTTCCACGCCACAACGCCAGTGCAGCGGCCCTCGGTCATTATCAGATCAATGGCGAAGTATTCGATGAAGAATTCGGCATTGTTCTTAAGGCTTTGGCCATACAGCGTGTGCAAGATGGCGTGGCCCGTGCGGTCAGCCGCCGCACAGGTGCGCTGCACGGGGGGGCCTTCGCCATATTCGGTGGTGTGGCCGCCAAAGGGGCGCTGGTAGATTTTACCCTCTTCGGTGCGCGAAAAGGGCACGCCGTAGTGTTCCAGCTCGTAAACCGCCTTGGGCGCTTCGCGCGCTAGATATTCCATCGCATCGGTATCGCCCAGCCAGTCAGACCCTTTGACCGTGTCATACATATGCCACTGCCACGAATCCGGCCCCATATTGCCAAGGGATGCCGCAATGCCGCCCTGTGCTGCCACAGTGTGCGATCGGGTGGGGAAAACCTTGGTCACACAGGCCGTGCGCAGGCCCTGTTCAGCCATGCCCAAAGTGGCCCGCAGCCCAGCGCCGCCCGCGCCCACCACGACAACGTCATAATCATGCACTTCATAAGCGTAAGCGTTCATTTTAACCTCACAACGCGATGCGGATCAGGGCGTAAAGCCCGGTGGTCGCAATCACGGCGGCCAGCGCAGAAACAAAGATCAAGCCAGCTTTGCGGGCTGTGCCATGGGCATAGTCTTCGACCATAACAGCCGACCCTTTGGCAAAATGCCGCATCGACACCACCAAAACCAAAGCGGTTAGGATGGCGGTAAAGGGGTTGGCAAAGGCCGCCACCACTTGGTCGCGCGTCCCGCCGATGGCCGCACCAAAAAGATAGAGCCACACCGGAAGCATCACCGCCAGCGCCACCGAGGACGTTGTCATAAACCAATGATGCGCTGTGCCCGTATGCGAGGCCCCTGCCCCTACGGCGCGTTTGCGGTCGGTCAAATAGGTCATAGCAGCCTCACACGATCACAAGGGTCAGCGCGGTCAAGGCGACCGAACCAAGGATACAGGCCCAGCCCAGACGCTCGGCCGTCTGAATTTCAAGGCCAATGCGCGCGTCAAACAGCAAGTGCCGCAGACCCGCGAGGTAATGATACCACACGGCCCAAAGCGAGCCTGTCATCACCAGTTTGCCAAACCACGATGTCATCACCGCGTTGGCCAGTGCAAAATAAGGCTCTGACACCGCCGCAGCCAAAAGCCACCACACCGCCAAAATCACACCCACCATCAAAGCGTGCCCCGTGATCCGCGTCAGGATCGACGAGACCGAGGTCATCTGAACGCGGTAGATTTGCAGGTGCGGCGACAAAGGCCGTTCGACCCGCTTGGAAGACCCCGTTGCTTCGGCCATTGGGCGCCCTTTCCTTGAGTGTCCATTCGTTTGCACGGCAATGCTGCAGTGCAGAGTTCTGTCCCATAGATAGCGCCGAAATTGGCGCTGTCACGCCCTGTTGTGGGGAAAGGGCCCCTTCGTTTGCGCAATCATGCAAAAATCGTGGCTTGTGATCACACTCAACCGTCACAGGACGCGATCAAGTGCTGCACCCTACCTCGTCGACCAAGCCGCCCATAGCCACCTTACCCGCAGGCATTACCACAAGTCTTGCAAATGCTGCGCGTATTCGTTGCACATGACGATCGTTTTGTCGTCTGGGTAGTAAAACGCGTTGGCCTCGCCGCAATCTTGCACGACCACATAAACAGGTTCCGGCAGGCCGAAGTTTGCGTTGATCGATTCCACTTCCGCGGCCAAAAGATCTGCGAGTGGCATGCCTTCTTGCCCCTCGACCATGACCAAACCATACGTGTCGGGGCCGGGTTCTGTGCCTTGCAGCACCGTATCCCAAGCACTGCGGGCGTATTGATATTCGTCGGGGCACGAGTCCATTTTATCTGCGGGCAATTCCAAATCGATCGCCAGCTGCTTGCGCGCTTCGGGATTGGCCCCGTAAAACAGGCAGACCACGGCGTAATAGCGCTGGATGTCCAAAGAATGCACATCAGCATAAGCGCTTGGGTCGGGGGCTTGCGTGGTGTCGCCTGCCCAAAGTGAATAGGTCAAAGCGTTGCTGGCCAATATAGCTGAGGCAGATTCTTCGACCCAGATATCATGCATCAAGATGACCGAAAGCGTATCGGCGGCATCTTCTTCTTTGCCCAAGACGGGGATCTGAAGAACATCGATCAGGGCATGGCCCATTTCATGATAAAAGGTGGCAATCACCTCATTGGCGATGAAATCTGCCTCGTCCGGATCGTCGGGGAATTGATAAACCTCTTCGGCGGCGACAGGGCCCATCATTCCAAACAGGCAGCAACAGGCCATTATAAAGCGCATCATAATCTTACCCCCCCCTTTGTTTGGGGAAACTGTGCCATGGCTTCACAACGGGATCAACGCCCAGTAATCCAAATCTAGCAAAACATCCGGTGCATATTTGCCCGCCGCATCGCGCAATTCAAACGGGGTGGCCCCCTGCCGCGTTGCCACCAACCGCAGGCGCAGGGCCCCAACACCGGGGGCTGTCGTTTCGGTCTTATCCAGCACCTCAGACCACGCCCGCACCGTATCGCCGGCAAAACAGGGATTGGCATGGGCCCCGCCGTTCAGCGCCACGATAAGTTGCGCATTGGCCAAGCCATTAAAAGACAGGGCACGCGCCAAACTGATCACATGTCCGCCATAGATCAGCCTTTTGCCATCGGGGCGCTGCGTGGCATCGAAATGCACCTTGGCGGTGTTCTGCCACAGGCGGGTGGCCAGCATATGCTCGGCCTCTTCGATCGTCACACCGTCCACATGGTCGATCACCTCGCCCACGGCATAATCGCCAAAGCGGTGCGGCTCGCCCGCGCGGGTAAAATCATACCGTGTGAAATCTAGACCCTGCGGGATGACCAAATCTGCCGCCGCCACGGATTTGGCAAGATCAGGCACGACGGCCTCAGGCGCAGACCCAAGCGCACGCGTTTTCACCATCACCCAGCGCACATATTCCAGCACCTTGACCCCGTGCTGGTTCACCCCCGTCGTGCGCACCCATACCACGCCCGACGCCCCGTTAGAGTTTTGCTTGACCCCGATCACTGTGCTTTGCGATTGCAGCGTGTCACCCGGCCAAACGGGGGCAAGCCAACGCCCCTCGGCATAGCCAAGATTCGCCACGGCGTTCAGGCTGATGTCGGGCACGGTTTTGCCAAAGACCGCGTGAAAGGTGATCAAATCATCCATCGGGCTTTGCGTAAGCCCACAGGCACGGGCAAATTCGTCTGACGAGTGCAAGGCCCCCCGTGCGGGATAAAGCGCGTGATACATGGCGCGCTCGCCCCCGCTTAAGGTGCGGGGAACGGCGTGCAAGATCACCTCACCCACGCGGTAATCTTCGAAAAAACGGCCCGGATTGGTCTTCATGGCACTGCCTGCGTTTGGGGACAGGGGGCAAACTGCCCCCTATTGCTCGCCCAGTTTCAGATCGGGGTGATAGGTTCCGGGCACCTCTTTGACGACCGCCTGCCCGCAGCGCATCACACCGCGCGCCGCGTCAAAGGCATAGGTTGGCCCGCCATGCAGCGCCCAACCCTTTGCCAATGCGTCTGAAACGCGGTGGCAAAACGCCGAGGTGTCGTCGTCACTTAAAAAACGATACAAGTTCATCGCTTACCCCACTGGCGGATAGCCAAGCCATGTGTGCAGCCAGACAATGCCCGCATAAACTACGGCGCAGACCACCACATAGATCACATCATTGACGACAGGCCCCTTGGCAGGCCGCGGCCCCCGCGCTTCCATCTTATTAATGAAAATCACATCCACCACCGCCCAAGCCAGCAAACCGCCGAACAGGATGATCGAAGCCAGATCCCCATTCACCAGCAAATGCGCCAAGGCCCAAGTCTTTACCGCCGTCAGCATCGGGTGGCGCAGATAGGTCTGCAAACTGCCACGATTGGCCTTCATAAACATCGAGATCACCGCGATCAGCATCAGCAGGTTATTGATGTGCTTGAAGAAATCGGGCGGTGTCCAAACCACGATCACATCCGCCCCGCGGTAGCCTGTGATCATCAAATACAGCGCCAGCACGGTCAGCAGCGTTGCAACGCCCTTGCCCGTCCCATCGCCCAGCTTGGCGCGAAAGCCCGGGGTGACGCGTTTCATCAAATGCGAATAGGCCCAGATAAGGACCCCTAGAATCAAAGAGAACATGGTCACTCCTGCATGGCTGCAATGGCACGGGCTTTGGCGATCAAAGCCTGTGCCGATAAGATATGCAGGTTCTCGACAATCTTTCCATCCAGAACCGCAACGCCCTGCCCATTTGCCAGCGCCGCATTATAGGCCGCAATCTGGCGCTGCGCCAAATCCAGTTCTTCGGCCGAGGGGCCAAAGACGTGGTTGGCCACAGCCACCTGATCGGGATGGATCAGCGTCTTGCCATCAAACCCCAAATCGCGGCCCTGCAAACATTCCGCCTCAAACCCCGCCACATCGCGAAAGGCGTTGAACACGCCGTCCACAATCATGCGCCCGTGGGCCTTGGCCGCCAGCAAACACAGACCTAGGCTGGTGGTCAGCGGCGCGCGGTCAGAACAGGGGCGCGCGCCCAAGTCCTTGGCCAAATCATTGGTCCCCATGACCATCCCGTGCAAAGCGCCAAACCCCGCAATCTGTGCGGCGTTCAGCACGCCCAGCGGTGTTTCCATCATGGCCCAGAGCGGTTTTTCGGGGGTCAACAACGCCACTGCGGCCAAATCCGCCGCCCCATTCACCTTGGGCACCAAAATCCCATCCACCGCTGGATGGCTTGCTATAGCCAAGGCATCCTCCCGCCCCCAAGCCGTGTCTAGCCCGTTGATCCGCACCAGCCGCAGCCTGCGGCCATAGTCCAACTCGGTCAAAACCGTGATCAAAGTCGCCCGCGCGCCCACCTTTTCATCAGGGGCCACGGCATCTTCCAGATCGAATATGATGGCATCAGCGGCCAAAGCAGCGGCTTTTTCCAAGGCCCTGCCCTTCGAGGCAGGGATGTAAAGCATCGATCGCAGGGGGTTTGCGCTGTCCATCAGGTCACCAAGCAATAATCTTGCGCCAATTCGCATTGCCAAGACATTTCGCACAAGCAGCAATCTGCTGCAATGCAGAAACCATCGCCGTGCGCTGGGTTAAGGGTCTTTTTGCAAAAGCATGGCCAAATCTGCCCCAGACCCCAACCCCGCAAAGGCCCGCCATGGAACGTCACCTATTAGCCCTTTCGTTGGGCATCGCAGGCATGATCTTGGCCGCAGGGCTAGGACACAGCCAAGCCCTGCCGCCTTACGCAAACAGCTTAAACAGCGCCATGATCGGCTCCACACCGGTTAACCCGCGCCCGATCAAATCCGCCCCAATCACCAGCAGCGACCATGTGACGATGCGAAAGAACAAAGCCTCGGGCAACCGCCGCACGGCCCAAACGCCGAAGTAAACTGATGCGGCCGCCACCGGCATCAGCACAGCCGCCGTCTTCAAACTGCCCAGCGTGATCTGGCCCAAAAAGTAATAGGGCACCAGTTTGACTGCGTTGATATAAGCAAAAGCGATGGTCGAAGTGCCGGCGAACACAGCCTTGCGTAAACCCAAAGGCAGGGTCCAAACCTGATAGGGCGGCCCGCCGGTGTGGCTGACAAAACTGGTGAACCCCGCAATCGTGCACCAAAACATCCCCTTGCCAATCGTCGGCGTCTTCGCCCCCGCCACAACAGTTTTGCGCAGCAAAGTGTTCAGCGAAAAGGCCACCGCAATCGTGCCGACCAAGGCTGTCACCCAATCTTCCGAGATATAGCGCGCAATCGACCAGCCAACGCCGACCCCCACCGTCATCCCGACACAGGCAATCACCAACACCCGCTTATCAAATTCCTTGCGATAGGCATAAAGTCCGAACCAGTCCGACACGACATAGACGGGTAACATCAACCCCGCCGCCGCCACGGGCGAAATCGCAAGCGACATGACAGGCACCACCAAGGCCCCGACCAAAGGCAATCCCCCCTTGCTGACCCCAGTCAGAAAGGCCGCAATCACCGCCACAGTCCAAAATTCCCAACCCTGCATCCCGCCCGTTCCTTCATCTTTGCCCAAATACGCGCGGCGGGTCTGGGGGACAGTAGGCCCTCCGGCCTTGGCGACAGGCACGCTTTGCGCTTTGCTAGCGCAATCATCGCACGGTGACCATCCCGCAGGCATTGCTGCACCGCAGCACTCTTGTGCTGCACGAAGGTTTGGGATTATGCCACGCCATCCATTTCCGCTTGCAACCCAAAAGGGGATTCGCACATGGCCAGACCGAAGATCGCGCTGATCGGCGCCGGGCAAATCGGGGGCACGCTTGCCCACCTCGCTGCTCTCAAGGAACTGGGCGACGTCATCCTGTTTGACATCGCCGAAGGCACACCGCAGGGCAAAGCGCTGGACATCGCGCAATCTGGCCCGATCGAAGGCTTTGATGCCACGCTGAAGGGCGCCAATTCCTATGCCGATATCGCCGGAGCCGATGTGTGCATCGTCACCGCAGGCGTGCCGCGCAAACCGGGGATGAGCCGCGATGACCTGTTGGGCATCAACCTCAAAGTGATGAAATCCGTGGGTGAGGGTTTGAAGGCCCATGCGCCAAACGCATTCGTGATCTGCATCACCAACCCGCTCGACGCCATGGTCTGGGCCTTGCGCGAATTCTCGGGCCTGCCGCACCACATGGTCGTTGGCATGGCTGGCGTTCTGGATGCGGGCCGCTTCCGCCACTTCTTGGCCACCGAATTCAACGTCTCGATGCGCGATGTCACAGCCTTTGTGCTGGGCGGGCATGGCGACACGATGGTGCCCTTGGCGCGCTATTCCACCGTGGCGGGCATTCCCTTGCCTGATCTGGTCAAAATGGGCTGGACCACACAAGCCAAGCTGGATGCGATCATTCAGCGCACCCGTGATGGCGGGGCCGAGATTGTGGGCCTTCTGAAAACCGGCTCGGCCTTCTACGCGCCTGCCGCTTCGGCGATTGAAATGGCGGAAGCGTATCTCAAAGACCAAAAGCGCCTGCTGCCCTGTGCGGCCTATGTCGACGGGGCCTTTGGCCTGAAAGACATGTATGTCGGCGTTCCGGTTATTCTGGGCGCTGGCGGGGTGGAGCGTCTGGTGGAAATCCAGATGACCGAAGACGAAAACGCCATGTTCCAAAAGTCGGTCGAGGCTGTCAAAGGCCTTGTCGCCGCTTGCAAGGCCATCGATCCGTCGCTGGCCTAAGCTTGCAAAACTTGGCAAATCGGCGCTATGCTTCTTGCCCAGCGCCGATTTTTCGCAGAAAAATCGACCCAAGCGCGCCTTTGGGCGCGCCTTTTTTTCGCCCTAATCCGCGCGTTGACTTCCCCGCGCCCGCCCGCGACATTCGCCCCAAATGCGGAGGCCACGATGACCCAATTTGACGCCGAACTTGAAAGTCGCCTGACGCGCTACGCTGCCATCGACAGCCAAAGCGACGAAGACAGCCCCTCTGCGCCCTCCACCCATATCCAGTTTGGAATGCTCACTTTGCTGCGCGATGAACTCACCGCCATGGGCGCGCAGGATGTGACCCTTACCGATTACGGCGTGGTGCTGGCCACCATCCCCGCCACAGCCCAAGGCCCAACCCTTGGCTTTCTGGCCCATGTCGACACCGCCCCCGCCTTTGCCGCCACCAACGTCAAACCCCGTGTGCATCGCGGTTATAACGGCGGGGCCATCAGCTTTCCCGATGCGCCAGCGCTGGTTTTATCGCCCGACACGTCGCCCGAACTGGGCAAGAAACTTGGCCACACGATCATCACCGCATCGGGCGACACGCTGTTGGGCGGGGACGACAAAGCAGGGGTTGCGATCCTTATGACCGCCGCGCGCCATATGCTGACCCACCTTGACATCAAACACCCCAAAATCCGCCTCGCCTTCACCCCTGATGAGGAAATCGGGCGCGGCGTCGACAAACGCTTGCCAGCCGACATAGGTGCTGACTTTGCCTATACCTTTGACGGATCAAGCGTGGGCGAGATTGAATATGAAAGCTTTTCCGCCGATGGGGCGCAGGTCAAAATCACGGGCGTTTCCGCCCATCCCGGCTGGGCCAAGGGCAAGCTCGTCAATGCGCTGCATCTGGCAGCCCAACTGATCACCGCCCTGCCCCTGACCACGATGAGCCCCGAAGTCACCCAAGGCCGCGAAGGTTTTATCCACCTGACCGATATGTCCGGCACAGCCGCCGAAGTGACCCTGCGCTTCATCCTGCGCGATTTTGAACGCCAAGGGTTGGCTGAAAAAGGGGCGTTGCTGCGCCAGATTTGCGCGCAGATCGCGGCCCGAGAACCACGCGCCACAGTGGATGTCACCATCCGCCCGCAATACCGCAATATGCGCTATTGGCTGGAAAAAGATATGCGCCCCGTCACTTTGGCGCAAAATGCTTGCCGCACTTTGGGGATAGAGCCCGTCTCAAAGCCCATTCGCGGCGGCACCGATGGGTCGCGCTTGACCGAAATGGGCCTGCCCACGCCCAATCTGTTCACTGGCATGCAGGAAATTCATGGGCCCTTGGAATGGGTGTCGGTGCAAGACATGGCCGTGGCGACCCACCTATGCCTGACCATCGCAGAGCAAGCGGCCACGTGACACGCCCCATCTCGCCCTACCATGCGCCGGGGTTTTACGATCAAGCCCTGGCCCAAGGCCGCCACCGCGATATCGTAGGCGGCAGGTGGGAGGAGACGGGGTTGGTGCAAATGCAACTTCTGCTCGCCGCAGGGCTAGACCCGCAGCACCGCTTGGTGGATATCGGCGCTGGGTCGTTGCGCCTTGGCTGTCGTGCTGTGCCCTATTTGCTGCCCAATCACTACTGGGCCACCGACCTTTCCGGCGCTTTGATGCGGCGCGGCTATGACGCAGAGCTGGCTGACAAAACCCGCCTTTCCCCCGATCACCTGATCGAGGATGCCAATTTCGACTTGCATGGTCTGCCCGATGACATCGACTTTGCTATGGCCTTTGCCGTCTTCACCCACCTGCCGCTGACCTTTCTGAAAACCGCCCTGCCCAACATTCGCCGCAGGTTCCCGCGCTTGCAAAAACTGCTCTTCACCGTCTTTCTGGCCCCCGATGCCGCCCTTGCCCGCAGCCCCCTGCGCCAACCAGACGGCGTGGTCACCCACCCCAACCGCGCGCCCTATCATCATCTGGCCGAGGATGTGTTGGCCGCCACCCAAGCCGCAGGCTTTGCAGCCACCCTCTCAGACCCCTATCTGCCGCGCGGCCAGCGGCTTTGCACCGCGCTGCCCTGCTAAATCTTTTCATATTTCCAACGAAATTGTGAATTGTGATCACAGATTTTTTTTCTGTGATCACAAATGTCGCTTTTCCTGACCCCTTTCGCATTTCGCAATGTGAACGGGCCGCAATCTGTGCCAAAAGCCCGCAAAACCACCATTTGCGGGGCGCAAGATGAACATTCACGAGTATCAGGCCAAGGCCCTGCTGCGCAGCTATGGCATTCCGGTGTCAGATGGGCGCTTTGTCACCCGCGCGGAAGATGCCAAAACCGCCGCGGGCGAGTTGGATGGCCCGCTGTGGGTTGTCAAAGCGCAAATCCACGCCGGTGGCCGCGGCAAGGGCCATTTTGTCGAGGCCGAGGCCGGCGAAAAAGGCGGCGTGCGTTTGGCGCGTTCGGTGGAAGAAGCCGCTGAGTTTACCCGCCAAATGCTGGGCCGCACACTGGTTACGCTGCAAACCGGACCGCATGGCAAACAGGTCAACCGCATTTATATCGAAGACGGTTCCGACATTACCAAAGAGTTTTATCTGGCCCTGCTGATCGACCGTTCCACTTCGCGCATCTCGATCGTCTGTTCAACCGAAGGTGGGATGAGCATCGAAGAGGTGGCGCATAACACGCCCGAAAAAATCCTGTCCTTTTGGGTTGACCCCGCCGCTGGCTTTTCCGAATACCACGGCCGCCGTGTGGCCTTTGCGCTGGGGTTGACCGGCAATCAGGTCAAGCAATGCGTGGGCATCGTGAAGAACCTGTATAAGCTGTTCGTCGAAAAAGACATGGACATGCTGGAAATCAACCCCTTCGTCGTGCTGAAAGACGGCGGGTTGAAACTGCTAGATGCCAAAATGAGCTTTGACGGCAACGCCATGTTCCGCCACCCCGAAATCGCCGCCCTGCGCGATGAGACGGAAGAAGACGCCAAAGAACTGGCCGCTTCGAAGTTTGACCTAAACTATATCGCCCTTGAGGGTGAGATTGGCTGCATGGTCAATGGCGCCGGTCTGGCGATGGCCACGATGGACATCATTAAGCTGTACGGCGCAGAACCTGCCAACTTTCTGGATGTGGGCGGTGGGGCGACCAAGGAAAAAGTGACCGAGGCGTTCAAGATCATCACCTCTGACCCCAACGTCAAAGGTATCTTGGTCAACATCTTTGGCGGCATCATGCGCTGCGACATCATCGCCGAAGGCGTGATTGCTGCGGTCAAAGAAGTGGGCCTGAAAGTGCCGCTGGTCGTACGGCTTGAAGGCACCAATGTGGAACTGGGCAAAGAGATCATCCGCAACTCTGGCTTAAACGTCATTGCCGCCGACAACCTGTCGGATGCGGCCAAGAAGATCGTCAAAGCGGTGAAGGGTTAATCACATGTCCGTTCTCGTCAACAAAGCCACCCGCGTCATCTGCCAAGGCTTCACCGGAAGCCAAGGCACGTTCCACTCTGAACAGGCCAT
>Ga0209550_10005789_pt1 | contig 11557 bp, 4 predicted proteins | sample LauGreSuBDMM15SN_2_FD_187567 | JGI IMG/M metagenome (GOLD analysis project Ga0209550, IMG submission 187567) | Freshwater lake microbial communities from Lake Michigan, USA - Su13.BD.MM15.SN (SPAdes) (version 5) | ecosystem: Environmental > Aquatic > Freshwater > Lake | place: Lake Michigan, USA... | reverse complement strand
CCCGCCGGACCATGCATGAAATCGAAGTAAATCAAAACGGCCTCGTCTAGCGACAGTGCGTGTACACAGGTTACACCCACACGTATGCGCGCAACTCTCCACGACGAACAAGACTCTCCAGTCCGGACGTACAGGGTGGTGCTTATCCTCCAACGAAATCCCAACATGCAACACGAGGTGCTCGAAGAGCAGGTGGGTTTCGCTTTTTCGTTTCCCCCCGAGTGTGCTCGTGGTATGCGGTGCCTGCAGCTCGTAACCTGTACTGTACAACGTGGAGGCAGCGTCAGAGGTCCCGTCCCATCCACCTCAGCGGGCCGTGCCAAAGGCATCTTCGCTGTCCCTTCGTCCCATCCGACCGATGGCGCTGCTTGATGCAGACAGCATGCTGTCTTTGTGCACGTGCGCATCCCGGGCTCCCCACCTAGTTGTAGAGGTCGTCCGCCCCGATGCCCGGCGCATCGTCCGCCCCGTACGCCATCGTGGCGTCGGCAGCGGGCGCACCGACGTCAATGCGCTCGTAGAGGAGCAGGTACGCGCCGCGCAGTACAGCCGCCGTACTTGTCGGGTTGTCGCATGAGAGGCTCACGTGCGAATCGTCGTAGCACGCCCACTGGTCGCCTTCGCCCACGCGCGCCGTGCATGTGTAGTGGCCTCCCCAGCAATGCTCACCATGATGCGACACGAGCGCGCGCAGGCGGAACATGGCACCGCCGGTGCTGTCAGCACCGCCCGCATCCTCATCGCCATCACCGTCACCGCTCTCTGTGTCCACCGCACCTGGGCCATCTGGCATCCCTGTGCCCTCGACCTCTTGCTCACCGTGCGTCGCTTCGAGGTGCGGCGCGAGGCTTAGTCGCTCATCTACGCGCACACGAGTCGTGAGCTTGGTGGCGATGCCAGTGCGCGGGTCGCTGTGAAACCGCTTGAGGTGTAACATCAGGTTGGGCGGCAGCGGTGCTAGCAGCCGCTGCGACGCAAGCGCGCTCTCGTGGCCGCAACGCTCGCAACGTCGCTCCCGCAGCTCATCCACAAAGAAGCGCGACGCCAACGTGCTCACGTGCAGCCCGCCAGCGCCGCCTCCAGTTTCGTCACGACCACCATCGGCGTCGCTGACGCCACCGCCACTGCCCTCATCGTTGCCGCCACCGCTGCGAGGGCTCCCACCCCGGGCGTCTCCCCGCCCTGACTCGGGTTTCAGCGGGCCGTAACGCGAGCTGACTCCTACAGGCGACAGATGGAGTGCGAGCGGCGGCGGAACCATCCCGCCGTACGGCGCGCCGAGCGAAGAGCGGACTCGCGGCTCACGTGGGGGCGTGAACAGCCCCGCCCCGGCCGCGGCCGCGCCCAACCCACCGGCCAACGGCGAAGCCGGTGCGTCGTACGACCCGCCCACGACGATTCCCAGCAGCTCCTCCACTGGAGCAAGCGGCCCCTCGGCCGCGGCGGGGTCGAGGCTAAAGAAAGTGCTCCCCGCCGCACCCTCCGTGCCCGCGTGCTCTTGCTTGTGCCCACCCGTCGTCGCCATCGTCACTGCTTGATCCCACCCGTTGTCGTGGGCGCCGCCGCCAGCGCCGCCATCGCCAGCGCTGCCTTCGAGACTGGCCACGAGCGCGAGGGCGACTTGTCGGTCCTCTTCAGACTGCGTGTTCCAGGTCGGTGCGGAGGAGCTGCTGAACAGCGCCATCTGCGCGTCCAGCTCCGCCTCAGTGACACCCGCGGCCAATAAAATGGCACGCTGCTCCTCGTCCGCGGCGCCGTCTTGGGCGTCCGCGGCGCCGTCTTGGGCGTCCGCGGCGCCGTCTTGGGCGTCCGCGCCAGAGTCGGCCGGCGTGTCGACGGCAAGTGCGCCGCCGCCGTGGCCGTCGCGGCGGCTGCCTGAGCTGGGGGCGCAGTTCGCTGGGCCGGAATGGGTCAGTGGGTTGCGCATCGAGCTGAGGGAGCGTTGGAAGAGATCAGAGGAGCTGCCATGGGCTGGCAGCACATCCCCTCTGCCGCGGAGCGGCGGCACATCCACTTTGGGCGCCGTGGTGGGCACGTCTCGACGCAGCCGCTGGTGCGCACGGGCATCGTCCAACCGATCTTCAGCGTCCATATCGCCGCCGTGGCCGCCGCCTCCGCCGCCGATGACGGCGAAGGTGGACCCTTCGTCGTTGAAGACGCCGAGGCCTTGGTTGGCGAGGGTGTCTGCGGCGCCACCGAGGAGGCCGAAAGGCCTGGGCGCGGCGGGCGCGGCATTCTCCGCGTCATCCTCGTTGGCGGAGTCGCCCGTGTCAGCCGCGGGCAGCTCAAACCGATTGCCGGGCAAGCGCACGCGCTTGCACGCAGCCCCGCTGCCTGCACCCGGGCCCAGAGCTCTCCCGTCCACGCGGTCGGCTTGGCCGCTAGCGCGCACCGCCACATCGTTGAGGAGCATCATCATCGACGGCGGTGCCTTCTCATCAAAGTGCGTCGCATGGCTGTGGAGCAAGCCGAGCGGCTCCGGATCGACCCCGCAGCCAGCATCCGCACCCTGCTCGTACAGGCGTCGTATCGAGCGCTTGCCGTGACCGCTGACGGACGACGGCGAGCACGTATCGAGCGACGGCAAGCACTCATCGAGCGTCTTCGCCGGCACGTCCGACAGCGGCGCGTCGTCGAGAAGGTTGACCACGTCAGTAGTGGCGGGTGCCGTCCTCTCGGGCAAGTTGAGCGACAGGTGGTTGAAGCGCTCCACAGACGCAGATGCGAAGCCGCACGCGGTGCATCGGAGAGTCGTGCGCACGCGGAATCCAAAAGACATCTCGACGGGGCACGCAGAGCTCACACTCGCGGTGCCAGGCGTGCATGAGCTGTTTCGCTCCAAGGGAGGCACAAACGGGCCGCGCTGCGCCGAGCACTCGACACCCGTCAGAGGCGCGTTGAGGAGGGGAGGGCTGCGGCCTGTCAACTTCGCGTCTGTTGCTGCAGCCTCGGCCGCCGCCGCCTGCTCGGCCGCCGCCGCCACCTCCGCGTCGTCTAAGCAGTCGGCCGTCGTCGTGGAGTCCTCGCGCACCACCGCCGCGTGCAAATCGAGCGCTGTCCCGCGCACCATCCCAGCCTCCGTGCCAGCCTCCGTGCCAGCCGCCATGGCACCCTGCTGCTCGATCAGCCGAACTCGAGCCCGGACGGCCCAGCGGCTGAGGCCAGCCGCCAGCTTGGCTTGCCGGAATCTGCCTGTCGCCTCGGCCGCTTCGGCCGCTTCGGTCAGCTCGGCCGCCTCCGCCACCTCGGCCGCTTCCGCCGCCGCTGCCACCTCGGCCGCCTCCGCCGCCGCCGCCACCTCCGCCGCCTCCAGGGCCTCGGCGGCGATGCGATCGGCGGCGCTCCAAATCGGACGGTGAGGTTCGTCAATTTCCATGTTGCCGTCGGCTGCGGCAATGCCATCGGCCTCGGCTCCGGCGGTGGCGTCGCCGGGCACGACGCTCACAGCGTTGGCACCGCTCTCAACTGCGGGCGCGCCGGGCGGCGAGGGCGTGCGTGACGCTTGCCGGCACGCCTTGGCCTCCTCCTCGAGCGCGTCGAAGGCGGCACACAGGAACTCGTGCGCATCATGCTGGGCGCCGCCCTTGAAGATTGGAAAGCGATCACCGAGCACCTGCTTGAAATGGCGTGCGCGCACGATCGAGCGGTCGGACGTCGTACTCTCGCGCGGTGCGAGCAGCGGCAGCGCCGCCGCCGCGAGTGACGGGCCGGGCAGCCGCGGCGTCGACGACGAGGGCGGCTGCGGCGTCACTGCGGCGGATGAAGGCCCCGCCTCGGCTCCCGCAGCGGGCAGCGCGCCGTCCGCCGCTGCGTCGCCGCCGCCTTCCTGGAGTGACGAGGCGGCTCCGGCGGAGGCGCGCGCGGCCGGAGCGAGGACCGCCTCCTCCAGATTCTGGCGGAGCTGGCAGAGCTCAGCAAGGCGCTCAGGCAGCTGCTTGGCGACGGCGAGGCACTGGAGCGTCGCGTTCAAGTAGCACGTGTTGCCTAAATTGGCAAGCCCGGGCATGCATCCAACGGGAGGCGAGAGTGGGCGGCTCGCCAGGTGGCATCGGTTGGCGCGCCCGTTCGCCTCTGCACCGCGCGGCGAGTGCAGCAGCGATTTGCCCTGCCGCCCAAACGACTGCAGCGAGGACTGGCGCAGCGTGCCTGACGACGTTCCAGCGGTGGCGCCATCAAACTCCTTGTGAAGCCGATCACTCGAGCGCGAGGTGCGCTGCTGCGCGTCCGCAGTCGAGCCGCTCGGCGACAAGGTGCCAAGGGGGCGCCCCATGCCGGCAGGCGCGCACGTTCTCTTACGCTGCCGGTCGGCGAGCTGCTGGTGGCGCTGCCGCTGCAGCGGTGGCGGCTGCTTCGGATGCATGCGAACCTCGGAGCTCTGAACCTCGGATGCATGCATGCGAACCTCGGATGCATGCATGCGAACCTCGGATGCATGCATGCGAACCTCGGAGCTCTGAACGACCCGATCGTGAAGCCCGCCGCCCGTGCGGCTGAGTTCGAGGTCGAGCCCACTCTTACCACTCTCGCCGTCCACGCCGACGCCACCGCGCTGCTGCTTGTCCCTCGCGCCCATGATCGAGAGAGGCGCCTGATTGCGAGCGCGCCCGTCTCGGCTGAAGACGAACCCCGGGGGGGGCACTCGGCCCGCCACCTCCGGCGCATCTTCGGCGGCCTCGGCCGCATCGATCACTGCCCCCGCATCGTCGTCCTCCTCCTCCTCCTCCTCTTGCTCCACAGCCTCGTCGTCCTCGTACTCGCCCTCCAGCTCCATCGCGTCGTCGTCGTCGAGAGGCTCCCGCGGTGACATCTGCGCCTGCATCGAGCCCGTGGATCTTTCGCTCGGCGTGCGCGATGTGCACGGGCGGCATGCGACCGGCGCGCCGCCACTCGCGCCGCCGAAGGCAAGTTGTCCTAAGTAGGCAAGCTCACCAAAGGGACCGCTGTTGGACTGATCAGTATGTTCGGGCATTACACCTCCGACGGCGCCCACGACGGCGCCACGACCGCCGCCGCCGCCGCCGCTGCCGCCCGCGGTGCCGATGTGCGCGCCGCCTCCTGCACCGCTGCGTCCGTCTCCGCTGGGAACACCGCCTCCGCCTTTGCCTGCACCACCGCCGACGCTGCCGCCGCCGCCGCCGACGACGACGCCGCCGCCGCCGCCGCCGTCGCCGCCAGCACCGCCGCCGCCGCCATTCTCCTCGTCGACGCCCTTGGCGGCCCGCAGCCTTTGCGCCGCGCCAGCCAGCTGCTTCACATGCCGTGCGGAGGGCTGGTTGCCCGAGCCGAGGCCGGGCTTGCTCGCCGCGAGGCCTGCGGACAACCCTGCCACCTGCGGCTGCCTGCCGGCTACCGCTTGCTGCGCCACCTCGGCCGCCGCCATCTTGGCTGCCGCACTCGGGGGCACGCCGCCGCGTGACACGCCGCCGCTCGCTGCAGTGGCGGCGGCAGGATCGGCTGGCGGTGCGCCACTGGCGCCGACCTTACTAGTGCGGCTGCTCGCCGACGGCTTCAGCGCTTTCGCCTTCTTGCCCGCCGTGCCAGCACCTGCGCCGGCGGCCGGCGCGGGCACCTCCTCGAGAGGTGTCGCGGGCTTCTTCTTGAGATGCCTCATTAAAACATCGAACTTGGAAAGTGCCACTTGGTCGCACGTCAGTATCAGCAGGTCGTTGCTCTCCTGCTCCGCGCCGCCGCTATACTTGGGAAGCACCACCGGCTTCAGATGCATCTCCCATCTCTCCTCGCCGCTGCCTACTGGCGACAAGCGGATGTGATTGTGCAGAGGCCAGCAGTGGTGCATCCCACCCTCCTTTTCGTAGGCAGCGAGACGGTACACCCCATCGACGTGCTCCAGGCGCGCCTGGCAGGCTGCGATCGGCATGGCACGCTTCGTCAGCCTGATCTCGATGGGGCATCTCAAGATGTCGACGATGCTCACGGGAGTGCCGGCCGTGGAGGTACCCGGTAGCGGCTCGTCCTTGGACACGGAGCGCATCGCGCTTCCAGTTCGCGTCGAGCGCAAAGAATTCCCCGCGCGCGTCTCAGGTCTTCACGAGTCAAGTCAAGTCTTCACAGTCTCTCCGACTATGAACACTCAACTCGCCCCCTCCTCAACACCTAAGAACATAGATTTCCGAGTAGGCGGTCGAGTGTGCAGAGTGTCAACAGCCAAGAGACACTTTGGTCTTTGCGGGGTTCTTTCTTCCTTCTCTCGTGATCTGCTTCCCCTTTCTTCCCCTTTTGAACCCTGACGGACCCTTACGCGGTCGCTCCCACGCTGGTATACTCATCACAATCTCATCTACCGAAACACGCCTTCGCACGACGGCAGCGGCTCGGGCGGATCAAATCCGTGGATGCACGGGAAGAAGGCATCGCCGGGCTTGCGAGGCGTGCAGCACTGCGAGTACGCAGGCACGGCCACACCGTCCTCGTAGCAGAAGGGCGAGCGCTTGTACTCGAGCAGCCGCTGCGACGCCTTCTCGAAGCGCACGTGCTCCGCGCGGTCCACAAATCCGCAGAAAGTGCCGATGGGCTCCTCGATGCGCACGACGGCGACGCCCTCGTGCGGCGCGAGCGCCGCGCGCACCTGCACGTCGGTGAGGGCCTTCCCGAGCTTGACGCTGACGGACGAGCCGCTCACGTTCAGAGGCACGCGTGGGTTGTCGAGGAACGAAGGCTCACGCAGGCCGACCTTATCGAGCAGCTCGTTCTTCTCAAACCAGCGCGGCGTATCGAGCACGTGGTCCATCGGGCAGTCAAAGGGCAATCGCATGCTCTCGGCGCCGCCCACGCGACAGCTCTTCATCTCCTTCCACATGTAGTCGCAGTAGCAGAGCATGCGCGGCAGGATAAGCGTGCGCCCGCTCGCCTTAGCGATGCCCAGGAGCGCGCGTAGTATTTTGGACCTATGGCGAGCCTCGGCTAGGTGGCGTGCAATCGCCTCGCTCGACGGCACTTGCGGCCCGAGGGACTGGATGGGAAGGAGGTTGGCGCTCTCGCTCGCGGCGGTAACGTAGCGTCCTGTGAAATAGGTGTCGTCGTCGACGAGCCAGAGGCCGGCCTGGCGCATTCGCTGCCGCTTGCCGTGTGCAAAGGTGGAGCCCTCGGCGAACTGGTACGTCAGGTGGACGGAGAGCGGCGGCGCCGCATTCGGCAGCGTGTGCGCGTGCTGCACGAAGAACGTGTGGCCGTTGAGGAACTGGCTCAGCGGTAGCAGCCCGAGGGTGATTTCGCTCTCACCATTGGCGCCGGCGAAGAGTCGACCGCGGAGGTAGCGCAGCCTGCGAGCCTTGAGGAGCATGTTGAAGGCGGCCTGGTCGCGGACTCGTATCTCCTTTGCGCTTGCAATCGTCTCTCGCCAGCGCGCTGTGAACGCGATCGTCGTCGGGTGCGAGCGCATGTAGACGAGCCCTGTGTTCAGGTCACAGTTGAGCATGGGGAACCGCGAGTCCACACGGATGTCGATGCAGTCCGTTGCCGCGGCCAGCATCGCATCTAGCCACGCGGGCGAGCGCATCAACGGGCGCGGATCCGCAATGAAGATGGCGTCCGCATCACACGCCCACACATTGAAGCCGTACCTGAGCAGTTCGTTGTAGAAGCCCACCTTGAGCACGCTCATCTTGGGGTACAGGCTCGGCCGCGATCGCAGATTCAGGCCGGGTGCCGCGGCGAGCACCCTACTCGCCTCGCCCCCATGGATCAAGACGCATGGCACGTCATGCTGCGCACACGCCTCCATCATCTCTGCGTCGAGTGCGCCGATGAGCAGATCGGCCACGCCCGCCCGTCGCACATTGGCCGCCCAGTTGATCGCCATCGTGGACACCGAACCCGTCGCAAACGTGACGAGCAGGTCCGTGCCGTTGGGCAGCCGTCGCACCGACGCCGGCAGCGAGGAGAATGGAGCACTCACGTTCGTAACGTCCCCAGCGGCGCCAATGTTGGTAAAGGACAGTACAACAGCTGCGCCCGCGTGGAAGTGAGAGCACTGCGCCAGCGGCGTCGGCTCATCGCCGAGGACCGCGATCACGTCCGCCTCGAACGCGACGCCCAGCCGCTGCGCATCGTGCCGTGGATCCCAGCCGCAGAAGGCGAGCGCGGCTCGCTCGAGCTCAAGCAGCCTCGTGCTCGCTCTGTACTCGCGGAGCGCAAACGCCGCCTCGCTGTCGCTCAGGCCATCGGGAATGGAGACGCGCACGTGCGAGCGTCGAATGTGCGCGGGCAGAGCGGCGAGCGCGCCCTCGCCTTGGAAGAGGTGCGCGGCAGCGAGCGCCGGAAGCATCGTCGAGGATTCCGGTGCCAGCAGGATTGCCGTCGATGATGCACTCGGCCGCCAGTGCGCGAGAGCTGCTCGTGCCACGGGCTTCAGTGTGCATCCCCAAGATCCGGCTGCGCAGCTTGTGCCGCTGCACAGCGACTCGCACAACGCTGCTGGCACCACAAGCGTTCTGTTGAGCAACTTGGCCAAGCCAAACATGGACTTGAGCAGCTGGCGTGCTTGCGCAGCAGAGTGCACTGGAATGTGCTGTGCAAGCAGGAAGTTGTCTCGAAGACCAACTTTCGAAGACCAACTATCGGTCAAGGGCGCACTGGGTAGTGCGAGTTGCCTTGCGAGCCGCTGTTCGAGTCGCAGTGCCCGAGCGTCTTCATGCCCTTGGACGCGCTGCTCCAAGACTGCTGGTGGTGGAGGAGGTGGCGTGTGCGGCTGCGGCAGCAGCTCAAGATCACGGCCGAGTTGCTGCACTGCAACGTCCAGAGCATCTAGCCGTGGGCTAAGCGATGACATCCGCACAAATGTTGTCATGTGGGTGATGTTCGCTGCGAGGAGCAGGGCGCCGATTGCGGCCGCCGCGACGACAGTCGTTCGCAGCATTCTTCGCGACGGTCTCGTATCCGAGGAGCAGGGCGCTGATCGCGGCCGCCACGACGACAGTCGTTCACACAAGCATTCGCACACCAAGGCGGGCCGCATCAGCCCCTCCTTTCTCATTGTGAATGTCCATGAATGTCTTGGGTGTCGCTATAACCATTGGCTGTGAATTGGGGCTCCCCCGCCGAGCGTCCGGCGCCCACGCGCGCCGGGCCGACTCCCCTGTGGGGAAAAGGGGAGGAGTGGGGCCGCATGCAACTTGAGGCATCTAGGACAAACACCCACATAGCTCAAAGGGTGGGGCTTCGGTTTCCTTGTGATACTCGTAGTACTGCACACCTCCCTCCGAAGCACGCCTCGTAGTACTGCCTCTGGAGCGCCGTGCAAAGAGCCATGCGATCGTGTACAGTCGGCCTCGTGGCAGCTGACTGCGTGCGAGGACTGTACATGCCGAGCGCCCAGGATTGCTTTTCACGTTCTCTTGCCATCCGGTTGCAATTGGAGAGCACCTCCTCCTTGGTGTAAGCGACGCGCCGCCCCCAGCCGGTTGAAGTCTTTTCCGTTATGGACTTGCGTGTCCACAAGCCGATACGAGTGTGGCATCGCTCCAACTCTGCACTGATCGTACCACCGCCGCCACCGCCGCCGCCGCTGCCGCCACCGCCGCCGCCACCACGTCCTTGGCCGGTAAACTTTGCGCTCGACATGGCGCTCGTTGGATAGGAGCGTGGTGTCGGCAGGAGGCTTTCGCCTCGCTCAAGAGCTGCAGTAGCTGTTGCCATCGGTGGTAGCGCGCGCATGGAGTGGTAGCCTCGCGCGTCGCAGTGCTCCGTATCCAGGGTGTAGGAAACGCAGCGCAAAACTGACGGATCACCGCCAAAGTAGGCCCAGCCCACGCGATGGCGCGCGGTGATCTCTCCGTGCGCTCGTTTCTCACCGATGCGCTTATGCTTGGCGTTGAAGCCCACCCAATCGTCATAACGGATGACGGTCTCGCCGGCGACGACGAGGCCGCTGCAAAAGAGCCATTCGAGTGCCTGGATGGCGCTCACGTACAGGTCGCTGTCGATGTCCACGAAGAGCGCTGGCTGCATCCGCATCGTGGCAGCGAGGTTCGGCTTCAGCGTTTCGGAGAAGAAGCCGCGCATCAATCGCAGTGGTCCTTCGTCTTCCCTGCGCCCGACTTTGTGAGTGAGCGACGAGCGCAGCTCGGTGTAGCTCGACACGCCCAGCGCATCCGCCGCAGACCACGCACCCGGCTTCCAGTGGTTGCCTTCCAACTGCCCCATAGTTTGTGCCGCTGTTGCATTTGTTTCAAAGCGTTCGGACGGCAGGCCTTCAAAGCTGTCAAATCCCCAGAGTGTGCCAAAGGAAACGTTGAGACTGCGCAGGTCGCGCACAATGCCGGAGAGCGAACCACCCGTGTACACACCAAACTGGTAGACATCACGATAGAGCAACTTCGCTCCAGAAGGATACTGCTGGCAAAATGCTGACAGCGCCCACGGCGTAAGGATGAATGACGTCATCTCTCTTGAGCCCATGAATGCTCTTCCGTACATGTCGACGTGTCGACGACTGTGTAGCCAGGAGCCACGCGTCAGAGTATCACTCGCATTGGCGGCAACCGTCATGTCTTACAGCAAAAGAAACTGGCATCCAGCATGATTGTGCAGAGTCTGAGGGGGTGTGGCGGCCCCCACGTTCAGTAAGTTACATTATGATCGCATACCTAAGCGCTCGCTTTTCGAAGAGGCCACAACCTGTTTAGGGACAACGGACTTCCTTATATAGAAGTGAGTGAGTGATAGAAAGCGCTCGCTTTTGGATCCCAGGACTTCATGTCGGATGCAAAGCACTGAGCTCTCGTCGTTGCCCGATGACGTTCTCCGACACATCATCGCCTCCGCGTTGGCTATTGGCGGCGCTCCCGCTCTGCAGACCTGCGACGCTCTCTCGTTGACGAACAAGGCGTTCGCTGCATTGGCATGGGAGGACTGCATCATGGCACCGCTCGCCGAGAATCTCGGCATTCCATCGTGCAGCCGGTTGCTGTTGCGGGCTGCATGCCGAGCGGACGAGCTATTGGCCTTGAACACTTCTTACGTTACCGTGCGAGGAGGACAGATCCATGTCACGCAAGCAAAATGCAAAGGCTGGCTCTCTCAGCTGACGAACCTCTTGCTTTCCCATGGACTGGTGAGCATCGTGCCGAGCGTGGATGAGCTCGTCTCGGGCATCTCGAGGCCGTTCGGCATCATCTATTGCGATGCACGTTCGGAATTGTGCTGCCGTGCAGCAGCCGAGCCCACGCACGTCTCCACGTATCCGTGTGCTTCCTCGCGATGCCTCTCCCCAGCATCCCGTGGCTGCCTGCATTGCGGCAAGCATGGCGGCAGTGTGGCCAAGACGGACGTGAAACGCATGGCAGCTACCGTCAGCGCGGGCAGGCACCCCTTGCGCCGTGTCGTCTTTGTGGCGTCCTCAGAGCCTGTGTTGGAGGCCTACCAGCAGGCACTACGGTCTCAGTAATGAACCGATGGTGGCGAGGGTCGCTTTTCTCCGCGGCCGCGCTCGCGATTCATACTGGCGCACGGCACGCTGAGCGCACGCCTACAGGAGACGCAACGCGAGCTGGCTTATCGGCGCCAGGCCGACCACATCGAGGTGACCTTGCCCGAGCAA
>Ga0209550_10005785_pt1 | contig 11559 bp, 10 predicted proteins | sample LauGreSuBDMM15SN_2_FD_187567 | JGI IMG/M metagenome (GOLD analysis project Ga0209550, IMG submission 187567) | Freshwater lake microbial communities from Lake Michigan, USA - Su13.BD.MM15.SN (SPAdes) (version 5) | ecosystem: Environmental > Aquatic > Freshwater > Lake | place: Lake Michigan... | reverse complement strand
CAGAAGTTAAGGGAAAAGTATGACTAAATTAGAAAAAAAAATATCATTTGAAGAAGCATTGGAAGAACTCGAAAAAATAGCAGAAAAATTAGAACGGCAATCTCTCTCTCTTGAAGATTCTATAAAAGCATTTGAAAGAGGAACTGAGCTTAAAAAAATTTGTGCAGATCGACTTAAGGAAGCAGAGGGTAAAATTGAATTTCTCCAAAAAAATTCGGATGGTAGTACTACAAGAGAGTCTTTTATAAAAGAAAAATCACCTCCAAAGTTAGATGATTCTGATGGTATTTTTTAATGAATAAAACACTGAAAGAATCTCATCTTTTATTTCTTTTAGCGAGCATTCAATTCACGCATATCTTAGATTTTGTAATCATAATGCCACTTGGTCCACGCTTTATGGATGTATTTAAAATAAATCCTCAGGAGTTTGGTTTTATTGTTTCCTCTTATACTTTTAGCGCAGGTTTAGCAGGGATTATAGGAACAGGTTTTGTTGATAGGTTTGATCGAAAAGCAGTTCTAAATACAGCTTATTTGGGTTTTGTGTTGGGGACATATCTCTCTGCAATTTCTCCAGATTATAAAATGCTTTTATTGGCTAGGATAGTATCTGGGGCATTCGGTGGGATTTTGGGTGCTATGGTGTTTTCAATTTTAGGTGATGTGATACCTTATGAGAGAAGGGGTAAAGCGTCCGGAATAATTATGTCTGCATTTTCATTTGCATCTGTAATTGGTGTTCCTTTGGGATTATACCTTGCATCACAATTTAATTCTTGGGCAGCTCCTTTTTGGGGTTTGGCTATCCTTTCTACATTTATTTTATTTTTTTCTCACTTTGTAATGCCTAGCGTCAAGACTCATATTAATAAATTGGAAAACCATAGTGTTTATAAAGTATACATGATAATTTTAAAAGATTCAAATCATTTAAAAGCTTTTATGCTTATTATATCCATGATGTTTGCAGGATTTAGTGTGATACCATTTATAAGTCCTTATATGGTTTCAAATGTAGGAGTCTCAGAAAAAGATTTATCCTACCTCTACTTTTTTGGGGGTGCGGCTACAATTTTTACAGCTAGAATAATTGGTACATTTGCAGATAAATATGGAAAATATAAAGTTTTTTCCATCATAGCAGCACTCTCGACCATTCCTATTTATATCATCACAAATTTATCTGTAGTACCTCTCTATCAGGCATTGGTAGCTTCTACATTATTTTTCATTTTGGTATCTGGTCGATTTATCCCAGCTTTGGCAATGATTACATCTTCAGTTTTACCAAGAAATAGGGGGGGATTTATGAGTTTAAATTCCTCATTCCAGCAAATTGCATCTGGAATGGCATCTATCATTGCAGGTATGATTTTAGTAAAAAATCAGGATGGAACCATGAGCAATTACCAATATGTGGGGTATATGGCTATGATTTCAACTTGTCTTGCGATTTATTTAGGAAGCAAACTTAAAGTTGCAACAGACCACTCTATTCATCCAACCTGAATTTTTAGTCCATCATCATCCTCAAAACTAGTAGCTGTATTACCAGTGATTGCTATTAGTACAGTGAAAATTCCAATTCTTCCAACATACATAAGAAAAATATAAATAATTTTTTCTAAATTTCCTAAACTAGATGTTATACCTAAACTCAATCCAACAGTTGAAAATGCTGAAATGACTTCAAATGTAATAATTTGTAGTTCATTGTTTACTCCATGTAAATAGGTTAATAGAAATATTATGATTGCAAGAGATGATGTGGACAAGAAATACAAACGAGTGCTCATTGCTACAGATTTCTTAGAAACATTGCTTCCCGAGATAACAACAAATCCCTGTGAGCTAAGTACATTTATTAAATATTTAGCAAGTATCACAAAAGTAGTAATTTTTATTCCACCCGCAGTTCCTTGGGGACCACCCCCAACAAACATCAATAAACAAATTAATACCATGGTTGGATCGTTAATATTTGTTATATCAATGCTGTTAAAACCTGCTGTTCTTGTAGATATGGATAGAAATAGTGAATTAAATATTTTATCTACTAAACTCAATTCTCCCAATGTATGCGCGTTATTAAATTCTAAGTATAGAATTCCAAAAAACCCAGCCAAAATTAAGTACAAAGAGCCATATAGAATTATTTTAGTTTGAACCCTATTGGATTCTCCTGTGATTGTTTTATTATAGTCCTCAATTCTTGTTTCTGTGAAATAGAAAAGCTTTGTCAGTAGGATATAGAGTTGTGATGGTTCTTTTCCCTGTATTGCAGTTCTCATTACATAGGTTTCACCAAAAATTTCAATCTTTGAAAACAATTGTTTTAGAATTTGCAAAAGGGACTTCTCAATATAAATGATTACGGGATAGCCAATCCCACCTATGACAACCAAAATTGAAAGTATAGTCAATGGAACTGGGTAATTTCTTAGAAAACCAGCTGAATCAAATACGGAAAAACCCGCATTGTTAAAAGCGGAGATTGCGGTGAATAGGGCCACAAAAAAACGATGTTCAACAATCTCATCAGGTAAAGTGTAGTACAAAGATATAGTTCCCAAGAGTTCTATTGTGATAGTAATATTCATAATTGAAATAATTACTCTTATGATTTTAGATCTATCAAATTTGGTTTCTTTGTCTGGGCCATCAAACCTTTTAGTATCCGTATCTAAAGCTTCTGAGATAAAGTTATGTAATTTGGTATTTCGTGAGAGGTTGTTAATAACAAGTACTCCAATGAGTACGGTCATCACAATTATTCCCAAACCTCCCGCCTGAAAAAAGATCATAATGGTCACCTTAGTTATAAACCTAAGGCTACTTATGGAAACAGGAGAGAGTCCGGTGATGGAAAATGCGGAGGCGGATAGGTAAAGGGAATCGATGTATGTCAAATTCCCATTTTCTAAGAAGTATAAAATAAAAGAGCCAATAAAAATTGCAGTACCAAAGCTAACCACAATTCCCCTGGCTACAGAAAGTTTTAAAAATGTTTCAAGGATCGGATTGGCAAGGAAGGATATTCCTTTCAAGAGATTCCTGAGGAGGAATTTCATTTTTATTTTAGATCTTCTTCTAGTTCCTCATTTTCCTGCTCTTCTTCATTGTTTTCCTGGTCTTCAAAATCTTCTTCCATAGCCCCAGATTTCCCTTTTTTAGAGTAGTCCCAATAAGAGTTGGGGAGAGTAAATGAACTTTTTCCGTTCTTATCCTCATCAAATGAGAGGAGTTTGGCTAAAAAAACCTTTCCCTTTTTTGCAATACTACTTTCTGAGAATACGGGGAAGGAAAGTAGAAGGATGATAAAAATTGATACAAGATACTTCATATTATTTACCTTTTTTTTCAAATGTTACAGTAAACTGAACCTTTGCTAAATCCTTAATGGGATTTATCATACTATCATAGTTTATTTGAAATTCCTTACGATTGATCCCCACAGATCCTGAATATTGGGCTCCTTGAGAATCCTCACTCAGAGATACTGGTATTTCATAAGTTTTTTCTATATTCTTTATCGTCAATTTTCCGGTAAGTATAAGAGAATTTGGACTATTTTCTTTTACACTCAATACTTCAAAGTAAGCTTTTGGGAATTTTGGAACATCAAAAAAATCTTCATTTCGAAGATGGTTGTCCCTTATACTGTTCCCTGTATCAATGGAAGCTACATCAATTTCGACCTTTGCCTTTTTTGCTTTTGCATCCAAAACTTCTAGGGTTACTTTTTTAAATTCTCCATTTGATTTTCCAAATCTAGTATCAATTTCAAATTTAATTTCAGTTTTTTGGTGGGTGAGTACTTGTGAAAACACAGGTAAACTCAATCCAAAGATTAAAGTACATAAAATAATTATTTTCATGGAAATTTTCCTTCCTATTCATCCATAAAATGATTAGATTTCTTTCTTACACGTAAAAAAATCGGAGAGTGTATGAAAAAATTTGAAAGTATCTATATCCCCGACTTGGAAGAATATATTCAGGATACTTTCACCAATCGCCCATCCCCATTGTTCCTCGAAGTAGAGAAACATGCCATTAAAACTAGGGTACCTATCCTAACTCCTGCCACTGGGGAAGTTTTGCAGTATATCATAGCACAGGAAAAACCAAATTCTATCTTAGAGCTGGGTACAGGAATTGGATATTCCATTCTTTGGATGCTATCAACCAAACTTCCAATGAAAATTATATCTTGGGAACGCAACAAAACCTGCATCCAAGATGCAAGTCTATTTATTGAAAGTTTTATACAAAAAGACCAGACAGTTATTTTGGAGAACCTTCACATCTTGGACTCTGTAAAAAATAAATCTAGTTTTCAGGAATTCGATTTTGTATTTGTGGACTGTGATAAGATTTGCTACCCTGAATTACTCTCTTTGTTATCGTTAAAAATGAAACCCGGATCCGTGTTGGTATTTGACAATGTTCTTTGGCATGGGAGGTTACAAAAGGAATTACACACTCGACCCTCTGACCATTCCATTCAGACTTTCTGGGATAAAGTACTTACAGACTTTTATAACAGAACATTGTTTCCAGTTGGGGATGGTTTACTTTTATTGCGTATTTAAGTAGAATTTAATAAATAGATAATAATAACATAGTCATATCATCCCTAGTTGTATGACTTGAAAATTGCATTACATCACTTAGAATTTTCTTGAGAATGAATTCTTTCGGTTGGTTTATATTCATTTTTACTATATTTTTAAACTGATCTGCGCCCAATATTTCTTCATCATGATTAAAATTTTCTACCACACCATCTGAATAAAAAAAGATTCGATCTCCTTTTTTAATTTTTCTCTTGTAATACGAAAAAATTGGATCATCGAGTAAAAGTAGATAAGTCCCATTCCCCTTAATCTCAATAATTTGGTTATCTGAAAATAGGAAGACTTCATGATGACCAGCATAGCTGTATTCAATTTCCTTTGTAGAATAAATATATCTTAGAAAGATTCCCGAAAGGTGGTGATGTTTGATAATGGGAGATAAAAGAATATGCATGTGGTACAAGCATTTGTCTGGGGGTAGATTTAAATCGGAAGCCATTTTAAATGCCAAAAGTACCATTCCACTCATGAGAGCAGCAGATAGACCATGACCTGAAATATCTCCAAAAAAAATATCCAGGTGATTGTCGTACTCCTTGTAAAAAAGGGAGTCTCCCCCCACATGCGAATATGGCAAATAAAAACTGTTTATAGAGAAAATATTTTCGAGTTCTTTATCTACAGGCAAAAGAAATTTTTGGGTTTTTACAGCCAGATCTATTTCAAAATTAACCTTGTCTAAAAGTGTTTTGATTTGAGAATTGGATGCTTCAATTTCATTCAAATGTTTTAATCTCTCTTTTTCCAACAAATGAATTTTTAGGTGGTTTTCTACCCGTGCAAGTACTTCTCCCGCCTGGAAGGGCTTATTTATATAATCCACTGCACCCAATCGAAAACTCTCGGATATGTTTTCCACATCCCTATTCGCACTTATGAAGATGACTGGAATAGAGGAGTGTATGCCCAATTCCCTTATTTTTTTTAAAACATCCAGACCATTTTCTTCGGGCATTACGAGATCTAGTAGAATTAGATCCACCACATTCTCTGCTAAAAACTGGAGTGCTTCTTTAACGGATGTGAATCCAAAGTAGGTGTTGGATTTATTTCCCAATATTTTTTTAAGGAGTTGAATATTTAGGATTTCATCATCTAAAATTAGAATTTTACGTTTAGTTTCTAACAAGGTTTAGGCCAATATCTTAGATAGGCTGGTGTTTTCAATCTAGAATATAGAACAAGTTTTAACTTATCAAAGATAAATAAAGAACTTATTGCTTTTTTTTGTACTTAGGATACTCATTTGGTGAGTCGGGAGATACAAATGAAATCTGCCATTCTAATACTATAGAATGGCAGAGTAGGGCTAATCTTCTTCTTGTTTTATTTTGTACTTCTTGATTAAATCTTGTTCGATGTTTTTGGGGACAGGTGCATATCTGGAAAATTCCATTGAGAATTCAGCCTTGCCCTGGGTTGCCGAACGAATCACGGTTGCATACCCAAACATATCCGCCAAGGGAACCTCAGCTTCAATTTTACAGTATCCATCCTGTTCTGTTGTATTTAAAATCATCCCACGCCTTTGGTTGAGAGAACCCAGAATGGCACCTTGGAATTCAACGGGACCATCACACTCCACCTTCATGATAGGTTCCAGAATGATGGGGGCCGCTTTCGTGAACCCCTGACGGAATCCATATCTCGCACCAATTTGAAACGCCATATCGGATGAATCCACATCATGGTATGCTCCATCATTGATCACCGCCCGAACACCGATGATTGGAAACCCAATTTGGGATCCCCTTTCTAAACAGCTTCGAAAACCCTTATCACAGGAACCAATGTACTCTCTGGGAATGGAACCACCCACAACCTTATCCACGAATTCATAATCTTTGTGTTCTTCCATGGGGATGGGTTCGAGAAATCCAGCCACCCTTGAAAATTGACCCTGACCACCCGTTTGTTTTTTATGGGTGTAGTCAAATTCTGCCTTTCTGGTGATTGTCTCCCGATATGCTACTTGTGGAGCCCCTGTCACCAATTCTACTCCATATTCCCGTTTCATCCTTTCGATATAGACTTCGAGGTGGAGTTCTCCCATTCCTTTGATGATGGTCTGTCCTGATTCCTTATCAATTTCAGTCCTAAAAGTAGGATCTTCCTTGGTGAATCTATTCAGGGCTTTTGCTAGGTTGGGGAGGTGTTTGGATTCTTTGGCTTCAATTGTCAAAGAAATCACAGGTTCTGGAATAAACATGGAGGTCATGGAGACTTTTTGTTGCCCATCAGTGAAGGTATCTCCCGATGCACAATCAATTCCAAAGAGTGCGACTATATCCCCTGCTTCCGAAAAGGTGACGTCTTCCATTTCATTGGAGTGCATTCTCACTAGTCGACCAACATTGTGTTTTTTGTTGGTGGCTGAATTGTAAATGGTCATACCCTTTTGGACCTTACCCTGGTATACCCTACAATAGGTAAGCTGACCATACCGACCATCTTCCAATTTGAAAGCAAGCATGACGAGGGGTTTGTCAGGACTGGACTCCAATACAATTTTCTCTTCAGATTTATTGATATCCAACGCTTCGTTGACAACATCTTTTGGACATGCTAAAAGTTCGCAAACTCCATCTAAAAGCTTTTGTACTCCTCTATTTTTATAGGCAGAGCCCATAAATACAGGGGTGAGTTTTAACTCTATGGCTCCTTTTCGGACTGCACCCTTGATTAAATCTACAGTGACATTTCCCTCTAGCATAGCCTCTGTGAGTTCATCACTGCAAAGGGAGGCGGCATCTAATAATTCTTCCCGTCTTTTTTCTGCCTCGGCTAAGAGTTCTGCGGGAATTTCTTTTTCAATGACATCCTGACCATTTGGACCTTCAAAATAGATTGCTTTCATGGTGATAAGATCAATGATCCCCACATGATCGCCTTCCAAACCTATAGGCATTTGAACAGCAACAGCATTGTGTTTGAGTTTTTCACGGAGTTGGTCAATCACCCTCCAGGGATTTGCCCCTGATCTATCGAGTTTGTTGATAAATGCAAGCCTAGGTACGGAATACCTACGCATTTGCCTATCCACTGTGATGGATTGGGATTGAACCCCTGAGACTCCACAGAGTACGAGTATGGCACCATCTAGAACGCGAAGAGCCCTTTCCACCTCAATAGTAAAATCCACGTGGCCCGGTGTATCAATGATATTGATTGTATAGTCCTGGTCGTCGTTCTTGTTATGCCATGTACAATATGTGGCGGCTGATTGGATTGTGATCCCTTTTTCCCTTTCAAGATCCATACTATCCATCTTTGCACCCACTCCATCTTTCCCACGGACTTCATGGATTGCATGGATACGATTGGTATAAAATAAAATTCGTTCTGTAAGTGTTGTTTTTCCACTGTCAATGTGAGCAGAAATACCAATATTTCTGATTTTAAGCAATTTTTCGCTGTACTGGGTTGTACTCATTTTTTTCCTCTGAAAAGAGGCAACCTTTCTATTATATCTGGTTCCTCATTTGAATAATGGATAGGAATAATTATCCATCAAATTCGACCATATAAAAAATAGGGTGGTTTTTAACTATCTTTATTTCTCTTTGGAGGGTTCAGTTTGGGAGAGTGACTTGGAGAGTTCTCTCATTTTAGCTTTTTCATCCAAAGTTAAATCATAAAACTCACACCCAGTTCGAATTGTTTTGTTATCATCTTTAGAGGCATAGCGTACAACAGCCTTCATTGGGATTTTTTCACCCAAGATCTGTATATTAAAGAACAATATAGCCCCATTTGCCAAAAGCTTTTGGTGATAGTCCGAGTTGGAAACTAAAAATCCAATACCACTCGAGCTAATGTCAATCACTTCGCATTTTTCATGAACATTGATCAATTCTTCATGGGAATTGATTTCTGAGATGAGAGTTCCTGCTATGGAAGAACAGGATTGGAAATCTTCCATGCTTAAGGTGGATGTGTGTGTAGCCCTGATATACCCTAAAAGAATTTTATCTCTGAATAGGATGGGAATGGTGATTTCAGCACCCACAATAGGATTTGTATCGGAGGAAGTATTTAAAAGTTCTTTGTATTGAACGGGGTTAAAAAAAGCAGTGTTGAAGGGATCTAAACTACCTGGTTTGGGGAGAAAAATGGGACGCTGACTACTTCTAAAGATTGTCATACGAATATTATCAATTGCATCTAGTTTTAATTCTAGGGTTGTAAATTTATGCAATATAGATTTAGATCTAGAATCCCAAATGGGTTGGATTGTAGAAGCTATTTTATTGGTATTTTGGAGGAGCTCTTCATTTGATATGATAGAGTTTATAAAAATTTTATCCTCTGATTCCGCTTTCTTAGTTACAACAACTCTGGATTCTATTCGCTTTGCATCATCTCGTATTACCATTTTCATTGGTTTTAAAAACTCAATGTCTACATTTGACCCGGGCATAAGCTCAAACCAAAAGTGATAGAGACTAAAATTATTGGTAAATGTTAAGATTCTTATGCCTTTGTCTATTCGATCTGTACCCTTTATGACAATACCTTCCTGGTTAGCGGAAATGATTTGCACAGGAGTTTGTTCATTTTCGTGGTACATAGATACGGGAATACGGGGAAAGAGAGATGAGATAACTTTTCCAATCAATTGGAGATCAGTTATTTCTCTTTCAATAGGGGCTTTATTTTCTGTATTTCTCATTTCTTATACTCTCATGTTTGCATATATGCCTTACATACAATATATACCAAATACAATTATCATACAGCAAAAGTAAATAGGTTTTACGTTTTAAAAAAATCTACTTGGTCATTTAGATCCGAAGTAATTTTAATGGTTCGTTCAAAGGTATTTAACATATCTTGAGAACCAGTGGAAATTTCCATGGTGAGATCATTGATGGTCATCACAGAATTGGAGATTGCCTCAATAGCCACTTTTTGTTCCTCGGTGGCAATTTTTATTTCATTGGATTTTTCTTTGACCTTTGTAGCCTCTGAATTTACCTCTTCATTGATTTTCATTTGTATGGTCATGGATTCTGCCAATTTAATCATCATGGAATTGATAGAGTTTATTCCATCCATGATCATTTTAATCATGGAAACAGTTCCCTGGATGCTAGAATAGCCTTGGGATATTTCCTCACTGTTGGATCGTATGAGTGCATCTATATTTTTTATACTTTGGGAGGTGAGAACTGCTAATTTGGCAATTTCATCTGCAACCACTGCAAATCCCCTCCCAGCATCCCCAGCCCTAGCCGCTTCAATGGAGGCATTGAGGGAAAGAAGATTTGTTTGTTTGGAAATATCACTAATGATATTGATGATATTTTTCATTTGGTCGGAGCTATTGTTGATTCGGGACATACTATCATTCATGGATTGGATGGAGGCCTCACCCGATTTTGCTTTGGAAGAAATATCCCCGGCAAGGCCTGTAGTGTCCTTGATTTTTTGTTCCATTTCATGAATGATTTCACTGAGTGAGCTCATCCTTTCACTGAGTGTGGAGATAATCTCAAATTGGTATCGTGCATTTCTTGCAATTTGGTCCATACCTGCCGAAACCTCTTCTATTGTGGCAGTTATTTCTTCCGTGGATGATGCCTGTTCCTGGGAGGACTCTGAGAAATTGTTTAGGATGGGTGTCATTGCATTTGTGGAAATGGCCAGATTAGAAGATTGTGTTTTTACTTCGGAAATAACATTTTTAATTTTGGTAACAAACTCGTTAAAGTACCTGGAAAGTTCTCCAATTTCATCAAGGGAATCCACTTTTAGTGAGACATTTAGATTTCCATCTCCGCTTGCGATTTCTTTGAGATTGTTGCTTACACTGGTGACATGGTCACTGATCCCGTTCGAAATTATAATTGTGATTCCCAAGGACAAGGCAACTGTGAAGATAAAAATCACTAAGATTACATATATTAAGGTATATACCTGCTCTTTTACATCTTCAATGTAAATTCCTGTACCTAAAATCCATCCAAATGGTTCAAAAGATTTGACATAACTGATTTTCTCTACAATTTTTTCTTTGTCAGTTTTAGACGGCCATTGGTAGTCTACATAACCATCCCCATTTTTTTTAACGATTTTGATAATTTCTTGGTAAATAAATAATCCATTGGAGTCTTTAAAATCAGAAACATTTTTACCTTCCAAATCTTTTCGAATTGGATGCATGATGATTTTGGGTTCAAAGTCATTTATCCAAATATAATCTTTCTTATCATTTCCATATCTCATTGCTTTGATGGCATTGTAGGCTCTCTGTTTGGCTTGCTCACTAGTAATCTTATTTTCCTTTACTTCTGCTTCGAGGGATTCTAAAAAAGTGATATTTACATCAATGATATGCTTGATGTTTTCCCTTTTTATATCTAGCATTCTATCGTAAATACTGGGTAAGATATAGATCATGACCATTAAGAACGCTAAAATACCAATTAAACTGGATGCGATTATTTTATAACGTATAGGAAGATCTCTGTATTTCATGGAATTATCCTTGATTTGAAAAAATACCTTGTAATTTATATAGTAACCTAGGTGCAATTCAGGTCATCAAATATATGTAAAAATGTTTTCTTCCTTTTCATTTTCGTAAGGTATTCACTTCTCACAATATTATTTTATTCCAACTAGACTGCATTCGAAGATTTTTTATCAAAAAAAATGAATTCCTCCAAACAATAGGACACTTTTTAAGATTATAGTTTGACTTAAAAAATAAAATTACTCTCATTCTAATAAATTTCTTATATCTAGATGCTAAAAAATAAAGATAGAGATTTACACTCTCCATTTGGCTGAAAAGATAGAAAAATGATTTTTTTTGCAAAAAATTATTGAGCATGATTGTTTATTGCATCTTTTAAAATTTAAAATACGAATCTTTGCTAATAAAATCAAATTATTATGACGTCAATAAGAC
>Ga0209550_10005784_pt1 | contig 11560 bp, 10 predicted proteins | sample LauGreSuBDMM15SN_2_FD_187567 | JGI IMG/M metagenome (GOLD analysis project Ga0209550, IMG submission 187567) | Freshwater lake microbial communities from Lake Michigan, USA - Su13.BD.MM15.SN (SPAdes) (version 5) | ecosystem: Environmental > Aquatic > Freshwater > Lake | place: Lake Michigan... | reverse complement strand
ATTTGAGTTTGATAATGAAGGGGCGGCCCAACAAATGCTGATCTACGCCCACCGTGGTGCCAGCGGTGAATTTCCTGAAGGCACAGAGGCTGCCTATTTGGGAGCAGTTGAACAAGGTGCAGATGGATTTGAGTGTGATGTCAGGCTTACAAAAGATCAGCAAATTATTTGCTACCACGATAAAGATGCAAAAAGATTAGCAAATCTAGACCTTGAAATTGCAAAGAGCACATACAGTGAACTAAAAGGGCGCATTAATCCATTCAAATTAGATGAGTTACTAGAGCTTGCGATCTTAAGAAAGAAGGATCTAGTTATTGAGTTTAAGCACCCAGTTCCAACAAGAGGTGAAGTAGAAAAACAAGTGCATAAGTTACTAGTTAGCAAAAGGGATGCGATTGCAAAAAGCGGCATTGAAATATTTCTTATCTCATTTTCTTTTCTTGCAACATTGCGCAATAAGAGATCCCCTCACAAAAGTGGTTACTTGATGAAGCATAAATTTTTAGCAAGATTTAACCCAACACAATTTACGTTAGCTCATATTGAAATAATTAAATCTGATCATTCATTTGTGGTAAATGAGAAAAAGAAAGGCAAGCAAGTTATTGCTTGGACTGTTAATGAGTTAAGTGATCTAAAACTTTGCCAAGATTTAGGGACTTACGCGGTGATTACAGATTATCCGGCGCGAGCACTAAAACAACAATCTCAATTCTAAGCTATTCTAAACATTACACTCAACTGAGTTAGAAAATTATTGGATTGGTTATTAATTTTATTACCTAGTGAAGATTAGTAAACTTCGAAATAAAACTCCTTTATAATTTCTCACTCATTGCAGTTAAAGCATCTTGCATTGCACTTCGACTTGTAAATTTAGCTTCCCATCCAAGATTTCTTAATTTGTTGGAATTCAGACGCACCACAGGAACATCAGCTTTCCATCCCCTGTCACCACCCGAGTATTTAAATTCTACAGATTTGGGATCCAAGCCTGAAATAGTGATAGCTAAATTCGCTATTTCAGTCACACTTAGATCGTCTGAAGTTGAGACATTAAAAACATCATTCAATTTAACAGATCTTGAAAAAGCAGTCAGCACACCAGAAACAACATCACTCACATGCACATAAGATTTGCTTTGATTTCCGTCGCCCAAAATTTCTAATTTGCTTTGATCTTTTTTTAACTTCAACAAAAAATCAAAACCCACACCGTGAGTTTGCATACGCCCGACTACATTTGCAAATCTAAAGGATAAGGTCTTGATTCCAAACATGTACGAATAGGAAGAAAGCAAAGCTTCGCCAGCGAGCTTACTTGCACCATAGGTACTAATTGGATTCAACTCCGAATTTTCAAACAATGTTGCATCGCCGGCATCACCATAAACTCCACTACCAGAGGCATATAAGATGCTTTTCACATTTGCACGCCTAGCCGCTTCGGCAACTGATTCCGTCAATGCTGTTCCTTGAGTAAAATCAATTCTAGGTTCTGACACCGATTTAGCGATGTCAGGATTTGAAGCTAAGTGAATAACCGTGTCAGCTTTCATCAAAAAATGAGTAAGTTTTTCTGTATCTTCAATATTCATGAGTTCAAAAGAGAAATTCTTATTTGATAAAAAGGGTTTTAAATGCTCTTTTGTGCCTGAGCATAAATTATCTATTGCTAATATGGAGTGGCCTTTATTCAACAATTCTGCTGTGAAGTGACTTCCAATAAAACCAGCCCCACCTGTAATTGCAAAGCGCTGTTTAATTTGCCCATTCACTTTCACACCGTAGCACAATAGATTTATTCATAAATCTATTGGTATGTATGATTTTGGGGAAATCTATGCCAAACTTTCACCATGATCATAGCTCGAAGCCCTTTAAGAATCTCAATGGGTGGTGGCGGAACAGATTTATCATCTTATTACGAAAAATATGAGGGTTTTTTTATAGCCGGGGCAATAAATCGATACATTTACGTCAGCCTGTCACGCCCGTTTATCGAGGGCATTATTCTCAAATACTCGAAAATCGAAACAGTAAAAAAAGTAACTGACATCCAACACCCCATAATTCGTGAAGTACTTAAAATGTTTGATCAAAAAATTCCTCAGATTGAGATTTCGACCATCGCAGACGTACCTTCTGGCACAGGCCTTGGATCTAGCGGGAGTTTTACCACGTGCCTCCTTAAAGCACTATTTGCACACAATAGAAAAGTTATTCACGCACATGAGTTAGCAGAACTGGCTTGCGAAATTGAAATACTAAAACTAAATGAGTCTATAGGAAAGCAAGATCAGTACATATCAGCCTTTGGAGGAATAACTTCATTTACGATTAAAAAGAATGGGATTGTTGTGGCAGAGCCCTTATCAATATCGAACGAAGTTATTATGAACCTCGAGGATAACTTGTTGCTGTTTTATACAGGAAAATCTAGAAATGCTGGACAGATATTGGATAACCAGAAGAGAAAAACTGAGATGAATGATAAACAGATCATTAATAGTTTGCACTTTACAAAAGAATTAGGTTTACAAAGTAAAGATCTTTTAGAAAAAGGCGAAGTCGAAAAATTTGGTCTCATTATGCATAAACACTGGGAGCATAAAAAGTTGAATTTTCCAGAGACCACAAACTCCCAAATAAATAACTGGTACGAAATCGGAATTAAGAACGGAGCACTTGGTGGGAAACTTGTGGGAGCTGGCGGGGGTGGATTTTTGTTATTTTATGCGCATGATAAGTACAAATTACGGTTATCAATGAAAGAAATTGGACTTCAAGAACTTCGGTTTGGTTTTGATTTCGATGGGACGAAAGTAATCTTATGACGGTATTACCCGTAGCAATATTGGCTGGGGGTCTTGGAACGAGAATTCAATCTGTCTCAAGAGGTTTACCGAAATCCCTAATGGAGTTTAACGGAAAACCATTTCTAGAATGGCAGTTACAACTTCTTGAAAAAAATAAATGTAAGGCTGTTGTAATCTGTGTTGGACATAAATCAGACTTGATTAAAAATTATCTCGAAGGTCGACCTAAGTCTAAATTAAACATCAAGCTATCATACGATGGAAATTACAACCTTGGAACTGGCGGGGCTTTAGTTAAAGCTAGAAAATATTTAGGCAAAGCTTTCTTAGTATTGTATGGCGATTCATATTTATCAGTAAACTTTGAAGAAGTATCTGAAAACTTCTTAAGTGTAAGAAAGTCGGGACTATTGACAGTATTAAAAAACGATCTCAATTTCGAACCAAGCAACGTTTATTTCAGAAATAATCTAGTTTTGCAGTATGACAAAATTAACCAAAGTAACAAGATGAAGTATATTGACTACGGATTAAGCGCATTTCAATCAGATGCTTTTACTGAATTTAGCTCCACTAAGTTTCTAGATTTATCAATAATTTTAAGTCAGCTAGCCATGCAGAAACAACTTGCCGGATATGAAGTTTATGAAAGATATTATGAGGTAGGATCAATACAAGGAACTCAAGATTTTCAAGAATTATCAAAGGAATTATTATGACCGAATTTACAAGTAAATATCTGTTTGAAGTGGCTCAAATTGCAAAACTAATTCCAGTTGAAGCTGTTGAGAAAACTATCGATCTATTGTATGAAGTTAAATCTCAAGGTGGAAGATTATTTATTTTAGGTGTTGGAGGAAGCGCAGCAAATGCGTCACACGCAGTAAATGACTTCAGAAAACTAGCAGAGATAGAAACCTATTCACCAACTGATAACGTATCCGAAATAACTGCAAGGACAAATGATGAGGGATGGAAGAATGTGTTTTCTCCTTGGCTAAAAACTAGCAAACTTTCAAGCCTCGACTGCATCTTTATTCTTTCTGTCGGAGGTGGAGATAAAGATCGAAATATCAGCGCAAATCTTTGCGAAGCGGTTGATTACGCAAAATCAGTTGGGGCAAAGATTACAGGTATAGTTGGTAGAGACGGTGGATACACTGCGAAATTTGCAAATCCAGTAATTATCATACCCACGGTAAGTGCTGAATTTGTCACACAATTTACCGAATCTTTCCAACAAATAGTTTGGCATTTAATGGTCTCTCACCCAAAGCTAAAAATTAATCCAACAACCTGGTAGTCATATGAAGGCTGCAGTTTTTTTAGACAGAGACGGTACTTTAAACAAAAACATTTGGAGAAACGGTAAACTAACTCCGCCGTATTCGTATGACGAAGTTGAAATAATAAATGGTACGCAGGAAGCAATTAGTAAATTAAGAAAATTAAATTACACCCCAATTATTATAACAAACCAACCCGATATATCAAGAGGAAAAGTAAGCTTACAAGAAGTAAACACAATCAATACAGTGATTTGCGAAAAGCTAAAAATTGATTACGTTTATATGTGCATACATGATGATAACGATGAATGTGAATGCAGAAAACCAAAGCCAGGTATGATTCATAAAGCAGCCGTAGATTTAAAATTGACACTAAATAAAAGTATTTTAATCGGAGATAGATGGAGAGATATTCATGCTGGTCAAGCAGCGGGGTGCAAATCCTATTTAATTGATAATAATTATGATGAGCCTAAACCAAATCCCCCTTATGAAACTGTAACATCGGTGTTACACTTAGTTATGAAATTAGAGGCATTATAAAATATGAATCTAGATATTTTAAATATTAAGTTATTTGCTGATGGTGCAGATTTAAAAAATATTTTTGAACTAAATAATAAATCTTACATTAAAGGTTTCACTACAAACCCGACATTAATGAGGCAATCAGGAGTCTCAAGCTACAAATCTTTCGCAAGTGAGATTATAAATAGCATCGGCAATAAATCAATTTCCTTTGAAGTATTGAGTGATGACTTTAATGAAATGGAGCGTCAAGGAAATGAAATTGCGAGCTGGGGCGAAAATGTATACGTTAAAATTCCAATATCAAATTGCGCCGGAGAATCAACAACTAGGGTAATAAAAAAACTGGTAAAGCAAGGATGCAAGTTGAATATTACAGCGATTATGACCCTAGATCAGATCACTAATATTGTGAACGATCTAGATTCAAATATTCCTTCTTACATTTCAATTTTTGGTGGACGAATTGCAGACACTGGCCGAGATCCAGTGGAAACGTTTGAAAAAGCAAGGGATGCAATTGTGAATTTAGCAAAATGTGAAATTATCTGGGCATCTCCAAGAGAACTGCTAAACATTTTTCAGGCAGAAAAGTCGGGCTGCGACATCATCACACTTACTAATGATCTCTTGAAAAAAATATCACTAATCGGTAAGGATTTATCTGAGTATTCTCAAGATACTGTAAAAATGTTTGTTGAAGATGCTATTCAATCAAATTTGAAACTTTAGAGCAGAATTGCAAATCAATTTCAATCCCAGAATTTCGAGATTTAAAGCGTGAAACTGATTTTGTAAAATTCTTAGGCAACTTTTTGAGAAAAATGCATTAATCTTAGGAATCACACAATCGCTGAAGAGCTAGAAAATATAATGTAAAATCAAATGTAGCAAAATAATTCTTTAAATATAGCGTATCTTGATAAGTCTAGGAAGTAATATTCTCAATTAAATGAATAAAACGTTTTACTTCAATTAGAAATGTGTTTTTCTCGCTGCCCACAAAATCCTTAAAAACCTTTTGATTTTTCAGATTATATTCCTTACCATAAGCTAAAACTTTTAGAATTACTTCATAGGTTTGCGTAGGCCCAAGCAAAGATAAGTCCAGTAAATAATCGGTTGAAACTGGAAAATCTTGATAAAATCTTGCAGCACCCCTTCTGGCTAGCAACACAGGACAATTCATCCTAATGGCTTCCCTAGGAGTTCTTTCCAACCCTGGGAAAAAGCCTAAATCTAAATATAAATCACAAGAAGCAAGCAACTTATATACTTCTTTATCGGTCTTTATTCCAGCAATCGGCATAAAATGTATGACAGAGTTTTGCAATACATTAATCTCAATTAATTTACTGACTAATTCTTTGCTTTTGCCTGGGTTGAAAGCTACGTGATTCTTTGTGCATTGACAAAACTCCATGTCCTCTAAGTTTTCTATATCTACTCCATTAACCCAGCCACTAAGCAAAATATCGGATCTAGAGTTTTTAACCTTTGCGATTGTATGTTGAGAATAATATGAAGCAAATAAATAATTTGATGGAGATATTTTAATTCGCCCCTTAAATGCGATTTTTTTCAATAGATTAAACAAGTACTTAAACTTATGATAAATTCTAAGAAATCCAATTCTTCTTAAAACAATTTTGATTTTAGATTTTTTCGTATTACTTGTTGCCCAATCAGAATTCATTGTGTAGTTTTTTCTTTCATATTGATTTAAATCTTTATCGAGACTGAAATCTATAGAATGCATCCACATATAAATTCTTTGTTTAGATATAAATAAGAAATACCAGAAAGGCAAAAATCCAATACCCTCACTCACAATGAAAATATCTTTATGGTTAATTTCGGAGACTCGGCACCATTTAGCCCCATATTTTTCATATTCATTTACAGAGATTTTCCGTTTAGATCCTGGCCAAGCTAATAATCTTGCCTCTTGACCCAGACTATCCAGTGCCCAGGCGAGCTGATGCATGCCTTCAGGACCACCGGTTTTTAATCCTTTAGGGGCGAAAATAACAAATTTCATTTTTATCGTGCCTTTAGATTTCATTATCTTCCCTCTATCAAGTTTGCTTTATTACTCAAAATCAAGCAATTTAACTTGTTTGATTTGAAGAATAGCTCTAAAGATTGAAATGTATCATATCTTTATGCTGCTAAACATAGTTAGAGACTCATTCATTTAAGGGGTATGTACTTAAGAATAGCTTTCTTCATAGGAAACATTGTTGACATAATAGAATTAATAAAACTTTCGTTCAGACCCTCAAAGATTAGGCGACTGTTCTACGAAACACTCTATGTTTATGCCTTATTCATTTGTTTAGCGAGCTCGATTGAATCTGCTACAACAGCATCACTGTTTTGATATTCAAATTTACCAAATCTGCCATGACAAGTAATTCCAAGAGATTTGTAATAATTAATTAGCAAATCTGTTCGGCTTCTATGCCCAAGATCATAAATCACATATGAATGGGAAAAGGTTCGGATTTTGCTTTTTTTGAAAAACTTGCTCTCAATTATTCCAATTTTTTCAAGATCAAACACACATTTTTGTACAAGTTCTTCATCTGATAACTTAGAAATATAACTTCCTTGCCGAAAAGTGATTTCAACCATTAAGTTTAATTCCCCAGATGTTCCACCGTAACCATCTCCCAAAAAGTTTAATCTTGAAATTCTATGAAAAATTGTATTTGGATCTGGAACATACAAACCAAATTGATCTTCAAGCGCATCCTTGCTATATCGAAGCATCACAATATGTATGCTGTTATAAAGCGCTTCTGCAGATTGCGCCAATATTTGTGTGGGAGCATTTGTAAGTTCACCTAGGCTTGGCAAAGGCAAAGTTGAAACTAATTTATCGACATATTGCGTTTTATTATCTTGAGAACGTACTAACCACTTGTTAGAGCTTCTCTCAATACTTCCAACTTTAAATCCTAATTCAAACTTAGTATTTTTGTTCGATAAAATTTCTACATATGAATTAATTAATGATTGAAATCCTCCATGTTTAGGATAAGTGAAAATTGCCTGATGAGTGTAACCTTCTTTTGGATTTCCTTGTGCGCCTTCGATTACATCTTTTGAAGGAGGTCTAGGAATTCTATCAACCATTTGCAGGTCAAGAAAAGTGGGATCAAGTTTCCAAATCTTTTTATTGTATGGATACAGATATAGGTCTGTTATGCCCTCACCGAAATAAGACAGAAAAAACTGCTGCATATTTTCTGGCTTCATAGCTGAATAAGGGTTTTGTTCAAATTCAATTAAGCACTTATCTCGTTCAATAGAATTGAGTTGGTATAAGTTATTTTCTAGGGGGTATTTAACTAAATTCTGACCAATTAGAATTTTACTCAATCGATGAAAGGTATTCATTTCAGTCAATGAATTGTGAAATTTTAATACATCATTATTTTTCGAAAAAATAATATGAGGGCCGATATCAAACGGCACATCAAAAAAATCAAAACTTCTACATAGACCGCCTACTGTTAAGTCCTTTTCGAAGATAATTGCATCTTCATCTAGAAAATTAGCGAGGCTTAGTGCTGCAATTCCACCACCTAATATACCAACAGTCATGTCGAAAATCTACTAATGTTAGAAAACTTATGAGAAATATATTCATCCATAACAATTAACAAGTTATGATCAGAAATGTAATTTAATTCCATCAGATTATTATCTCACAGAAAACATGATTTAAGTGTCTAAGGATGAGACAAAACTATTTTATATAAACAAAATGTAGTTTATTCTTATTGAATTTTACGTCAAAGCCCTATATTTGGGAAAGACACTATCATCTAGATTGACTTATGCTCAGAGTATTATACATTAGCGCTAAATCAAGCATAATTCTGATAACTCAAACCATAAATATTTGCTTTCTTATGGGTTTAGTTCAACTCTAACTCAGAAATAATTGTAAATTCATAATCGCAAGCGGTACCCTAAATCCATGCAATTACTGATTTTTAACATTCTAAATAAAACTCTCGGCACATTAGTGAGATTGTTTCAGCGTTTTTTGATTAGTCATGAACAGCGACCTAAAGAGCCTGTAAGGCTAATTAATGAAGCGGCAATGCAGGATTCAGCAGATTATGGAACCAAGAATTTTTTAGAAGCTTTACAATTTCGAACCATAAAAAGAGAAATGTTTTGGGATTATTGTCTAAGTAAAAGCAAACCATTACAACCAGAATCATTAGAAATGAATAAAAATAAGAGGTTTTTGGGCCACGGGATTATCGCTGAATTCGGAGTTTTTAAGGGCAATTCAATTAATTTCTTTGCAAAAAGATGTCCTAACGCCCAAGTGTATGGATTTGATTCTTTTTTAGGACTTGAAGAGGATTGGAGTGGTTGGATCTTTCCCGCAGGTTGGTTTAGTACAAACGGAACTATGCCAAAATGTGAAAGTAATGTTAAGTTATATAAAGGTTGGTTTATAGAAACGGTTCCAACTTTTCAAACTGAATTGGGTGAGAAGGTAATTTCGTTACTACACATCGATTCTGATACATACAAGCCTGCAAAATATGTTTTGAATGCGTTAGTAAAAAACTTAAGGCCCGGTTCGATTATTGTCTTTGATGAGTACTACGGTTATACGGGCTGGAGGTTGCATGAATTTAAAGCTTTTCAAGAATTTGTAACCGACCATGACTTGAAATACAAATATATAGCTTATACAGGAGAACAAGTAGCTGTGGAAATTTTATAGAGCTTAAATACAGATTTTTCTTGTGTATTTTTTAGCCCCTATAGTGATTTTACTAAATTTCAACACCTAGAAATTTTTTGAACTATGCTTAGAATATGCTGATTAACTATGCCTACTTAGGACCTGCCGGCACATTCACAGAGGCTGCTCTTCAAAAAATTGCTACCCCAAGTGATCAATTAATTGCTTATTCAAATGTCACTGCCGCACTGGACGCGGTAAGAAATGGTGAGTGCCAAAAAGCACTTGTACCAATTGAAAACTCAATAGAAGGTGTTGTTGCAAGAACCTTAGATGAGTTAGCGATAGGTCAGCCTTTAGTAATTACAGCAGAAACTACCTTGCCAGTTAGTTTTTCTTTGATGACACTAAATAACACAAATCCAGCAGCGATTAAATCAATTGCAACTCACCCACATGCTGAATCTCAATGTCGCTCATTTATTGCAAAAAATTACCCAAACGCACAGGTTATTGAAAGCTCATCAACTGCAGCAGCCGCCAAGGGATTAAGCAAGGGTGATTACGATGCGGCGATTGCAGGTTCCAATTCTGCTAAAAATTATGATCTAAAAGTTATCGCTGAAAACATTGGTGATAACCTAGGGGCGGTAACAAGGTTTGTACTAGTTGAAAAACCAGGAAATCAGCCAAAGGGAACTGGAAAAGATCGCACTTCACTGGCTGTATTTATCGCACTCGATCATGCAGGCGCACTTCTTGAGATATTAAATGAGTTTGCAAAACATCAGGTCAACTTAACCTTTATTCAAAGCCGTCCAACGGGATCTCAACTTGGCCACTACCACTTCATCATTGACGCCGAAGGCCACATCGAAGATAAGCACATTAGCGCAGCATTTGTGGGCTTAAAAGAAATTTGTGAGGATGTTCGTTTTCTAGGTTCCTATCCCCAAGCAAAGTAATCGGTAGGCTACTTTCATATGATTGATATAAAAGCGTTAAGAGAAAACCCAGATCTTTTTAGAAACTCTCAAAAGGTGCGGGGTGAAGATCCAGCAAAAATCGATCAATTATTAAAGGCAGATGATGAACGCAGAGTTGCAATTTCAGAGTTTGAAAGTTTACGAGCCGAGCAAAACACATTATCTAAAGCGGTGGGATCTGCTAAAGGCGATGAAAAAAACGCACTCCTTGAGAATGCAAAACAACTTGCAGCTAGCGTAAAGGCAGCAGATAGTAAGAGGGCCGAGGCGGAGGATACAGCAAATAAAATTGCGCTTCTTATTGCAAATTTAATTGATCCAGCAGCGCCTATTGGCGGTGAAGCAGATTTTAAACTTATTGAAACTGTTGGAACTCCAAGAGATTTTAAAATAGAAGGCTTTGAACCAAAGGATCATGTTGAGATCGGCAAGATTATTAAGGCAATTGATACAGAACGAGGCGCAAAGGTGGCAGGTGCTCGCTCTTACTATCTAACAGGACCAGGCGCACTCCTTGAATTGGCATTAGTTAACTATGCAATCGCATCCGCGGTTAAGGCAGGATTTATTCCAATGATTCCACCTGTGTTAGTTAAACCTGCAGCAATGGAGGGAACTGGATTCCTAGGACAAGCTGCAGAGAATGTTTATCACTTAAAAGAGGATGAGCTTTATTTAGTGGGAACCTCTGAGGTGCCACTTGCAGCATTTCATATGGATGAAATTTTAGATCAACTACCAATTAGATACGCCGGCTACTCACCCTGTTTTAGAAGAGAAGCGGGTAGTTACGGCAAAGATACTCGCGGCATTATTCGCGTTCACCAATTTGAAAAAGTTGAGATGTTTACATTTTGTAAACCAGAGGACGCCGAAGCTGAGCACAAGAAATTACTTGCATGGGAGAAAGCCTTCTTTGATTCACTTGAAATTCCATATCGTGTTATTGATGTTGCAAGTGGTGACCTTGGCGCAAGCGCTGTTAGAAAATTTGACATTGAAGCATGGATACCAACACAAGATGCCTACCGTGAGGTCACCAGCACCTCTAATTGCACGCAGTTTCAAGCACGACGCTTAAACATTAGATATAAAGATGAGAAGGGCACAAAACCAGTTGCTACTTTAAATGGCACATTAGTAGCGGTTCCTAGAACAATTGTTGCAATCTTAGAAAATCATCAACAAAAAGATGGCTCAGTAAAGGTGCCAAAG
>Ga0209550_10005783_pt1 | contig 11560 bp, 8 predicted proteins | sample LauGreSuBDMM15SN_2_FD_187567 | JGI IMG/M metagenome (GOLD analysis project Ga0209550, IMG submission 187567) | Freshwater lake microbial communities from Lake Michigan, USA - Su13.BD.MM15.SN (SPAdes) (version 5) | ecosystem: Environmental > Aquatic > Freshwater > Lake | place: Lake Michigan, USA... | reverse complement strand
CCCGCCAATTTCCACCGCGCCATTTTCACCTAGAACCGAAATAGAGCCTTCCAAGTCGAAGGGACGGGTTGCGGTTGTAACCTCAATAACGCCAAGAGATCCATTCAAAAATTCAACAACTACGACGCCAGTGTCTTCGGCTTCAATATTTACTAGGGCGGTACGTGATTTTGCATATACGGTTTTTACATCACCCATCATCCATTGAAGCAAGTCAACATGATGGCTCGCCTGATTTGAAAATACCCCACCATCTTGAGCCCAAGTTCCACGCCACGAATCTTGATCGTAATAAGCTTGTGTTCGGCACCATCGGACACGGACAGTACCCAAAACAAGTTTGCCAAAACGGCCGCTTTGAACGGCATCCCGAAGTTTGATAACAGGTATATTGAATCGATTTTGTTTAACTACAAAAAGGGCAATCCCAGCCCGCTCGCAAGCGCTAATCATGGCGTCGGCGTCGGAGAGTGTTAACGCCATCGGCTTTTCGACAACAATAGATTTTCCGTACGGCGCTAAATCAATACAGTTCTGTGCATGTGAACCGCTTTGTGTGAGTATTGAAATTACATCGATTTCATCACTCATACTCTTCATCATCACATGATAATCATCAAAAAATGGCACGCCATACTGTTCGCCCAGTTTTTGTGCCTTTGATAAGTCGATATCACACACGGCCGCCAGCCTAGCTTTGTCAATCTGGCACCCGCCTAGAATCTCTGCATGACGCTTTGCAATTCGTCCGCAACCAATTAGCGCAAATCTGATTGTCTTCATAGGGCCTCAATAACTACCTTTACATTACCTTTAACGTCATGCTCTCCATATTAATTAAAAATATGACCAACGCAGTCTCCGTTTTAAGGGTTTTACGAAACCTTATCTGTCGTTTTTTTGTTAAACACCTATTGTTACGAGCTAACATTGTAACGTAGACCGCATGGAGATCGCACCGCTAATTGGTGAGACTAAAATGCGTCAAATCATATCGATCATATCGCAAGTAATTAGTTATCGTTAGTTCTTCTGTTGGCCGACTGCAAAAACTTAGAGTGCAGCGGTGATTCTAGCTCCCACCCAATCGATCCCAAACGGTAACTCTTTATATTTAGATAACGCTATTTTTACTGCCGCTTGTTTATTCGGCGGGCAGAACAACACTAAAAATCCACCTCCGCCAGCACCTGCAAGTTTGCCACCAAGTGCCCCAGCCTGTATTGCAGCGTTGTACATCTCATCTACCACCGAAGTCGAAATTTGATTCGACAGTGATCGCTTCATCAGCCACCCGTGATGAAGTCCTTCCGCAAAGCCGGTCAAGTTGCCCGATACCAACTCAGCATGTAGTTCGTAAGCGAGGTCGACCATTTTCTTCTGGGTCTCAAACTTGCTGATGTCAGAAGCAACATATTCATTTTGTTGCGCCAGAATAGACCGCGCCTCACGTTGAGCGCCTGTGTAGAACAACATGATGCTAGCTTCAAGTTCAGCAATAAGTGCCTTTGAAAGATTGACCGGATGAACGACAACGCTACCATTTTGATTAAACTCAATTAGGTTTAAACCACCGTAAGCAGAGGCGTATTGATCTTGTTTGCCGATAGGTTCGCCCAGGCGGTCAATTTCGATGTGGCAGGCCTCTTGAGCAAGCCGCTCTTTATTCACAAACTTGTTTTGAAACGCATAAAGCGCCTGTAATAGAGCGACAGAAAACGAACTTGATGACCCCAGCCCCGTGCCGCTTGGGATATCAGCGATTGAGGCAATTTCAAGACCGCCGTCGATTTGCGTGAGCGCTAACCCTTCTCTCAGGATTGGGTGTTGAATATCTTGCAGCTTGTCGACTAATTCAGACCGAGCGTATTTAAGGTGAAACTGATTGCTGGTGAAATATTTGTGAACCACAATAAAACTATATTGTGTGATTGCACACGACAATACCGCCCCAGCTGATCTTTTGTAAAAAGATTCAATATCAGAGCCGCCACCAGCGAAACTAACGCGAAAGGGTGCGCACGAAACAATCATTGGTCTAACTCCAGATGGCTGATGACATGGTTAACTAGTTTTTTTTGTGCCGAGATTGTGTCGAATTCATCGCCTAATCTCTCTGCCATAATGGCTTCAATGTCGGTGTCGGCCAGTTGCTTCCACACTAATAGCTCCCTCTGGCGCTTTGCGGCCTCTTCTAGCGGCATATCAATAAAAAAAGACATATCTAGCTGCGTAATCCCTGGAGCGCTACAGGCCAAAACACCTTCGACAATAATCAGTGCCCCGGCAGGTGCGGTGTAGGTGGTCGGCGTTGTTGAGCCCCTGGTAAACAGATCGTAGCCTGTTGTTAAAACGGTATCACCAGCTTTTAGTTGTTGATAAATTTGTGCAAACCTTGCGGCTCTTGTGCGCCCGTACACGTTTGCACCATGTCTTTCGTTTGCCGGTACCAGCCAATGATCTAGGTTCACCCGAAGCACCGCGCGGTTCATATCGCGCCAATATCTTTCTAAGGCGTGAGCCAAACAGCTTTTTCCTGCCTGCGAAACGCCCGCTATCCCTACTATAAATCGTTCGTCGGTTAACTTGTGTTGATCAATTTTTTGCGAAAGATAAGATGCTAATTTTTTGTAATTCAGACAAAAATTCACAGCCTCTACAGCCGACTTGAACATTAAATCAGGTTGCACACCCGATGGCAGATTTCGACATCCGACACCGGTTCTCACGCCGTAGGCATAGATCCCTTTTGATTGTGCGGCAGCAATATCCCGCCAAGTATCGCCAATCATTGCAGATTGTTTTGAATCGATCGGTAATTCAGACATGGCCTTAGCAAGCAGCCCGGGCGCCGGCTTGCGGCAATCGCAGGCTATTTTTAATGCTACAACTTCGCCTTGATGCCCTTTTTCAGGGTGATGTGGGCAAAAATAAACTCGATCTAGGTAGCCTCTTTCGTCGGCTAACTTCATGTCTAAGCGCGCGAAAATATCTTCTAAGCCCGCCCTAGATAGTTGCCCCTTGGCGAGTTGAGGTCGGTTCGTAATGCCAACGGCCAAGTACCCAGACAGATTGAGTTTACGCAGGGCAGCGCCAGCACCTGTAATCAATTGAAGTTGGCTTGCCGCTAAAAGCCCGGGGTCGGGCACATCTTCATTTAAAACTCCGTCAATATCAAAAAAAACTGTTGGTCGAGGTGTGCCACTACCCATACGGTGAACTCGACCAGATACTAAGTCTTGCTCGGCGGCATTTCTACCATTGGCAGTGCCAACATCGCATATGTGAGCCGCAGGGCGCGCAGCAATCATTTTTTTATTATCTTTTAAGACCAGAGGAAAAAAATCTTGAAAGAAGTCTAGGCGTTGATTAACTGCAAAATGCTCAAGTTCTGCTCGGGCGACAACATAAATACCGGTTGGCACTAGATTGCGATAATCGCCAGACGGCCTATTTTTTTTTGAAAGTAATGCTGTGATGGCGCCTTGATCATCAACCTCGACCAAATCTGACTCTGTTGGGTGATCATTAGGGCGACAGACCACGGTCACGGCCGCCTGTGCTTGTTGGTGTTGTTTTAAGAGCGCAGCAAAATCCAAATCAAATAGCAGGTCACCAAAAACAACAACCAGTTGTTCGCTACTAAACAAGTCTCGCGCACTGATCACCGCGCCCGCAGTGCCTAACGCTTGCTTTTCAAGATGAAGAATAATGTCAGGATGATTGGGAAAGCTCGTATTTTTTACATATTTTTCGATCACATGGCCCAAATAACCCGTCAGTATGACGATCTTTGAAAACCCTTGTTCAGCCAAGGTCGTGATTTGACGCCCAATGATCGGTATGCCACCAATGGGTAAGAGTGCTTTGGGTATATCGTCACCGATCATCGTGCGGGCGCGTGTTCCTAAGCCACCCGCAACAATGACAGCAGTGGCCTCAAAAGCCATTGTCTTTGATCCGCTTGACCGAATGAGTCACCGCCTCTGTCGAACCAAAGGTCGGCACCCATCCTAAGCCTCTAATTCGCGACGTGTCGTAGTCAAAGCGGGGCACATCGCCGGGCCACCCACGATCACCACCGGTAAAGGCGAGGGCCGCTTCAGGGTTGGCAGAGTTTGCCACGACAATCACAGCCATTTCCCGCACAGTCGTGAACCCTTCGCCTGCCACATGAAACACCTCAAACTGGCTCAAATTCGCTTGAAATGTCAGTAACAGAGCCTCTACTAGGTCTTTGACGTACACGTATGGCTTTGACTGAGAGCCGTCTCCCAAAACCTCGAGTTGCTCAGGTGTGTTTTTAAGCTTTGCGATAAAGTCGAAGATCGCGCCGTGGGTTGCGCGTTCACCCACTACATTCGGAAACCGTAAAATAGTTGCTTGCAGCCCAAGCGTATGCGCGTATACCGAGATATAGGCCTCTGCGGCAAGCTTGCTTGCGCCATAAAATGAAATAGGTCGCAAAGGCCCATCCATTTCGTTGAGCTTAGCTTCGTTTTCACCAAAAACGGCTGAGGTGCTGGCAAACATTAGTCGCTTGACTTGATGCGTGCGCATTGCCTCAAGGACTTCAATCGTAGTTTGAAAGTTAAGCCGCTGATCTAAGCCTGTATCACTTGTACCTGCCCGAATATCCGAATTAGCCGCTAAATGAAACACCGCGTTAAAATCAGACGCGGCGAATAATTCATTTAAGGCTACCCGATCTAATAAATCGAGCTTAATAAAGTGAAAATTTGGGTCTTTTCTGAGATGTTCGATGTTGTTTTCACGACCAAGCCACAAATTATCTAAACACCACACCTCATCTTCGCGCGCGATCAGGGCATCACATAAATGGCTTCCGATAAAACCGGCACCACCGGTTACGAGTATTTTCATGGTATCCGTTCATAGCAAAGAATCAGTTTAATATTAGCATCGCGTCAAAAGCGCGATCTCTTCAAAATTTTAGATAATTAGAAACCATGCCCTCTAACGGACAACTAACTGTTGCACCTGAGCTTAAGCTTTTACTACCAGCTCAAGATGTAGAGAACCCAGAGTTAACGATTTTGGTTCCTGCTATGAATGAGCAACTGACAATTGGTTTGTTTTTAGAATGGTGCCAAGAGGGGATCAGGCAGGCGGGCTGTCAAGCTGAGATTCTGATTGTAGATAGCTCAACGGATCAAACAGCCGAAATTGCCGTCGCGGCGGGTGCAAGGGTGCTTTGCACGCCTAAACGGGGGCTAGGTAGAGCCTATATTGATGCAATCCCTTTTGTGCGCGGTAAGTATATTGTGATGGGTGACGCCGACTGCACGTATGATTTTCGTCAAATCGGCTTGTTTCTTAAGCAGATGCGTGACGGCTTTGAGTTTGTCATGGGCTCTCGTTTTAAGGGCTCTATCGAAGACGGGGCAATGCCTAAGCTGCATCGCTATTTTGGTACGCCAGCGACCACCGGCATTTTGAATTTCATGTTTGGCAGTAACTTTTCGGATATTCATTGCGGCATGAGAGGTATTTCAAAAGATGCCTTAGAAAACATGCAGTTACAATCCCAGTCGTGGGAATACGCCTCTGAAATGGTGCTCAAATCGGTGCACATGGGGCTTAACACGACTGAAGTGCCGATTAACTTCTATAAAGATCAAGAGGGCCGCCTCAGTCATATGAAGCGCGGGGGTTGGCTAGAGCCTTGGCGTGCGGGTTGGCAAAATCTGAGGGCAATGTTTATCTATGGGGCCGATTTCTTTTTGGTTAAGCCTGGGCTGCTTTTATTTGCTTTAGGAGCTTTATTAGTTGTTTTGTTAAGTTTTGGCCCATTTCGTGTCGGTCGCATCGAGCTTTCTTTAACTTGGATGTTGCTAGGCACGACACTGGCAACCATGGGGCTAAGTTGCTGCTTTACAGGGGCAATTGTCCGCCTCTTGTTCGACTATACGTCTAGGCAACGCCAAAAGCTTGAATATTGGTTTCCGTACGACCGTACAATGTTGATCATTGGCCTCATGTTTTTTGCGGCTGTTGCCTTAGCGCTACCACTCGTGTTTGTGTATGTTCGACATGATTACACGCTGCCAACGTTGGCTGACATCGCTGTGTATCGAGCTGTGGCAGGCCTTTGGTTAGCACTGGCTGCTGCCCAAACATTTACGTTCTTGCTGCTGTCGAAAGCAGTGCCCTTAAAGATTCGCCCGACGCGCTAATGGAGATTGGGTTGTGGATATGTTAAAGACCTACGCGGATACCTTAGCGAGCCGAGTGAGTAATACCCAGGCGACAGATGAGCTAGGCAGTGTGGTAAAAATCGACTCGGCTATACAGCAGTTAGGAAAGCTAGGGCGTCAAACTCATGCCACAGGTAATAAGATTATTTTTATTGGCAACGGCGGTAGTTCGGCAATTTGCAGTCATATGGCAATTGATTACTCAAAAAATGGGGGGATGCGTGCGTTGGCTTTCAATGACGCGGCATTTTTAACCTGCTTGGGTAACGATTTTGGATATGACAGTGTCTTTACTAAGCAACTAGAGTTCCACGGCCGCCCGGGGGATCTATTGGTAGCCATTAGCAGTTCGGGCCAATCGTCAAATATCTTGAAAGCTGTTACCCAAGCTAAAGCCCAAGGCTTGACGGTGGTGACCCTTTCGGGATTTAAGGCAAGTAATCCCCTGCGTTTGTTAGGTGGGCTTAATTTTTATTTGGCAGACGATAATTACGGTTTCGTTGAGCTTGGCCATTTAACGTTGTTACATGCTGCCTTAGACATAGCAATGGGTTGGCGACCTGATCTTACGTAGGTCTTGGATAAAGTATGTTTTTGCCTAAGCTATTCGCCCTATTAATTTCTTTTTTTGGCGGGGTAGTCGTCAATCATTGGATTGCACGAAAGGTTTTTGCCTCTTCAGCTGAAATCAAAGAACGCGAAGTACTGCTGCATGGGCTGCTAGTTTCAATCATCCTCAACGGCGTGCTTGGCACTTATCTGGCCGTTTTAAAAATATTTAACCTGTATGCTTTTGCGGGCGTTTTTATTGGGTTAATTTTTTTATTACGTAAAGACTTACACATAACACTTCAAACAATAGTTGAGTCGACTCACGAACTTTTTATAAACCTGCGCCGCTTTAATCTTCTAACGATTGGCGCAACATGCTTATTTGCCGCCCTGTTCGTTGTACTAGCCGTATTATGCCGAGTGCCTACGCAAAACCCCGACGCGTGGGTCTTTCACTTGCCGATTGCCTTTAGCATCATAGAAAACGCTGGATTCGTTTATCCAGTGATAGATCACCTTCATTACGCTAGTCAGCCCTCTTTCATGAGTGTGTTGTTTGCCCAAATGATGAGCGTAGTGCCAGATTTTTCATTGGCAGCATTTGTAAACGTGTTGCTCTATCTATTTATGTTCATCGCACTGGCCTCAGTGTGGGATAACTTTGCTCTTGCACTATGCATACTCTTGGTGTTCGTGGCGGCCAATGTAAGCTTTGCAACTGGCGCACCGACCCCGTTAACGGATTTGTCTCGCTCGTGCTTGTCGGTTTTAGGGTTGACCTACCTGGCTCTCTACCGTGACCGGAAGGTTACATATTATGCCGGCTTAGCAGCCATATGCCTTGGTGCTTCAATCGCGGCAAAATACACAGAGCTGATGTCCTTGACCATCATGGCCGTGCTGCTTGTGCCAGAATTGAAATCAGCAGAAGGTCGCAAGCTAATCCTTAAATGCGCTCTCATCATTTCCCTCATCGCAAGTTTTTGGTACCTCAAAAACCTTGTGTTGTTGAACAACCCAATCTATCCCTTCATTTTTGGGCATCCTGGCTTAAGCGATGCCTGGATGAAAGATTACATGCTTGAGATGACGACCCCCTTCGATCCTGCGCATCGCCACTTTGTACATAACTTGTTTACAAGCCAGGGATGGATTGATTTTTTCTCTGTAACGTGGACTTGGTTTTTTGAAGAAAGTTTTGTGGCAAAACTATGTCTTCTATTATGTATTTTGGGAGTCGTGATTTACCCGAGATTAATCGCACCGATGTTTGGCTGTACGATTTTTTTGTTTATGTTTTGGTATGTCGTGATGTTCAATCACATCCGTTGGGCGAAGCCTGCCTATCTATTGCTTTTTGTGACGGGTTGTTTTGTTGCGATAAGCTTTTTTGAACAATTGAGTAAGAAAAGATCTTTGCAATTATTTCGAATCGCTAAATCCCCTGCTCTCAGAATGAAATTTGTTTTTGGCGCAACGCTAGCATTATTGCTAGGCGGAGCGTTAGTGGTACAAAAAAATCATTCGTTGATATCAGAAAAAATGACTAGCCAGTGGTCTTTTGGCCGCACCGCAGATTTAGTTTATGCTGCGTTTCGACCCAACGGACTTGACCAGTATTTAGCAAAAAATAGGGAAGGCTATTTAATCTATCAGTACATCGTTCGCCATAACTTGAAGCACGTATTTCAGCCGTTTCATCACAGTCATCGACTATACGCAAAAATTTATAGTGGCGGCGCTGAAGGTGACTGGTTTGTCGATGACGACAAATTGTTATTGTCTGACACTCAAACATTTATTCAAAGCAACGACATCCAGTACTTTGTAACTCGCCCCCCCTTGGCCGAGATCAACGTAGACCGTATCGGCAGTGAAAAAATAAAACGCGGGTACGATGTTGTCGATGTCATCAAAGCCAAGTCAGAATTAATACTTGAAGATAACAATGGGTGGCGACTGTACAAAGTGCGAAACGACTCGGGCTCTAAATGACCTCACACTTCATGTCGATTTGCCTCTTATGCTGAAAGTTCAAGCAAGGGACTTTTTTTATTAGTGCTCATCGTACTGGCGATATCAATCAATATCGCAGTGTCGCATTACCATACGCAGTATAAGTTCAATATGTACTGACGAGCATTGTTAGATTGACCAATCTGTGCAGCTGCGATGATCAATAATAGTAATGAGACTAAATCAATTACTCTGTAAATTGTGAACGTTGGGATAAAGTGTTGAACTACCTCCCCAAACTGTTGTGAAAAAAGTGCAGGCAAGATGTCTGACAAGCCGTGAATTAAAACCGCGCGGTATGCATTAACCCCACCGAAATAGAGGGTGGTCGCACTTGCTACAAACTCACTGGTGTGAAAGGGATCTTCAACAGTAGACTGGCCGCCAAACTTACTGATTGCAGCAAACAAAAACGCTAGGATGATCGCTAGCCATCCCCAACGGCTGCTTTCATTAATTTGGCGAATATCCACTAAAATAAACTAAATATTTACTTTATAATATTGCTCTCATACATAGCCTCAATTAACAATTTTGTTCTTAATTCACGCCCAGTAGAATTTAGATGTAATTCAGTATTTAAAAATAAAGGCAATGGAAAAATCAAATTAGTTCTAGAGTCTAATACTGGAGCGATCTTAGAAAGTATACCTTTGAAATTAGAATCAAAAAATGCAATGCTTTCATAATTCAAGTCAGCAATCTTTACAAAGGGTATGTTTGCGAAATAAATTTTAACGCCCTTTACGGCCATTAAATCTTTAAAACTAATAATTTTATCAAGAGAAGTTGCGCAGATTTCAATCTCAGTGTCAGCTCGACGTGGTGAGCCGCTATAGAGGCTATCATTAGTATTTTTTATATTCCCTAGGGTATCTACGTTATAGATAGAGTACAAGCTTACCTCAATATTCTTTTGAGGGTCATTGAATTTATTCAGAATAAAAACGTCATTTAGTGCATTTAGCCTTGGTGCAATTGACTCCGGATTGAATGCTTGTGCAAATCTAGCGGCAATAATCTCGATTGGGAATTTAGAACTCACAAAACGAATTGCTAAAATTTTATCGATATAACTTAACTCTTTCCAATAGAGAAAGTTCCATGCAATAGCATTACGTATCTCAAATTCACGATACCCTTCAATTTTCTCTTTACAATAAGAGTCTGGTTCAAGGGGTAAAATCACGATATCACCACTTTCAGCGACCTCAGAAATTTCTTTAAAGAGCGTCTCGAGAGGTAGGGCACCCATTAACCCATAATTTATGACAGGTAAGTTAAATTCATTCGACAATGTGCGAGTGTCGATGTTAAATAGTGCGTTTGAACCAGCTAAGATAAATATTTTATTTTTATTTTGATATGTCAGTGCAATATTTCTCTTAATCACAATCATTTCTCGTATCCAATACTCTGCGCTTACCGGCGATGGAGACAGTAAAAAAATTGGTGAAAAGTAGAATATACCGGTGGTTATCGTTCCGACAAGTATTGAGATCAGATATTTCATTATTTAAAACTGGTAATATAAAAATTCTGAATTTTTGTTATTTAATATTAATAATAAAATCCAAAACAATAATGAGCCAGCTAGCAATCCGTTTTTAACAGATGCTGTCCAAACCATTTTCTGATAAATCAGGATTGGAAAAGTATAGGATGGCACCTGCCGCCCGACGGAGTCCTCCCAACAAATCGAATAGTTTCTCATGATTTGATGTGTATTCGGAAACATAAAAATAATAATTAGACCAAATGATATTGCAAAAATTACAATCATATTGCTATATAGAAATAACTGATTAGGAAAAATACCTTGAAAACTAATACTGTTAAATAATGCAAAATTGGCCATGTTCAAAAATAAAGGTTCAAACGTATTGGGGATAGAAATACCATGCATCCCAAACATACTCGATAGAATAGACAGGGCTGCCGTCACGTTGTCTGCGCGAAAAAAGACCCAAGCAACAACAACCGAGAGAAAGGTTAATATTTGAGACAAAAATACTGAGAAGATTGTCGTACTTTGAATTTTAAGTTTGTGCTTAGTAAATCTCCACAGGTGATTGACTATTAAATAAAATCCATGAAGTCCGCCCCAAATAATAAATGTCCAACCTGCACCATGCCAAAGCCCGCCTAGCACCATGGTAACCATCAAATTTACATATCTTCGACTACTAGAACCTCTATTGCCACCTAAAGGAATATACAAATAGTCTCGTAGAAATGTAGATAGTGTCATGTGCCAGCTTCTCCAAAAATCAATGATATTTCTTGATTTGTAAGGAGAGTTAAAGTTAAGTGGCAGTTTGATATTAAAAATAAGAGATAGGCCTATTGCCATATCGGAATAAGCAGAAAAGTCGAAATATAACTGTAAAGTGTATGAGATTGCACCGACCCAAGCCTCGAAAAAACTTAATATCGTTCCCTCATTTGCCGCAACAAAGACTGGAGTCGAAAAAAGGGCAAAACTGTCAGCAAAAAATATTTTTTTTACAAGGCCGATTATAAAAATCGTTAACCCTATTTCTATATTTTCCTTATTAAAAATACTGTTTTTAACGATAGAAAACTGTGGCATCATTTGTTTATGATGCAAGATTGGACCCGCAATTAAATGTGGAAAGTAAGTGACAAATAATAAATATCGAGTCAAGCTATATTCACTTACATTTCCACGATAAACATCCACTAAAAAAGCGATTTGTGTGAATGTATAAAAAGAAATTCCTAATGGCAGGATAATAGCAAGCGTTTCATTC
>Ga0209550_10005781_pt1 | contig 11561 bp, 10 predicted proteins | sample LauGreSuBDMM15SN_2_FD_187567 | JGI IMG/M metagenome (GOLD analysis project Ga0209550, IMG submission 187567) | Freshwater lake microbial communities from Lake Michigan, USA - Su13.BD.MM15.SN (SPAdes) (version 5) | ecosystem: Environmental > Aquatic > Freshwater > Lake | place: Lake Michigan... | reverse complement strand
TTTTGGTAGCTTTCTCTGGCTTCTTTGTAGGATTTCTTTGTAAACTGAGAGTCCCCTATTCTCAATTCATCTTTTAAAAAATCCAATATATTTGAAACATTACTGTCATTGGATTTAAAATCCAACACACTCAAGTCCAGTCCGTCTACCTTTCCCAAATTGATGGTCTTAATAGAGATTGTATCATCCGATTTGATTTCTACATTCATATTTATTTTGTATTTCGGATCTATTAATTTAAAAGTAGCTTCCCTCACAAAATGATCGTACTGGCTTTCAAAAAAGGCTATTTCGGCTATGGACTTAGTTGTCATACTAAAATTATTTTTATCCCGATTGATATTTGTGAATTGAAACTTTATTTTTTCCCCTTCTTTTAATACATCGCCATACACAATCTCATCGGCATCTATGGCATCAGCAATTTGTTTCATGCACACTTCATCGGAACATCCCTGTTTTTGGAGCTGGGCGGCTTTTTGGTTCATAAGAGCTACATCGCTGTCAGACACAATATAGTATTTGTCTCCAAACTTTTCGATGACATTCAGTTTGATTCGATTCACAATAGAGTTTCGTACTACATCAGGGACTCCATTCATCACATTTATTTTAGATAGATATAGCTTTTTCTTTCCCCCGCCCACTTGGGAATCAATAGAAAATGCCAATAAAATTAAGAAAATACCACCGAGAGTTTGTTTTGTCATATATAGAAATCCAAATAATTTACGCCGAAACTAAGTTTAAAATACGATTTTTTTACTACAAGAATTTATTTTGAAGCATTAATGTATTAAAAATATGGTTATAACTGAACTTTCATGAAATCTGTTTGATAAAAATGTGATGTTATTAGGAAATTTTCCTTATACCACCCTTCGAGTAACCTCAGGGAACGGATCGGTTAGGAATTAATCCTAGTATTGATGAGCATTTCTAAAACTATTGTATGAAGTCACACCCGCGTAATTTTCAGTTGGCTGAAGATTACTCATGAGTAAACTTCACTTATATGAAACTTACACGTGATCTTATTTCCTATTTTCAGGAAGATGTAAATGGACATAGAATGGAACTAAGATTTATTCGTGATACTGATTTAAGAGAAGTAGATTATTTTATGATTATAAATCAAAGTTAGAAGATGGGAAAGTTTTTGGAAGGAGAGAGTTCAAGAATTGAGAGTGGAGAAGTAAATATTGCATTATAACAACTCATTATCTCACTACCCAATCTCTCCCGGGAAATGACAATACACCTTATGCGTATCACTCATATTCTTGAGGGGAGGATCCACTGTTTTACAAATATCTTTTGCAATGGGGCATCTGGTATGAAAATAGCAACCCTTGGGTTTGTTCACCACTCCCGGTATTTCCCCTTTTACTACGTAACGTTTTTTCTTTCGATTATGAATATCATACACACTGGAGAATAAGGCAAAGGTATAAGGGTGATGGGGGGAGTTTAGGATTTCGGATTTTGTTCCGTATTCTACAATTTTACCGAGATACATGATGGCTATTTCGTCGGAGATGTAGCTGACAATTTTTAGGTCATGGGAAATGAAAAGTAGAGAAAGACCCATAGAAGACTTGAAATCATTGAGTAGATTGATGACCTGAGCTTGGTTGGAAACATCCAAGGCAGAGGAAACTTCGTCGCACACGATAAATTTGGGTTCGAGGATGAGAGTTCTCGCGATAGCGATTCTTTGTCTTTGACCACCCGAAAACTCATGGGGATATCTTTCTAGAATATCGGACTTCATTCCTACTTTTTCGAGCATTGCGATGGATAGGAAGCGAGCTTCTGAAGAAGATATATTTTTGTGATGCAGTAAGCCTTCCGTGAGAATCTCAAAAATTGTCATACGAGGATTGAGAGAGGAGTAGGGGTCTTGGAAAATGATTTGTAAGTTTTTACGGTAGGGGAGAAATTCTCGATTAGAAAGAGTTAAAAGATTTTTATCTTCGTAGAGGACTTTTCCTTCGGTAGATTTTGTAAGACCTAAGATTGTCTTACCGAGTGTGGATTTTCCACAACCCGATTCTCCCACAAGGCCTACCACACGGTTGGAGGCAACTGTAAAACTTACATTTTCTACTGCCTTGAGAGTTAGCTTTTGAAAGAGCTTGGTAGAATTGATATGAAAATGTGTGGAGAGGTTTTGTATCTCAAGCATTTTTTGTTTGCTCTCCTTCATAAAGAAAACATCTCACAGATTGTGATTCTCTGCCTGTGATGAGTGGATTTTTTGTCTTACAAATATCCATTGCTTTTGTACATCTAGCATGGAAGTGACATCCCTTTGGAAAATCTATTGGGGCAGGAACAATCCCAGGAATTGAGTCCAAACGTTTATGAGAAAAATCTCCTATTGTGGGGATTGCCCCCAATAGGGCGGTGGTATATGGATGCAAGGGTGTATCCATTACGCTATCGACTGTCCCTGACTCTACAATCTGCCCTGCATACATGATGATGATTCGATCGGATATGGAAGAAACAAGCCCTATATCATGGGATATAAAGAGAATGGACATCTTGTTTTCTCTCCGTATTTCCATGAGTAGATCAACCAATTGGGATTGGATTGTCACATCCAAAGCACTGGTGGGCTCATCGGCTACCAATAATTTAGGATTACACATGAGAGACATGGCAATTGAGATACGCTGTAAAATTCCTCCACTCATCTGCCCCGGATACGCCTCCATCCTATCTTTGATATCTGTGATACCAACTTTTGCCAAGAGAGATTCTGCCTTTTCTATGGCTTCTTTTTTGTTTGGTGAGATATGAATGATATAGGGCTCAATGATTTGGTCTTTGATTTTCTTGATAGGATTGAGAGATGTGAAAGGATCTTGAAAAATATAAGCGATCTCTCCCCCTCGAAGAGAATAGAGCTCAGTCTCTGAAAATTCTAAAACATTCTTATTTTGGAAGAGAATTTTCCCTGAGTGATACGAAAATACTTTTTCGGGGAGAAGTCTTGTGAGAGCAAGAGATGTGAGTGATTTTCCACAACCTGATTCTCCTACCACAGCCAAGATTTCCCCCTCTTTTACAGAAAAATTAATATCTTGTAATACAGGTATAGAAGAATGATTTGCAAGAAGGTGAACGGAAAGATTTTCTAATCTCAAGAGATCTGTCATTTGAGTGAATTTTTCTCCTTGGCATCGAATGCATCCCGGAGACCTTCTCCTACAAAAGACGTGAGTTGGATGATAGAAAAAAGGGCAAAGGAAGGAAAACCAATGAGCCACCAAGCACTGAGTCTCTCCCTACCCTGACCAATTAACTCACCCCAAGATGGGTTTGGGGCAGGAATGCCGTATCCCAAAAAGTCCAGAGCGGATAGAATCGAAATAGAGCCAATGAGAGAAAAGGGTAGAAAGGTTACGAGGGGAGTCATGGCGTTAGGCAAAATATGACGGAAGATTATCTTGTGTGAAGGTATGCCGAAAGCCTTAGCGGCCTCCACAAATTGAGCGTTACGCAACTTGTAAAACTCTCCCCGCATGTAGTAACTGATTCCAATCCATGCAAAAAATGCATATGTGATCAGAAGAATCATAAAACTTCTTCCAAAGAATGAGCCCATAATCAGGATCATGAATAAAAAGGGAATAGAAGAGAGTATTTCAATCAATCTCTGAACGGTGAGATCCACATAACCAGCAAAATATCCCTGCATACCACCAATCACTACTCCAATAATTACTTCGAAAAAGATAAGTATTATACTAAAAGTCATAGAAATTCGGTATCCGTAAAACATCCTTGTAAACACATCCCTTCCTCTGTCATCTGTTCCTAGCATATGTTTTCCATCGGGTGCGGTAGGGGGAAATTCATTTTCGGTAAAATCATCCAAATGATTCTCGTTGTAACCGTACGATATCACTGGAAATACGATATAGTTTTGAGAGGATTCAGAAAAGTTTTCTGTCTTACGAAGTTTTTTGTAATTGGGTTCAGTGTCTTGGTTCCCTCCAAATACTCTCTCAGAGTGAAAAGAAAGCATGGGAAAGTAAAAACTTCCCTTGTATTTTATCAAAAGGGGTGTATCATTTGCAATAAATGGGGCAAAGAGAGAAATAATGTACGTCGCTAAAATAAATAAAAAGGAGTAGTACGCTCTTCTATTTTTTTGAAATTTGGCTAATCTTCGGCGTGTGGTTGGATTTAAAAAAATCATTCAAACTTAATCCTAGGATCAATCAACACATAGCATACATCAGAAATAATATTTCCCAAGAGGGAAAGAAAACTCTGGATCAAAAGTAAACCCATCATGAGATCTGTATCTCTTTGTTTTACGGCAGTAAAGCTCAAAAGACCCATCCCATCGATATTAAAAACCAGTTCAATGATGAGTGAACCCGCTAAAATCAACCCCAAATTGCTTCCAAACCCCGTTGCAATTGGAATCAATGAGTTACGAAAGGCATGCTTGAAAACTGCCTCCTTAAAACTCATCCCCTTAGCGAGTGCTGTTCTGACATAATCCTTACCGATTTCTTCTAAAAGAGAATTTTTCATCAAGATAGTAAGAACAGCAAAGGAATGAAACGTATAACAAAGGACGGGTAAAAACATGTGGTGGAGTCTATCTATGAGTTTATCAAACGGCTCCAAGGACTCATAGTTGTCTGACACTTCATGACCGAGAGGAAAGATAGACAGAAAATTCCCCGAAGCCAAAAAGTACAAAAGTAGCATAGCAAGTGCAAATATAGGAATAGAGTACGTAAAAAAGATTATAAAACTTGATACAATATCAAAGCGTTCTCCATGCCCTAGAGCTTTGTACATACCAAGTGGAATACAAATGCAATACGAAATTAGAAACCCAGAAAGACCGAAGGTAAGGGAAATGGGCATTTTTTCTAGTACCAAATCCCCTACTTTTTTATAATTGATTCGGGACTCACCCAGATCAAATTGTACTACCTGACCCAACCAATACAAATAGGCAATTGGTATGGGCTTATCCAAGTGAAGCCTTGCTTTTATTATATCCACTTCTTCTTTGCTGATTTGTTTTTGGCTGGCTCCACCTTCATTGGTGAGAGCCTTTAATTTGGAAAGCTCAGCTTCCAGAGGACCTCCAGGAGCCAAGTGAGATACCATAAAGACTACAAATGTGATCCCAAGCAGAGTGGGAAATAACAGGAGTAATCTTTTAAGAACGTACTTTTTCATCCTTTAGGATTAATCTTTGATCTTATGTCCTGCCGCGGCTCCGAGTCCATCAAATGCCGCATATTTGTAAAGGTCATGCAATGTAGGATAGTTAAATACAACAGAAATGATATCATCCAAAGTCTTTTTGTTTTCAACAAGTGTCATACCATAGTGAATGATCTCTGTAGCAATATTTCCAATGATATGTACACCGAGTACTACAAAAGTTTTTCTATCGAAAACTAATTTCAAGAAACCATCCTGTGTTCCCAAGATTTTTCCACGTGCCATATCTTTGTACTTCGCCTTGCCTGTAAGAGCGTCATACCCCTTCTCTTTTGCTTCTTTTTCGGAAAGACCTACCGCAGACAGTTCCGGAATGGTATAAATTCCATAAGGAAATAAGGTTGCAATTTGATTGATACCCTGTGTGGAAAACATGTGTGTTACAGCGGCACGTCCCTGATCCATACTGGTACTTGCCAGAGCTGGAAATCCAATCACATCACCTGCCGCAAAGATATTAGGAATATTTGTGCGATACTCTGAATTTACTTCTATGGTTTCTCTTTTTCCGAGTTTTACTCCAACCTGTTCAAGTCCTAATCCTGAGATACGACCACTTCTTCCCGCGGCAAACAAGAACATATCACAGTGAATCACTTCTCCTGAATTTAGAGTGATCTTAATCTCCTCAGAGTCGTTTGCTCCAGGAATAATTTCTTTCAATCCATCATTCAAGATAACATCTACACCATCTTGTCTCATTTGATCTACAAGAGCAGAAGACATTTCTGAATCCAAGAAAGGCAGAAGTTCACTCCTACCATCCACGAGTGATACGGGAATACCTTTAGCGGCAAAAATAGTAGTGTACTCACACCCAATTACCCCACCACCGAGAACACAGAGAGACTTGGGAAATCTTGGAAGACTCAAAATAGAATCGGAATCATGGATTCTATTGAAATCAAATGGAATATTAGCGGGATGAAATGGGTAGGATCCTGTAGAGATTAATATAAAATCTCCAGAAATAGTTGTACTACTAGGTTCTCTGATCTTTAAAGTATTTTTATCTACCAATTCACCACGACCAATAAAGTGATTTATTTTATGAATCTTTAGATTATGATTGATTGCCTTAACTTCTGATTCAATAACATAGTTTTTTCGATAATAAAAATCTTCAATGGATACATTTCTTCTTAAGTCTTTGTCAACTCCAAAGAGTCCTTTGTCATTTTTCCCTGAGAGGAAAAGTGCTGTTTCTTTGAGAGTTTTGGAAGGTAGTGTTCCAGTGTGAACCCCTGCCCCACCTGGTTCTGAATGCATCTCGACGATTGCTACTTTTTTTCCAAAGTATGCCGCTTTAGCAGATGCCTTTTCGCCGGCGGGACCACCACCAATTACGATTAAATCAAAATGTTCCATAAATAAATTATCCTTATAAATATTTTAGTAAACAGATACTAACCATTTCATATATTCTTTTTCATCGCCAGTTACAATTTTAAAAAAAAGATTTTGGATCATTTCGGTAATAGAACCGATTTGACCAGAACCAATTTTTCTTTTATCAACTTCACTGATCCATGCTACCTGCACTCCCGTTCCAGAGAAAAATAATTCATCACAGATATACAATTCGCTGCGGGAGACTTCTCTTTCTACTACATCTATTTTCAAATTTTTGGCTATCTCTAAAATAGACTTTCTTGTAATACCTTCCAAAATAGAGGATGAAAGGGAAGGTGTGATTAACTTACCCTCTCTCACCATAAAAAGGTTTTCAGCCGAACCTTCTGACACAAGACCCCTGGAATCTAAAAAGATAGCTTCATCGCAACCATTTTGAACAGCCTCAGACTTAGCCAGAGCAGAGTTTACATACCCTCCCGATGCTTTAGAAAAAGTGGGGATGGTTGTGTCGTCGATTCTTCTCCAGCTTGATACCATGGTCTTAAGTCCACTTTTTGTATCGAGATAATCATTCAGTTGAATAATATAGATAGCTATATCAGCTTTAATATCATGAAAACGGGGGGAAAGCTGTAAGGCAGATGTATAGAGATACGGTCGAATGTATATATTTTCTTTGTACCCGGACTCTCTTACCAATTCCAGAGTAATGTCTACAAGCTCTTGGGGAGTCTTATCAAATTGGATTTGCATAATTTTTGCAGAATTGAGCAATCGGGTAAAGTGATCATAAATCCTAAAAATAAATACATTGTCTTGGTCTTTATTGTAATATCCACGAATTCCACCAAACACTGCCGTTCCGTACTGCAAAGCGTGGGTTTGGATACTGACTTTAGCTTCATCGGCAGGGACTATTTTTCCCTCAAAGTAGGAGTACTGTTTAACTTCCATTTCTAATTCCTATATTGGCAATACTGAGAATACGATATGGATTTTCAATTCTAGTTTTTTAAAACGACATAAAAAAATCTCTGATCATTGAAATAGAGTAAGTTCTCGTTAAAAAAATAGGGTAATTTGATCTTGAGGTAATAAATAGAGAAAGGAGAAAGGGTATGTAAAGTTTTTTTAGTGAAATTATTAGAAGGATTGAAAAAGCTTAGAACATTAAATTGATTGGGGAGCGTTTAAAAGCAGAAGCACACACGGCATAGGTTATAGCAAAACTACTAGAAAAACGGGATTCCGCCTTAGATTTATCCAGTGTATTCGGTAGGCAGGGGTCATTTTGCATCACTAAACTACAAAGAAGAACTTTTTTGCGACTCAAATAGTTTTCATCCCCACACCCCTTAAAAGCATCATAATTTGCATTGCAAGGATCAGTTAGAACTAAGACAAAGTAACCACTGATCCAATTATAACGAGAGCTGAGAAACTGGGGGCATCGACTAGACAAAGCTACTATGCTCTCCTTTACAATTTTTACGGATTCTTTGAGGCTTATTTTATCATTGTTAGAATTATTCACCTCTTCTTTGAAGGGATCAAGCATAGCTCCACATCCCAAGGTAAGAGTGAATAGAAGTAAGATTGAATAATTTTTATATTTCATTTATTCGGAAATTCATAAATTTGAAAAATAGACTAATTATAAAATCGACAAATATGTTATAATTACAGAACTATTTATAACTAAATATTAGACATCTAATATATAAAAAATGTAATAGAAAAATAAAAAATAATCAATAGCTGTAAAAAGAAATCTTAGTCCAGTGCAACTTTCATTGGTAATACTATTGTAAATCTAGTTTTACCAGGCGGTGATTCCAAGAGCAATGCTCCACTATGTTTTTCGAGTATTTTTCCTATAATATGCAATCCTAATCCAGAACCTTCGCCTGCAGGTTTAGTAGTAAAAAATGCTTCAAATATTTTGGGTCTTACTTCTGGTGATATTCCTGATCCTGTATCTTCAATTGATACAGAGAAATATTCTCCTTTATAATTTAAATCAATTTTATCTATATCTAATTTAGTAGGTAGTACTTTTAATTTTAAAATTTCTATTAAAATATCCCCTTTTTCATTCATTGCTTGTATTGCATTATGAATAAGGTTCGTCCATATTTGATTTAATTCATCAGGATAACAATAAACAAAAGGTAAGTCTTGGTAATTTTTTGTAATTTCAATTCCATATTTAATTTTATTATTCAAAATAATTAGAATTGTTTCAATACCTTCTGGAATATTACTTAAAATCATCTCTTCTCTTTGTTCAAAATGTACAAATGATTTTAAAGATTTAACAATTTTCGATACTCTGTCTGCAGATGTACTGATAATCGTTGATTTTTTTTTGATTCCTAATAAATCATTTGTTATACTGAAATAATTTACAATATTTGAATGATGAAAAATAGGATCTTTATTTTCCAATGCTTCAAGTAAACCTAATTCAAATATATAATCTGATATAAACTCAATATTTTTATTATTATCTGATTCTAATAAGGTATTAATTTTTTTAATGATAGTTCTCCTTTCTTTAGTAGATACTGAGTTAGGGAAAGGCTTAGAAAGATCAATTAAATAACTAATATTTTCTATATCAGATGGAGTAAGAGTATAATTTTTTGGATTTAATTTAAATAATAAATCTTTTAAATTTGCAGAAATATTTTCAGAGTTAGCTTTGATTGCCCCGAGGGGAGTATTTATTTCATGAGCAACCCCTGCAACCATTGTTCCTAAAGTTATCATTTTATCAGATTGAATCAATTGCTTTTGGGATGCTTCTAAGTCAAAATATGCTTTTGTAACACGGTCTTTTTGAACTTCTAATAATTGATTTTGTACTTTTAATTCTTCCGTTAACTCTTCTACTTTCTTTTGGGAAGCCTTTGCTAAGTTTTTTTCAACTTCAAGTTCATAATTTGTCTTAAATAATTTTATTGTACCACCTAATTTTTTACAAAATAATGAAATATAATAAACTTGGTTTTTAGATAAAATTGTTTTTTCTGTTATATTTGAAAAATCCAGAACTCCTACAAGATTCCCTTTTAAAAAAATAGGATTTATAAGAATGGAATGCAAATTAAAAATTGTATGGTTTTTAAATTCATCAGGATTTTGAATATTTTTTTTAATTATTTTATATAAATAGATAGATTTATTTTTATCTATCGCTAAAGAATGTGCACTTTGATAATTTAAATTAAATACTTTGGAACCGTTTAAAAGAAAATTATCTTCTAAAACTTTATTTGGAAAAATTCCCAATCTATAAACCAATGAATTTGATAGTTGGTTATAATCCCAATAGGTACAGTAGTGCAAATTAAAAAAATATTTTGTAAAACCAATGATAGCTTTGAATAACTCATCGAAACTCGTCATCTCATACAAAGTGAAGAGAAATTCATTTAGTTGGTTTAGTTCTTTAGTAGGAATACCATTCATTTATTTAATTTCCAATAATTTAATGTTAATATTTTTATAAATATATCAATTAGTATATCTAAAAATATATAAATTTTAAATATATTTTATATTTTATGTCTTATTAAAATTTTGAATTAAGTTTATTGAGAAACTAAAAAAAATGTAACTACTCAGCGAGTTTAGAATTAATCTAAAAGACTAAATTTCATTTTAATTAAAGTTAATAATGATTCAAAACATCCTCAGCAAAACCAAGAAATTTATCCAAATGTAATACTTTTCCTTCATCTAAAACAACATTTCCAGTAAAGTAACCAAAAACTTGGTGCTGAATAGACTTAATAATACCCAGATTTAGGGAGGAATTTCGATCTACCAACGGCTGAAAATCCAATTCCAGTCGATTGTCATTAGAAGTAAATTTCCATGGATTCATATAATTATTTGTATCAATGTGAAATTCTACCTGATCGAGTTTGTGAATTTTATTTTTATAGAGGATGATATTTTCACTGGCGGGGGATCTATCCGTAAATCCATATCCTAAGTTGAATCCAATAGGATTACCATCTAAATACCCCGAAGCTGAACTCCAATACCATCTGTTTTTATATGTCCAAACACCCCTTCCCCAATCCAAGGCTCCAAAATCTTTGTCTGGTGAAAAACGAAACTCTCTCTCCCCTATTTTAAAGCTTCCTTCTGCTGGCATACAATTGATTTTTGTGTTATGATAAAAAGCTTTTCTGTTTTCTTTCCAAGAAGTGGCAATTGTCATAGACTCTAATTCTGGAGGTTGTTGAATTACTATTTCACCACTTACTCCTCTATTCCCTTTTCCATCCTGCAAAAGAGGAGAACTAAAGCGTATCACTCTTTTTCCTTTAGTATATTCATATTGGATAGAAAGTTTTTTATCAGAAAAGGATACACTTCCCAAATCATCGGTAGAAGGAAACCCAGTTTTTCCCAGAGGGAGAATAGAGAGTGTATCGACCTGTTGGAATATTTGTTCTTTAAAATCCAAAAAACAAATGGCAAACAATCCCGCATATCCAAGATCACTCATGGTAAACGTAATTCCAAATAATCCATCATGGGAAAGAATAGAGTAATAGTCCCACTCTTTAATTTTCAACTTGGATACAGGAATTGAATTTCTGTCATACATCCAATAGGGTCGTCTTGCCCAACCTTCCTCAGTGAGTGTTCCCTCTGGAGTTAAAAGGGGGATTTTTCGTTTGATTTCGTTTTGGCTAGGCATAGAGGTTTTCCTTGGGGGATTTATTTTGGGGTGTTCTTTTTATTATTTAAATTAAATTTTTCTTTAATCTCAAATCTCTTTATTGTTTATTTAAATTAAATTTTTCTTTAATCTCAAATCTCTTTGTTGTTTATTTAAATTAATTTATTCTTTAATCTCAAATCTCTTTGTTGTTTATTTAAATTAATTTTTTCTTTAATTTCAAATCTCTTTGTTG